>OGKS01000488.1_pt1 | contig 21959 bp, 17 predicted proteins | sample 1572491 | NCBI WGS metagenome assembly OGKS01 (sample SAMEA2582153, study PRJEB24529) | metagenome | biome: Human gut stool | place: China | collected 2011
TCGCCATCGTCATCGTGCTCGTGCTGCTCTTCACGTCCGAGACCTACGGCGAGGTACCGGTACTGATCCTGACGTTCGTTGTCGCGCTCGTTCTCAATCAGGGCACGAATTTCCTGATGGGCAAGATCTCGTTCATTTCGAACTCCGTCACGAGCATTTTGCAGCTGGCGCTCTCTATTGACTATGCCATCATCTTCTGCAACCGCTTCAAGGAGGAACACCGGCTGCTGCCGCTGCGCGAAGCCGTTATCATCGCGCTGAGCAAGTCCATTCCCGAGATCGGCGCGAGCAGCCTGACGACCATCGGCGGTCTCGTTGCAATGCTTTTCATGCAGTTCAAGCTCGGCCCCGACATGGCGTTGTGCCTCATCAAATCCATTCTCTTTGCGCTGCTCGCCGCGTTCATCGTGATGCCGGGGCTTCTGATGCTCTTCGGCCCGCTCATCGACCGCACGCAGCACCGCAGCTTCGTCCCCAAGATCTCCTTTGTCGGCAAGCTCGACTTTGCCACACGCTATATCATTCCTCTGGTCTTTGTCGCGCTGGCTGTCATCGGTTTCCGCCTTTCGTCCAACTGCCCCTACGCTTACGGCTACGGCCTCATCACCGCGCCCAAGCAGAATGAAACACAGTTTGCCCAGCAGATGATCGAGGACAACTTTACCTCAAAAAATATGCTCGCGCTGATCGTTCCCACGGGCGATTACGACAAGGAATCCGCCATTCTAAGCGAGCTCAGTCAGTACGACGAGGTCGATTCCACGATGGGTCTTACCAACATTGAAGCGCTCGACGGTTACATGCTCGCCGACAAGCTGACGCCGCGTCAGTTTGCCGAGCTTGCAGGGCTTGATTATGAGGCCGCGCAGGTCGTTTACGCCGCCTACGCCGCGCAGCATTCGGAATACGGCAAGCTTGCGGGCAACCTCGCCACCTACAAAGTCCCGCTCATCGACATGTTTCTCTTTGTCTGCGATCAGGTGGACGCCGGCATCGTCACGCTCAGCGACGAGCAGACGAAGCTTTTGCAGGAAGCCGAGGTACAGATGAGCAGCGCCAAGGCGCAGCTCGAAGGCCCGGACTATGACCGCATGCTCGTCTACCTCACGCTGCCGGAAAGCGGCGATGAGACCTACGCCTTCACCGACAAGATCCTTGAGATCGCCAAGAAGTACTATCCTGACAACACGGTCTATCTCGCCGGAGAATCGACGAACGAATACGAATTCGAAAAGTCCTTCGCCGTCGACAACAAGGTCGTCAGCATCGTGTCGGTGCTCGTGGTTATGCTGGTGCTGCTCTTCACGTTCAACTCCGCCGGTATGCCGGTGCTGCTGATCCTGGTGATCCAGGGCTGCATCTGGCTCAACTTCTCGTTCCCGACCATCACGGGCAAATATGTGTTCTTCCTGGGCTATCTGATCGTGTCCTCCATTCAGATGGGTGCGAACATCGACTATGCCATCGTCATCGCGAGCCGCTATCAGGAGCTCAAGGGCAAGATGCACCACCGCGACGCCATCGTAGAAACGCTGAACTTTGCCTTCCCGACGATCATCACCTCCGGCTCGATCCTCTCGATCTGCGGCTTTTTGATCGGCAGCATGACCTCCGAGCCCGTCATTGCGGGCATCGGCGAGAGCCTCGGACGCGGCACGGTCATTTCCATCATCATGGTCATGTTCGCCCTGCCGCAGATCCTGCTCATCGGCAGCGGCATCGTCGATAAAACGTCGTTCTCTGTGCCGTCCATTTCGGAAAAGAAATCCGGACACGGCAAGATCTCCGTCAACGGCATGGTGCGCGGCAACATCAACGGCACAGTGCATGGCATCATGCACGCCACGGTCGAGGGCGACATCGACCTGAATCTGATCTCCGGATCTGCAAATGAGGAGCAAGACGATGAAGAAGACTAATTATATCCATCGCTTCTGCGCGCTTGCACTCTCGTGCCTGCTGCTCGTGTCGCTGTTTCCCGTCATGCAGGCCTTTGCCGATGGGGACGGCGCCATTCACATCAAAAGCGCAGAAGATCTGCAGGAGCTTGCGCGCTCCTGCACACTCGATTCCTGGTCGCGCGGCAAAACCGTTGTTCTTGACAACGACATCGTACTCGAAAGCGACGATGCGCTGCCCATTCCGACATTCGGCGGCACATTCCGGGGCAACGGCCACACCATCAGCGGTCTTTCCATCACGCAGAGCGTTTCCCCCGCCGGTCTTTTCGGCGTGCTGCAAAAGGATGCCGTCATCATGGAGCTGAACGTGGAAGGCACGGTCTCTCCCTCGGGCGACAGTGAAAGCGTCGGCGGCATCGTGGGCGAAAACTACGGCGCCATCGAACAGAGCACATTCAATGGCAGTGTTTCGGGCAAACGCAGCGTCGGCGGCGTGGTCGGCCGCAACCGATCCAGCGGCGTTGTACGCGCGTGTGAAGCCTCCGGTGCGATCTTCGGACAGAACATGACAGGCGGCATCGTGGGTGAAAACCTCGGTTCCATCTTCTCCTGCCGCAGCCGCGCCTATGTAAACATCGAGAGCACCGACCCCTCCATCGACCTGAGCAATTTGAACCTTGAATTCTCGCTCGACCTCGCCAAGCTCTCCCGCGCCGACACGCTCAACACCGCCACCGACACCGGCGGCATTGCTGGCTATTCCTCCGGCGCGATCGCGTCGAGCACAAACTACGCCGCCGTCGGTTATCAGCACATCGGCTACAACATCGGCGGCGTGGTCGGCCGCAGCAGCGGACAGGTGCTCGCGTGCAGCAATGAAGGCGCGGTCTGCGGGCGAAAGGACGTCGGCGGCATCGCCGGCCAAATGGAGCCCTATATCCGCATGGAGGTCTCCGACGGTCTGCTGCAGCAGCTCAAAACACAACTCAACGAGCTCAGCGGTCTTGTCAACACGGCAGCCAACCATGCCGAAGGCGGCTCGAACGAGATCGCCTCGCGCCTGAACAGCATGTCCGGCTATGTGGATAACGCAGCCAATGAGCTGAACAACGTCCGGCTGAACGCCAGCATTGACAGCGTCATCACCGGCGACGGCTCCCATTCCTCCGACACTCTGATCGGCGGCGGTAAGGGCGCAGCCGGCGGCATCGACCGCGAGCATTCCGACAGCGGCCACAGCGCCACCATCTGGGGCGGCAGTGCCGCAGGCGCGGGCGCAAGCCACGAGGGCAACGCCTCGGGCACCGTCACCGGCTCGACTCAGATCGTCGCTGCACCGGATCTTGGCGGGCTGACCTCATCGATCAACGGCCTGAGCAGTCAGGTCACGATGCTCAATAACGCCGCCAGCGGCACGGTCGGCACATTGGCAAATGACATTCGTTCGATCAACAACAAGTTCAACGAACTGACAGGAACGCTGTTTTCCGCCATTTCCTCGCTCAGCGGCGGCACGGGCGACATCATTGTCGACGCCTCCGATGTCGACATCGATTCCGTCACGTTCGGCAAAGTCTCTTCCTGCCGCAACAGCGGCGCGGTGTACGGCGATGTGAATACCGGCGGCATCACAGGCTCCATGACCATTGAATACACGCTCGACCCCGAGGACGACGTCACCGGCCATCTTTCCGGCTTTTACCGCAAGCAGTACGAATACAGGGCGATCCTCCAGCGCTGTGTGAACACCGGCGATGTGACCGGCAAGCGCAGCTACGTCGGCGGTATCGTCGGGCGCATGGATCTTGGCTATCTCACCGCATGCGAAACCGCTTCCTGCACGGTGGCAAGCGAAAACGGCAGCTACACCGGCGGCATCGCCGGACTTACCGGCGCAACGGTACACGGCAGCTTTGCCAAGTGCACACTCAGCGGCAAGAAGTACGTCGGCGGCATCGTCGGCAGCGGCGTACAGGAAAATATCGACGGCAGCGGAAGCAGCGTGCGCTGGAACTATTCGCTTGTGGACATCACCGATTGCCAGCAGTATCGCGGCGCGATCTCCGGCAGCGATACAGGTATGTTCGAATACAACTACTACGTCTCTGACGATCTTCCCGGCATCAACCGTCAAAGCTACGTCGGGCGCGCAGAACCCACCTCCTATGAAGAGCTTCTCACGCTCCCTGAGCTGCCGGAAAGCATGAAATCCTTCTCTCTCACCTTCGTTGCCGATGGAGAGACCGTGCTCAGCCGCACCTTCCACTACGGCGATTCTATCGCCGAAAGTGACATTCCCGATCCGCCGCAGAAGGATGGCTGCCATGTCCACTGGGATCGAAGCGACCTTACAAACCTGCACTTCGACACCGTTGTCACCGCAGTCTACGAAGCCTACACCCCCGCGCTTGCCTCCGAGCAGACGCGCGACGGCGGACTTGCCATTCTTCTCGTCGAAGGAAACTACAACGATGGCAGCGCCATCGCCATGACCGCTCAGTCTCTTACGCCCGCGGCGTTTGATGTTCAATCCGGCACCGTGTTCGACCGCATACAGGGTTATTTCTCCTGCCTTCGCCGCGGCGAGATCCCATCCACGACCGCCAACGCAGAAGTGCTTGAGCAGTGGCATGTAGAGCTTGCCGACGACGGGCAGAACACGCACACTCTGCGCTATCTTCCGCCGGATGGGCAGAAAAATATCCGCATCTACGTGCGCGAAAACGGCGGCAGCTGGCAGGAAACCGGCTGCGACACAATGGGCAGCTACCTCACCTTCACGGCAAGCGGTGACAGCGTTGACTTCGCCGCCGTGCGGACGCTGAACGTCCTTGGCATCTGGCTCATCAGCCTTGCTGTGCTGGCGGTTCTTGTTCTTCTGATCGTTCTGCTTGTCCGCCGCCGCAAGCGCAGGGCACGCCGGCGCGCGGAAGCGCTCGCGCGCAGCATGAGCGCCGTTACACAGGCCGAGCAGATCGTCCGCAGCGCGGATACCGAAAGCGCCCAAACAGAAGATACAGCCACGGCAAGCAAGGGCGCGCCGGAAGCGTCCGCCGTTCCCGCCGCGGCAGTCCCCGCACCGGTCGTCACCACCGCAGCGGAAAGCGCAGAAAGTGCTTCCGCAGCTGCTCCCGCTCCGTCCGCTCCCGTTGACTCCGATTCCATTGAAGCGCGCCTTGCGCGCGCGGAAGAGGAGCTGCGGCTGCTGCGCGAGGAGCGCGAAGCGCGCGAAAACACACTCACGCAGCCCGCGGTCCCGCCCGCGCCGAAAAAGCGCAGACGCCGCCGCTTCCTTCCCATCCTCATCACGATCCTCGTTCTGCTTGGCGCAGCGGCGGCATTCTTCCTCAAGTCCGACTTCAAGAAGGATCTTGAGGCCTGCCGCCTCATCGAAGCGCGCATCAAGGAAGATCCCATGGCGATGGACGTCACCGTTGACGCTTCCTGCGGCAAGCTCGTTCTTCGCGCAGACGCTTCCGTCGCCCGCACGAAAGCAGATGGGACTTCTGTCACCTGCATCGACCGCGACGGTGCGGCGCTCTACTACGCAAACGGCGCGCTCTACCTGGAAAACGGCAAGTCTTATGCCGTCGGCGGCGCGTTTCCCGACTACGCCGAGCTTCTGGATACAACCGCTGAGCTCTGCCGCACGCTGAGCGTGAGCAAATCCGTGGACGGGCAGAACAAGGTCTACACCTTCACCGCCGAGGGCGACGACGCGAGCGCGCTGCTGCATCTTCTCACCTCGGACGAGATCGCCGACGCCGCGGCGCTCTCCTCGATCCGCGTGACGCTCACCGCAGAGAGCGGCGAGCTGATGCGCATGAGCTTTGCGGCGGAAAATTCCGGTGATCTGCACGTAAATGCCGACGCCGTCTTTACCGATGCGTCTGCGCCCGCGGTGCCGGACGAGGTGCTCTCCGCCATTCGCTCGTCCGGCGGCGCCGCCTCTTCTTCCACGCTGACAGACGATGCGCTCCGCCTGCTGCACGCATGGGGCGAGCTGACGAATGACATTTCTTCGTCTGACATTTCCCTTTCCGCCGACTGCGGCCCGATCGTGCTGAGCAGCACGCTCCAGTACGACCGCAGCAGCATCGACGGTCAGAGCTACGGCTGCATTCGCAAAAACACGCTCGCCGTCTACTTCTCCGGTGACAAGATCTGCGACGCGAGCGGCAACAGTGTGGACGCCGCAAGTGCACAGCTCGTCGACGCCTCTTCGCTCATCGACCTCTGCTACCGCCTGATCCTTGACGGCAGCGCAGGCTGCGAGCGCGTGAGCGACGGCTATCTCTACGGGCTCTCGCTCGATTCTGACGCCATGAATGATCTGGCCGCCGCCATCGCGCCGGACATCAAGGCGCAGAATGTGACCTTCTCCTCCGGGCGCATCTCCGTGCTCGTGAGCGAGCAGGGCGCGCTCAAGTCGGTCAACATTTCGTGCAGCGGCGCGCTGCATCTCATCCTCTCTGACGCTCCGGCGTCGCTCTCCGCCGTCATTACGCCGGCGGAACGCGAATTCTCGATTCCCCAGCCGGCGCTCAATGCGCTGAAACAATAGAAAAGCGGAGGGAGTTACCAATCATGGAAAATCGCATCATCAGCATCAGCCGCCAGTTTGGCAGCGGCGGTCACGAAGTTGCAGTAAAAACAGCGGATCTTCTCGGGATCCGCGTCTATGAGCGCGAGCTGATCCGCCTTGCGTGTGAATACGGCGAGCTTTCGGAGAAAACGCTTTCCCCCTCAGACGAAAAGGCGACCAACCCCTACCTCTTTCAGACGGTGCACGAGGGCAACCACCACGTGCTGCGCGGCAAGCCGACGAGCGAGGTGCTTTTCGCCCTGCAAAGCCACGAGATCCGCCGCATTGCCCGCCACGAAGAGTGCGTTTTTGTCGGGCGATGCGCAGACTATGTGCTGCGCGAGGAAAACGTGAAGCTCCTCACCGTCTTTGTCTCCGCGCCGGACGAGCACCGCATTCAGCGCAAAATGGCGCAGGAAAAACTCACGCGCGACCAGGCCGTGCGCCTGATCCGCAAGATGGACAAGCAGCGCCGCAAGTATTATGAGAGCTATACCGGCCGCATCTGGGGCGCACCGGGCGGCTACGATCTCTATCTCGACACCAGCACTCTCTCCACCGCCGATGCCGCAGCCATCGTTGCCGACCGCTTCCGCAAGCTGTAAAAAGCACCGCACCAATCAAGGGCGGGAGAACTCTTTTGAAAAAGAGTTTCCCCACCCTTCAGCTTGTCAAAAAACGCCAGTTCTCAAAACACGGGGACTGGCGTTTTATCATTAAAGGGAGTAAAAATCGTTATATAGGGAACAAAATTGGAAGCATTTCACTTCCGAATAGCGATCTTTTTGAGATTCATGGCAGCATATTTAAGCCTCACCCATACAGATGCTGAAGCAACACCATTTTTATTAACACCACCGGATCTGATCCGGGGCGGCCGTTATCTGCGCAATAATATGGACTTAGCCGTGCATAGAGCCATTCATAATCCATTTCATTCTCTATCTTGCGCAATAAATGATCCTTGGGGACTAAGGCATCTACATCCACCATCACGATATCTCTTCGAGAATTCTTTCTCCAATTTCCCAACCTTACCCCCCTTTTTTCTCTATGATAGCAGAAGAACCTCGCCAGTGGCGAGGTTCTTTGACAAGCCGAAAGGGAGCGCTCCGGCATTTGCCGGGGCGCTCCCTTTGCGATTTTTTCAGTGAGAGTTATTCTTTGCGATGGCAGGTGCCGCCGCAGTGTGCGCAATCGCCGCTGCATCTGCCGTTTTTCCTGCTTTTTCGCACAAAGCGCAGGGCAAGGAGCGCGGCGAGCGCGATCAGCGCGAGCAGCAGGTAGTCGAGCGCGCTCATCAGAGCAGCCCTCCGAGCGCGTAGGCGGCGAAAGCCACGACCCACGCGACGGCGCACTGCATCAGCACGACGAGCGCGGTCTTGAGCGTGGAATTTAGCTCGCGGCGAATGGTGGCGACGGCGGCAACACAGGGGGTATAGAGCAGCGTGAAGACGAGAAAGCTGACGGCCGAGCGCGTGGTGAAGAGAGACGCGATGGCCGTGCCGCCGAGCAGCACCTCAAGCGTGCTGACGACGCTCTCCTTGGCAATGAAGCCGGAGATGAGCGAGGTGGCACAGCGCCAGTCGGCAAAGCCGAGGGGCGCAAAAATGGGGGCGATGCCCTTGCCGATAAGTGCCAGCAGGCTCTGTGCGCTGTCAGAGACAACGTTGAGGCGCGTGTCGAAGCTCTGCAAAAACCAGATGATGATGGTGGCGAGGAAGATGACCGTGAAGGCGCGCTGCAAAAAGTCCTTGGCCTTTTCCCACAGCAGCAGCGCTACGCTCTTGAGCCCCGGCATGCGGTAGTTCGGCAGCTCCATGACAAACGGCACGGGCTTGCCGCGGAACGCGGTCTTGTTCATGATGAGCGCCGCCAGAATACCGATGAGAATGCCGAGCAGATACAGTGAGATCATCACGAGCGCGCGGTGCGCGGGGAAGAATGCCGCCGTGAAGAAGGCGTAGATCGAGATCTTGGCCGAGCAGCTCATGTACGGCGTGAGGAGAATGGTCATCTTGCGGTCACGGTCGGACGAGACGGTGCGCGTTGCCATGATGGCAGGCACCGAGCAGCCAAAACCGATGAGCATCGGCACGATGCTGCGCCCGGAAAGCCCGATGCGGCGCAGGGGCTTGTCCATAACGAACGCCACGCGCGCCATGTAGCCGGTATCCTCTAAAATGGAGAGAAAGAAAAAGAGCGTGACGATGATGGGCAGAAAGACCAGCACGCTGCCGACACCGGCAAAGATGCCGTCGATGATAAGACTGTGGACGACGGGGTTGATGCCGTAGGCCGTGAGCGCACGGTCGACAAGAGCGGTGAGTGCGTCTATGCCAAGGCCCAGAAGGTCGGATAAGCGCTGCCCGATCACGTCGAAGGTGAGGTAAAAGGTCAGCAGCATGATGCCGAGAAACGTCGGAATGGCCGTATAGCGGCCGGTGAGGATCTTGTCGATGCGGACGGAGCGCGCGTGCTCGCGGCTCTCGTGGCACTTGATGACGGAAGCGTCGACCACGCTCTCGATAAAGGTGTAGCGCATGTCGGCGAGCGCCGCGTTGCGGTCGAGCCCCGTTTCGGTCTCCATCTGCACGATGCAGTGCTCAAGCAGTTCTTTTTCGTTCTGGTCGAGCGCAAGCTGATCGGCCAGATCGTCGCCGCCCTCGATGAGCTTGGCGGCGCAGAAGCGCGCGGGAACGCCGATGCGGTCGGCGTGGTCGGCGATGAGATGGATGACGGCGTGGATGCAGCGGTGCACCGCCGAATCGTCCGGGCAGAAATCCGTCACCTTGGGCAGCACCTTTCCGCGCGCGGCGGCGATGGCCTGGTCGGTCAGCTCGCTCACGCCTTCGCCCCTGGCGGCGGTGATGGGGACGACGGGAATGCCGAGCGCCGCGCTCATTTTCTGCACGTCGATCGCGCCGCCGTTGGCGCGCACCTCGTCCATCATGTTGAGCGCCAGCACCATCGGTACGCGCAGCTCAAGGAGCTGGAGCGTGAGGTAGAGGTTGCGCTCAATGTTGGTCGCGTCCACGATGTTGATGATGCCGTCCGGCTTTTCGTTCAGGATGAAGTCGCGCGAAACGATTTCCTCCTGCGTGTAGGGGCGCAGCGAGTAAATGCCCGGAAGATCCACAACAGAGCAGCCTTTTTCATCGCGGATCTCGCCTATTTTCTGGTCGACCGTCACGCCCGGGAAATTGCCCACATGCTGATTGGAGCCGGTGAGGGCATTGAAGAGTGTCGTTTTGCCGCAGTTCTGGTTGCCGACGAGAGCAAAGATCATTTCAGCTCGCCCTCCACTTCAATTTTTTGCGCCTCTTCCACGCGCAGCGTCAGCTCATAGCCGCGCACGCGGATCTCAATGGGGTCGCCCATGGGCGCGACCTTTTGCAGCGTGACGCGCGTGCGGGGAATGAGTCCCATGTCCAGCAGGCGGCAGCGCAGCGCGCCGTCGCCGCCGACAGCGGTGATCACTGCGGACGCACCAATATGCAGCTGATCCAGAGTCATACTTGCTTTCCCTTCTTTTCTGCGAGTTTGATGTATCTATCTTATCTAAAAAATTATCATGCCAAAGAGCGAATGTCAACTGCCGTAACGCGTTGAAATAGACAAGAAAACGTGCTATGATAACCGCAGATTTTGGATAGGAAAGGAAGCGAGGGGAGTGTGGAAAAGCGACTCCCATGCTGAATGATCGCAATTTTACTTGCGCCGGTCTATCTGCTGGCGAATTACTATCTGCTGCGCCGCACGATGGGCTGGGTGAAGGCGTGGTTCCCGTTTTTTCGAACGGTGCGCCATTGGGTGCTGCCCGTTGCGGTGCAGGTGTTTCTTGCCTGTTCCATCGTCATCGCTTTTTTCCTGCCCGAGGGCAGGGCGCGGCGTGTGATGAAGCTCATCGGCAACTACTGGCTGGGCGTGCTGCTGTATGTGCTGCTCGCGATTGTTGCGGCGGATCTTCTGCGGCTGCTGCTCGGGTATGCACTGCCGTTCAAGCACATTTTTGTCACGACGAAGATGCACCGCATCGCGGGCTGCCTTTGCGCGCTTGCCATCTTGACCGCGTCTCTCTGGGGTGTTGTCAATGCGCGTATCATTCATGTAACACCCTATGACGTGACGATCGACAAAAGTGTTGCGGGCATGGACGAGATGAAGGTCGTGCTCGTGGCGGATCTGCACCTTGGCTACAACATCGGCGAAAAGCAAATGCAGAGAATGGTGGAGAAGATCAACGAACAGGACGCCGATCTTGTCGTCATTGCAGGGGATATTTTCGACAATGAGTGGGAGGCGGTGGACGACCCGGATCGCATCGCGGAAACGCTGCGCGGTATCCGCTCGAAATACGGCGTTTACGCCTGCTATGGCAACCACGACATCGAGGAACCGGTGCTTGCGGGCTTCACCTTCCGCCAGGACGAGAAGAAGGAGAGCGACCCGCGCATGGACGCTTTTCTGAAAGAGGCAAACATCACGCTTTTGCACGATGAGGGAACACTCATTGACGGAAAGTTCTACCTCTACGGCCGCCCGGACGCGCACCGTCCCGGCCGCGGCGTCGAGGTGCGCAAAACGCCGGGTGAGATCACAGCGGAGATGGACAAAAGTAAGCCCATCATCGTCCTCGACCACCAGCCGAAGGAATTACAGGCGCTTGCAGACGCGGGCGTTGACTTAGACCTCTGCGGCCACACGCACGATGGGCAGATGTTCCCGGGGAACCTCACCATCAAGCTGATGTGGGAGAATGCCTGCGGGTACCTTCAAAAAGGGAAGATGCACAACATCGTGACCTCGGGCGTCGGGCTCTTCGGGCCCAATATGCGCGTGGGGACAAAGGCGGAGATCTGCCCGATCACAGTTCATTTTGCAAAATGAAGCTGCAAAGCATCGATGGGAATGCCTCTGAGCAGGGAAAATGACATCAAAGGGTGGGGGCACGGCGTCAGCCGTGACGGATGGATTGTAAGCCAAAAAATTACGATTCGCTGAAAAATAGGAAAATATTGAACATTTACAACCCATCAGTCATCTTCGCTGACAGCTCCACTGACACAGTGGAGCCTTAGCCGACGCACTATGACATGTTTTTTGACAGTCTGAAAGGGAGCGCTCCGGCAAATGCCGGAGCGCTCCCTTTCGTTTCTTTTTATTTGCGCACAAAGAGGATACCGAGCGTGCTCGGCCCGCAGTGGCAGGACACCGTGCAGCCCGCATGCGTTTCGATGAGTTCGTCAAACGCGCCGTATGCCGCCGCCTCCTCCATCGCCGCATCTACCACGCTCTGCTCGCAGGCGGGGTGCGTGATGAAGGCAAGGTCTTCCGCGATGTCTTCGCGCCCGTCGAGGCGCTCCTTGACATACTGACGGATACACTTTTCGAACGAGCCGCGATACTTTTTGCAAACGCCCATCTTCCCCTCGCACACTTCGATGCAGGGCTTGAGGTGCAGAAGGTTCGCGCCAAGCGCAGCCACAGCGGAGCAGCGCCCGCCCTTTCGCATGTAGTCGAGCCGCTCGATGAGGAAGCTTGCCTCCACCTTCGGCGCAAGCGCGCGCACGCGCTCGGCGATCTCGCTGCCGGAAAGCCCCTGCGCGGCGAGCTTTGCCGCCGCCACGACCAGAAGCCCCTGCCCGCTGCTCAGGTTCTCTGAATCGACCACATAGACATTGTCGAACTCCTGCGCGGCAAGGCAGGCGTTCTGATAGCAGCAGGAGAAATTCGCGCCGATAGTGACCTGCACCACCGCGTCGTATTCCTTCGCATAGCGCGCGAACACTTTGCCGTATTCGTACTGGCTGACCGCCGCCGTGCTGCAAAGGCTCCCGCCGCCGTCCACATGGGCAAAAATATCCGCAGGCATGATGTTCACACCGTCGTGAAATTCTTCTCCGTCCTTGATGACGCACAGCGGCGTAATGGCAATATCGTAGCGTTCGAGCAGCTCCGGCGACAGATCGCAGGTGCTGTCTGAAATGATTTTTACTCGCATTGTTCGTGTTTTCCTTCCCCGTAGGTCAGATTTACGCGGGTACTCCCGGTGGAAATGATATAATCGGATTGTACTCTTATATCGCAGGCAGATGAACTCTCCCTCAACGCAACATCAACTCTTGTTGAGGTTTTCCGTAATTTTCACGAAAAAGAGACTCCGAAGTGGTTCCCTTCGGAGTCTCCGCTCTGATGATTGATCTTCTCAGCCATAGGAAATGAACAGATCCGGCAGCTCGGACGCACTGGGGTCACCGTAAGCCGCGGCAAGAACACTTTCGTGAATGGTGTTGGTGTTGGAGACGCTGTCCACCCGCACGCGAATTCCCTGCTCCTGTCCAACGGTGCGGTTGAACTCCTCCACCAGCATGTTCAGAGGCGAGGTCACCTCGCCGCCGTAGACATTCCAGATCGTCACGGTGGTGGGTTCCGCCCTCTTTTCTCCACAGGCGGTAAAACTCAGCGCAAGGATCAGGGACAGCGCAAGCGCCAACAGCAGATATCTTCTTTTTTTCATAGATACGCCTCCTCGCTCAAGGGGAACGGAGATCTCATCTCCCGTCCGGTTTTTGAGAAATTCCTGCGCCGCAGCCATCAAAGACAGCAGACCTTCGCTCATGTTACACGCCGCTATCAGCATTTCTCATAAGGGATTGCGCCGTGATAAGAACCAATTCGAAAGCCATAACTCTCTTCTGCAGGCATGAAAGATATTTGTATGATTTCACTACTAATCGGAATTTGGAACCACAACTTTAGAAAAATGCAAGATATGATTCAATGTGAAATAATGATCCCCTCTGTCCCCATTTCATTCTCCGCCGCTTTCGTGTTGACATTTGCCCCCCGTTATGTGACACTATGGGAGAACACGACACCTTGACAAGGAGATCTTTTATGAACGCAGCAACTGTTTCCGCCCGCTTTGCGGAGCTTTTCCCTGAATCGAACCTCATCGGTCTGCTGAGTCGGTACGGCGGCGACGCGGACGATATTTTCGAAGCCATTCAGGATCAATATGATGCGCACGAGCAGGAACCGCTCGCCGGCCTTCTCGGGATCAAGCCCGCAGATCTCGATTCCTTTGCCCGCACCGCCTACTGGGAACTGATCGACGAGATCCGTATAAGATACCTCTCTTTTCTGCCGCGCGATGAGGCGGCCAAAATCATCGAAGCGTCCGACGGCTGCATCACACACCCCGAGAACGATGACATCGACTGGAGCACGGACGAATTCATCGACGACTGGAACGCGCTGCACCGCGGCGAGGAAGCGATCGCGCGATAATACAAAGGAGAAAAACGATGAAACCATCTTCTTTTCTGCACTTTGCCGCCTTCGGCGTCAAGACGATCCTGCTGCGAAAAAAAGAGCCGATCCTCGGGACGGTGATCTTGACCGACAAATGCAACCTGCACTGCAAACACTGCTCGGTCAATAATATCACGGCAGTCGTCCATCCATATGAACAGATTCGCCGGGAGATGCAGCAGCTCTATGATATGGGCGTGCGCATCCTCTTCTTCTGCGGCGGCGAGACCTTCCTCTGGCGCGACGGCGAGCGCACGCTGAGAGAGCTGGTCATCGAAGCGAAGGCCATAGGCTTTCTCATTGTGAATGTCGTGACGAACGGTACGCTTCCCATCGATCTTCCGGAAGCGGATCTGATCCTTTTGAGTCTGGACGGCGACAGGGAGCGCCACAATGAGATCCGCGGCGATACCTATGACACCATCATGCAGAACATCGTGAGCGCGAGCGCGGACAACATCTGCTTCTACATGGCGATCAACCAGATCAACAAGGATCATGTGCGCGATGTGTGCCTTGCCGCGCGCGACACGAAAAACGTGCGGGCGGTGTCCTTTAATTTCCATACACCGTACCCCGACACGAGGGAGCTTGCCTTGAGCAAAGAAGAAAAGGCCGCCTGCTGCGATGTGATCGCGCAGATGATGAAAGAGGGCGCGCCGGTCTTTAACCTGAAAAGCGCCTTTCCCTATCTCATCGAGAACCGCTTTCCGACGCCCTGTCACCAGTGCGTCGTGATGGAAAACGGAAAACTCTCCACCTGCGGGCGCTGCATTGACGTGCCCGGCCTCTGCGAGCAGTGCGGATACTTTTTTGTTGCGGAATATACGCTTTTGTTCCGGGGCAATCCCAGGATCATCTTCGAGATGCTCCGCACTTACTTGAAATATATTTAGGAGAGCGCCATGCACTTCTTTACGAGCTTAACTCGAATGTGGCTCACGCGAACCGTGCAGCCCTTCACCTTTAGAAAGGAATATGATCAGGCCTTGCCGTTTGCGGAGTGCGAGAGCCTGGGGCTATATGTCCATATTCCTTTCTGCAAGAGCATCTGCAATTTCTGCCCCTACTGCAAGGTGCGCTATTCCGCAAAGCTGTGCGACCAGTATATAGATTCTCTGATTCAGGAAATACATCTTGTCGGCGGGCAGTATCCGGGGCGGAAAAAGGCAACCAGCCTGTATTTCGGCGGCGGAACGCCCGCGCTTGCGGCAAATCGTATCAAAGAGATCATAGATGCGCTCGGCGAGCACTTCATCATCACCGAGGGGATCGGTCTTGAGCTTCACCCCGACAATGTGACGGTCGAGACGCTGCAAACGCTGAAGGAAGCGGGCGTGACAAAGATCAGCATCGGCATCCAGTCCTTTTCGGACAAGTATCAAAAAATTCTCGGCAGAAAGACAGTCGATACCGCGGCAATGGCGGCGGCTCTCGCGGCGGTCCCATTTGAAACGGTCTCGATGGACTTCATCTTTGCCTTGCCGGGGCAGACCTTTGAAGATCTGCGCGCCGACATCGACGCGGCCTTCTCACTGGGGGCAAATCACGTCGCCATCTATCCGTTTATCGACTTTACCTTTACGGACAGCCCCGTTGCGGCAATGCTCAAAAGAGAAAAGCGGGAACTGCTGGACGCCATCACGCGCTACTGCATGAGCCGGGGCTATCCGCGCAGCTCTATCTGGACCTTCTCGAACGAGCCGAACGCAAGCTACTCGTCCATGACCCGGGATAACTTCCTCGGTTTCGGCTGTTCGGCCACGAGCCTTTTCAAAGAGCAGTTCAAGATCAATACCTTTGATGTGGATTCCTACTGTGAAAGAGTTCACTCCGGCCGCCTTGCGACCGCGCTGACGCTTCGCTTCACGAGGCGGCAGAGAATGGTCTACTGGCTGTTCTGGACGGCGTACAGCACAAGAGTGAACGCCGATGACTTTGAAACCTTCTTCGGCGTGCCGCTCAAGAAGATGTACGGGATGGAGCTTTGGCTTGCAAAGCGCCTCGGCTTTGTCACAGAGCATGGCAGCACATACGAAATGACGCTGAAAGGCGCGTTTTTCTATCACTACTACGAGAATTTTTACACGCTTTCCTATATCGACAAGATGTGGGGCATCCTGCGCGAGGAAGCATTTCCCGAATCCATCGAGCTGTAAAAAACAAACCGCCTGCGCCCAAATGCGGCGCGGGCGCTTTTCGGACGCCTGCCCCTTTACAGCAGCCGTTTCGCGGCATATAATTGACAGAAATCGCAAGCTGCGCGAAACAGAACGAGAAAGGAAGATCGAACGATATGCCCTGTACAACTGTGCTGGCCGGCAGGCTGGCGACCAATGACCGCTCGACGATGATCGCACGGACGGACGACGGTCATTTTGATGAGAAAAAGCTGATCGTGGTCGAGCCCGACCAGCAGCCGAAGATTTATAAAAGCGTAGAGTCCCACGTGGAGATCACGCTGCCGGAGAACCCCATGCGCTACACGTCCTGCCCGAGCGTGGATCCCACGCACGGCACCTGGGCCGCGACCGGCATCAACGCCGCAAACGTCGGCATGACCGCAACGGAGACCACGACCTCAAACCCGCGCGTGCTCGCAGCCGACCCGATGGTCGAGCTGCAAAAGGCCGAGGACGGCAAGGAGGAACGCTGCGGCGGCATCGGCGAGGAGGACATCGTCGTTCTCGTCCTGCCCTACATCCACTCCGCGCGCGAGGGCGTGCTGCGCCTCGGCTCGCTTCTCACGCAATACGGCACCTATGAATCGAACGGCATTGCCTTCAACGACGAAAACGAAGTCTGGTGGCTGGAGACCATCGGCGGCCACCACTGGATCGCAAAAAAGATTCCCGAGGATCGCGTCGTCATCAACCCGAACCAGTTCGGTATGGATTCGTTCGATCTGGAGGACGCCTTCGGTGCGCAGGAGTCTCACCTCTGCTCGGCGGACCTCAGAGAGTTCATTGCAGAATATCATCTGGATCTGAACCAGAACGGCAAATTTAACCCGAGAGATATTTTCGGCTCGCACCGCGATATGGATCACATCTACAACACGCCGCGCGCATGGTTTATGGGACGCTTTCTTGCGCCGCACACCTACCGTTGGGACGGCGAAAACGCGGACTTCACGCCGGAGAGCGACGACATTCCGTGGTCGTATGTACCGGAGCGCAAGGTTGCCGCCGAGGATATTCAGTACCTGCTCTCGTCCCACTATCAGGGCACACCCTACGACCCCTACGCAGGCCGCAGCGCGGAAAAGAGCGGCATCTACCGCCCCATCGGCATCAACCGCACGGGTGTGACGACGATCTGCCAGATCCGCAGCGACGTGCCTGACGCGATCAAGGGCATTGAATGGGTGTGCTTTGGCTCCACGACATTTTCCGCATGGCTGCCGGTGTATACGAACGTGGCGCAGATGCCGGACTATTTAAGTAAGGTGACGCTCGACGCCGAAACGGACAATCTCTACTGGGTCAGCCGCTTTGTCGGCGCGCTGGCCGACAAGTGCTACGGCTCGTGCATTCAGAGTGTCTGGGGCTATCAGGACGCGGTGAATATCCGCGGCCGCCAGCTCATCCTCAAGTATGATAAGCTTATGCGCGAGAGCGGCGATTTCACACTCACCGCGCAGGCGAACGACGAGCTTTGCGCCATGGCGCAGAAGGAGAGCACGCAGATCCTCAACAAAGTCCTGCGCACTGCCAGCGAACAGATGAAAAACGGCTTCAGCTTCGCCGACACCTGCGTCAACAAGTGATAAGCGGCATCGCTTCACCAATGGAATCAAAAAAGCAGCCGCGGCAAAAATTGCCGCGGCTGCTGCCAAAAGAAAGGAATCCGATATATGGGAATTCATCATGTAAAAAGTCTTGACCTGCACGCCAAGTGGCCCTGCGGCGAAAAGGATCTCATCACGGACGTGCCGGGGGTATTGGTCGGTCATACCACGCTGACCGATCCGGCGAAGGATATCCACACGGGCGTAACGGCAGTTCTTCCACACGGGGGCAATCTGTTCCGCGACAAGGTCATGGCCGCCTGCGCCGTCATCAACGGCTTTGGCAAGAGCATCGGCCTTTTGCAGGTGCAGGAGCTCGGCACGATAGAGACCCCCATTATTCTGACCAACACGATGAGCATCGGGACCGCCTATACGGCACTGTGCAAATACATGCTGGAACAAAATCCTGACATCGGGGTGACTACCGGCACCGTCAACTGCCTTGTTACCGAGTGCAACGACGGTTCGCTCAACGATATCCGCGGCATGCATGTGCAGGAATCGGACGTCCGCAATGCCATTGAAACAGCAGCGCAGGATTTTGCCGAAGGCTGCGTCGGCGGCGGAAACGGCATGCGCTGTCTCGGGCTCAAGGGCGGTATCGGCTCCGCTTCGCGCGTGTTGGAGATCGACGGCGCAAAATATACGGTCGGTGCGCTCGTCATGTCAAACTTCGGAGCGCCTGGCAACCTTGTGATCGGCGGCCAACATTACGACACGCGCAAGGCCCACGCTTCTGATGCGAGAGACCGCGGCTCCATCATCATAATTCTGGCAACGGATATTCCTCTTTCCGAGCGGCAGCTCGGGCGCGTGGCCAAGCGCGCTATGATCTCGCTCGGGCGCGTGGGATCGTTCTGCGGCAACGGCAGCGGCGATATCGCGATCGCCTTCACCACGGCCAACCGCATTCCGCATGACAGCGACCACGATATTCTGACCTGCCGAATGTTCTACGATGAGAGCATCGACAAGGTGTTTGAGGCCTCTGTTGAAGCGGTCGAGGAGGCGATCATCAGCTCACTCTACCACGCCGAGACCACGCACGGCATCCGCGGCAAAACAGCCGTCAGCCTGCGAGACTTCCTTAATCATTGACCCTTGCCGCCCTTCACCGTTCCTTTTCACTGCGCCCCGCAGCCCGCTGCGGCAATCCCCTTTTCGAGCCAATCGGAAGGGCGTTGAATGAAAAAAGGCATGCACTTCTGCCACGGTTCAAGCAAGAAGTTCTTTCTTTCTGGCTTTGTAATAGAATAGGCCCGTCAGGTCTGCCAAGGCCCAGCCGATCGGGACCGACCACCAGATGCCGACGACGCCGATGGCGGGGATCGCGGACAGCAGATAGGCAAGCGTGACACGGGTGCCCAACGAGACGACCGTAAGCACCACGCTCATGCCCGGTCTCCCCAACGCACGATACAAGCCATAGAGCAGGAACAGGCAGCCGATGCCGCAGTAAAACGCGCCCTCGATGCGCAGATACCGCACGCCTTCCAGAATGACTTCGGTTTCTCCGGCGTCCACAAAAATCGCCATAAGAGGTCTTGCAAATACGAAGACGAGCGCGGATATGACCACACAGAAGGCCATGGAAATGCACACGGCGCTTTTCAGCCCCTCGCGTATCCGTTCGCTCTCTTTTGCACCGTAATTCTGCGCGATAAAGGTGGAAAAGGCGTTGCCGAAGTCCTGCACCGGCATATAAGCAAAGGCGTCGATTTTCACAGCGGCGGCAAAGGCGGCCATCACAATAGGGCCGAAGCTGTTGACAAGTCCCTGTACCAGAAGGATACCGAGGTTCATGACCGATTGCTGCACGCAGGTCAGCGTGGAGAAGGAGACGATCTCACGGATGCGTTCTCGCCGCAGACAGCGGAGCTTCCAGATCGAGCGCACCTGCGGGAAGCGCGCAAGGGTGAAAACGGCGATGCCAATCCCCGAAACATACTGAGCGATCACCGTTGCCTCCGCGGCTCCGGCAACGCCTCTATTTAACCCGATGACAAACCAGAGATCAAGGGCGATATTCAGCACAGCGGAAGCAGCCAAAAAGCCCAGCGGGATGACGGAATTGCCGATTGCCCGCAAAAAAGAGGCAAAGTAGTTATAAAGGGAGACAGCGGGAATGCCCATGAAAATCACAAACAGGTATTCGCGCATATCGCCCCACACCTCGGCGGGTACCCGGAGGAAGGTGCGAAGCCCGTCCAGGCAGGCAAACGATAAGATGTTCAGAAATACGGTGACGAGCGCGATAAAGAAAAACGATGCACAGAGGTTCTCGCAAAGGGCCTTCTCATCCCGCTGCCCAAAGCGCATGGAAAACAGTGCGCCGCTCCCCATGCACAGGCCGAGGATGATGGAGGTCAGAAAGGTCATCAGCGTAAAGGCTGAGCCGACCGCTGCAAGCGCATCGCGCCCGAGGAATTGCCCGACGATCAGCGTGTCGGCGATGTTATAGCACTGCTGCAACAGATCCCCCAAAATCATGGGAATGGCAAACAGCAGCATCGACTTGGTGACAGGGCCTCGTGTTAAATCGCGGTTCATGACGCGCCTCCGTATCGTAAGCAATAAAGTGCAATTCGGGAATATTATAGTGCGATGGAAACACTTCGTCAATCCGGCTCACCGCCGCCCGCGAGAAGGTGTGCGAGGGAATGAATGATGAGAAATGCAAGGAGCTGCTCCACCTGCCGGACGCACAGAATATATTAACTGGAGGAGGCCACGCTGATGAGCTTCACGGCAGGCTTTAAGCTGGCATGGGGCGTGGCCGGAGAACCGGGAGCACCTTACTCCTACGACACCGATGAAGAACAAAAGGTGCAGGATACGCATTCAACGGAGTAACAATACGCCATCAGCGGAATGGTTTTCTCCCCGGTGTTCACGCCATTGCTGACCATATAGAAAAAACCGTCTCAAGCATATTGCTTGAGACGGTTTTTAGCAGGCGGCTTCAATTCGGATATTCTTCTAAACTATTTTTTGACGATCGCGTCAGTTGTCTATCTCCGCCTCGTGCTTGAGGATCGCACCGGAGGCGGCGTTGATCTCGTAGCTATACTCCATGCCGCCGGACTTGAACTCGACCTCATAGACGAGCGTGCCGTCCTCGTCGTCCAGCTCGATCTCCATGTCATACGCCTTGTTCTCGCTCACGCCCGCGTGGTTCAGGGCGATGGACTTCGCCTTGGCATGGCCGATGTCGCCGGTGGGCGCAATAGGCTTTGCTGTCTCATCCCCTACAGGGGCCGTGGCCGGCAAGTCCTTCTGCCCGCTGAGCACCTTCCCCGTGTAGGCGTCCACCGCCAGGTATTCCTTCTCAAACTGTCCCTCCCGGATCTGCCGTGAAAGCTCTCCCGCCGCGTAGGCGCTGCGGGCGCACACCATCAGCCCCGACACCGGCGCGTCCAGCCGGTGTACCGTCCGGATGCATTCCGTCCCCAGCGATTGCCGCAGCAGCGCCGGCATCCCGCCTCTTTTCGTGTCCGTAGCGATGACCCCGGCGGGCTTCACCGCCACCACGATCCGCTCGTCCGCGTATACGATGTCCATGTCCGCACCTCCGTTCATCCTTTCAAGGCCAGTCTACCACATCTGTCACCGTTTTGTAAACAAAAAAGCCTTGACACGGGCGGTCTAATGCATTAGACTAAAACCAAGGTCTACTAAGTTCGACCAAAGGAGGAGGATACGATGGACACCCCCAAGATATTCGACAGCGAGCTGAAGCTCTGCGAGATTCTCTGGCAGCACCAGCCGGTAAAAAGCAGTGAGCTGGTGCGCCTGTGCGCCGACCAATTAGGCTGGAAGAAATCCACCACCTACACCGTCATCAAGCGCCTTACCGACCGAGGCGTGGTCAAAACGGAGGACGCCACCGTCACCGCCCTGGTGGGCAGGGAGGACGTGCAGCGCGCCGAGAGCCGCGCCTTCGTCCAGCGGAACTTCAGCGGCAGCCTGCCCGGCTTTCTCAACGCCTTCGTAGGCGGCAAGGGATTGACGGCGGCGGAGGCCGACGAGCTGCGCCGCATGATCGACCAGTTTGAGGAGGAACACCATGGATAACATTTTTACCACGCTGCTCACCCTCTCCTGGCAGGCCGGCGTCATCGCCCTGGCGGTGGCACTGGTGCGCCTGCCCCTGCGCCGTGCGCCCCGCTGGGCCGTGTGCGCCCTGTGGGCGCTGGCGGCGGTGCGGCTTTTGTGCCCGTTCTCGATTGAAAGCGTGCTGAGCCTCATTCCGAGCGCGGAGCCGGTGCAGCCGGAGATCGTGTATTCCGCCGCGCCAGCCATCACGAGCGGCATCCCGGCGGTCGACGCCATTGTAAATCCGCCCTTACAGGCCGCGTTTACA
>OGKS01000491.1_pt1 | contig 21918 bp, 20 predicted proteins | sample 1572491 | NCBI WGS metagenome assembly OGKS01 (sample SAMEA2582153, study PRJEB24529) | metagenome | biome: Human gut stool | place: China | collected 2011
CTGCTCGCCTCGATGGTATGAGCTACAGCCAGTTGATGGGTGCTCTTCACAAGGCTGGTATCGAGATTAACCGTAAGGTTCTCGCTGACCTCGCTGTAAACAACCCTGAGGCTTTCAAGGCTATCGTTGCAAAGGTGAAGTAAATCCGACGCTAGGCTCTTTTCTTCCGTGATTTTTCTCGTAAGAAAGTGTTTAGCCTCTAGATTAAAGAAAACTGAAGATTGCATTGGTTGGAAGTATTTCCGCTGATGCAATCTTTTTTTGTACCTGAAAAACAGGATGATAGCCCACAAGCCCTGCTGAACCAGCTATGAACAAAAATCCCCAGCTATCATTCATTTGATGGCTGGGGATTTTTATGTGCTATATAAAAACTATTACTTCTTAATCATCTTCTTGCTCTCGCCATTGGTATACTTCACGATGTATACCTGGCCACTCTGCATGCTGGTAACCTGCTGACCTGCCATGTTGTAGATGGCCTTCACGCCATTAGGCAAGGTGATGGTCTCGAGGTTCTTGATGCCAGTGGTGTAATCCTTGAAGGTGATGGTGCGGGTTACGCAGTTCTTCAAGTCGTTGGATGTAACGGTGAAGCTTACGTAAGTATCAAAACCGTCGCCGGTAATCTTCTTCGTAACGTAGGCACCTGCACCGATAGCCTCCAACTGGAAGTTATTGATATCCAAATTCTTATTGTAGCCTTCAATCTCCAACTCGCCGGCTTCATCAAACTTATTTGTAATGTCCTCACCATCCATGGTAACCTTCTTCACGCCGGCATTGTAAACCATCTCTACATCGTCTACATACAAAATGTCAGGGTTGGTCTCGCTCTTGCTGCCGCCGCTAGGCACAGCGCAGGTTGACATGGTAACCAGGGCTGCTTTAGGCATTTCCTCAGCATTATTGTAGGTGAATGGGATGGTAATCTCCTGCCACTCGTCCTTGCTCTCGATAGAAGAGTTGTTGGCACGGGCAATGATGTTGGCTGCATACTGCTCGTCCTCTGGGTCCTGAGCCATCTTGCCGTTGGTCAAGAGGGCGCTGATGGTAGCCTTAGGATTCTTGTTGCCGTCGCCAGCCTTGAACTTCACCCAAACCTTCATGGCATCAGGCTTGTTGTTGAGCACAGCATAGAATGGATCGCCGTTGGCATCCACATCTGTAGAGCTGAAATCCAGGAATGAGCAGTTCTTGTTACTTGTTGCATCTGCGCTGCCTGCCTGCAGACGACCAGTGGTGATGGTACCATTGGCAGAAGCCAAGACAATGTTACCCAATTTCACTGGAGTAGAAACAATCTTTACACACTTCTTGTTGTCTTCAGCTGCGTTCTCGCGCACCTCTGCAGATTCATAGGTATGTACAGGTTCTGAAACCATGCTTGCCATGCTGCCCGTAGAACTCATGAATGAGTGCCATCCGTTAGGCTCCTGGCTGGTAGCTTTATTATACGATGCTTCGTGGAAATTCTCGAAACCGGCGTTTGGCAACTGGCCCATCTCGTTGGTATTCTTGCCCAGCTTTACGCCTACAATCATGTTGCCAGCCAATGGAATATTGAGGCAGGCGTTGAAATTGTCGCCCTTCAGTTCACCCTTCAGGAGGATGTTCACGTTGCCGAGACCTGGTCCCATCCATTCTACGTTCTCATCGTCACCTGCTGTAATCTGGATATCCTTTGCTGCATTGAGCATGATTACATTGCCGCAATTAGTTGCCTCTACATCCTTGATTACGATATTGCCTACAGGCATTATACCGTTCATGTCGAAGTTGAGCAGGCTCATGGTGTATTTGCCGTCTTTCTGCTCATCTACGTTCACCTTGATGTCGCCCACAGGCATGTCATTTCCCATCAAGTTAACCACGAGAGGGCAGGTGTAGTCCTTTGCCATCATCGACATAGAGCAGAGTGCTGCTGCTACTAAAGTAAAAATTTTCTTCATAAGTTTTCCTTTCTTTTATTATGATATAATTGATTTTTCTCTCCTATACATTATTATATATAAGATATTCTGGAGCAGATTTCCTTATTTCAGCTGATAGCTCAGTCCGATGGTGCCGTAGATGGGATACATCGACTGCTCTATCACGTGGAAGTCTTTCTTGAACACTTCTGATAAGCCCCAGGTTAAGCCCACGTAGCCGCCCCAGCGCTTCGAGAAATTCCAGTCGGCACCTACGTCGATGCCAAACTGCCAGTTGCGCATATCGTCCGAGAAGTCGTATTCGCCACGCTCTCCGTCCTCATGTCCCAGTTCTACCTTGGGTCCCGTAGGGTCGCCCTGGCGCAGATAACCGTCGTAGGCGCTGCCCTCAAACTTATGCGAGGTGACGTAGGAGAAGTAAGGACCCAGCTTCAGGCGAAGCTTCTCGCTCACGTCGTAAGTGGCTTGCACTGGGATCGTTGCGAGGTTCTGGTCAACCTTTGTTATCACGTTGCCCGTGAACACGCCATCCAGCTGCTCACCACCTTTCACCATGGTCATGTGGTAGTTCTTTACGCCCGCATCAATCTTCATGCCCTTGCCTTCGAAGTGCAGACCGAACATCAGTCCCCACTTGTTGTCCAGGGGATAGTGGGCGTCGATGCCGAGCAGCAGGTTAGGCTGCAGCGTGTAGCTGTGGAGGGTTCGGATGGTGGCAGGCATGCCGATAGGGGCAGTGCCACCCAGGTTGTAGCCGATGCGTGCCTGGTAGGTGAATTTGTGGAGCAGTTCTCCCAGATTCTGTCCCCATGCCTCAGCAGAGCAGAGGCATAGGATTGCGGCTGATATGATGAATGGCTTTTTCATTGTCTTGTCTTCTTTTTTCTAAATCTTCTCAATCTCTTCTTAATGAATCTTCTTTGTAAGAATCTTCTCATTGAATCTTCTTTGGCAGATTCATTTATTCCTTTTCGCAGGCGATGCGGAACTGGTCCACCCACAATGTACTTCCGATGGCTCCCATGAACGAGGCGCCTTCTACGCTCGATGAGCAGACGATGGCCATGCTGTAGCCCATGTTTCTGAGTTTCTGGGCATCCATCTCCTTCTTATAAACGAAGTCGAGGTCGAAATGGGTCCACTCGGGCGTGTCGTCGATGTCTGGCAACTTGGCGATTGCCACCACCTGAGGGCTGGTCTGCACGTTGTCGCCATAGAGCACGATGCTGTTGCCCTCGGCGTCGTGGTTGTCGTAGAATACGGCATAGATGGTGCCGTAGTCTTTCTTGCCTTCCACCACCTTCTTCTGGCGGTTGGTGAACACATCGCCACGCTTGTATTTGTAGTAGCCGCTGAATCTGGTAGGCTTGAAACTTACCGGCACGCCAAACTGGGTGGCCTTCATGGCATCCTTCAGTGCCTGACTGGCGTCGAACTTTCCGATGAAGAGGTTGCCCGCAGCGATAGGCATCTTGGCCATTGCGCCAAACTGGTCGGTATCGCTGGTGGTGAGCTTCACGCAGGCACCGTCGTAGCCTTGCTCCACAGGTACCGTTGGATATTGGTCTGGCTTGGCTGAGCTTCGGCTCATGTAGAAGCCCGGATTTCCCGTAGCCCAGTTGTTGGCAAGCGTACCGTCGTCGTTCTTGTCGCTCCAGACATAATATTTATGAACGGGCTTGTTTTCGTTGAGGAAATAGTTTTCGAAGTCGTACTTCATCACTTCGTAAACCACAGGCGGGAAGGTGAATCCCACTCTGTACTGCCGTTTCCAGTTGCCATCCTCGGAAGTAACGGTGTAGGTTACTTGCCCGTTGGTGAAATCCTGCACCGAACCGTTGGCAGGCGATAGGGTAGCGCCTGGTGTAATCTGGAATTTTGGTGCGAAGTGCGAGAGATCGGTTCCCTTTTTTACGAGGAAGCTGATTTCATTTTCCGTAGACATCACGTTCTGCAGGGTATCTGTGGCTTTGAGGAAGCATTCTTCCCAGTTGCCGTTGTTGGGGATGAAGGCCTGCTCAATGTCGCATTCGGCATTGAGGGGTTCGTCCTTGAAGCACGAGGTGAATGCTGGGGCAGATAGTGCTATCGCGAGGATAGGTATGAATTTTGAATATCTTTTCATAAATGTCACCTTATATTATAATTATTCGTGATGATTCGACTGCAAAAATAAGCAGAAAACCCGAAATTACCAAATATTTTTCTCTTTTTAGATATATTAGTTCCGAAATTAAACAAAATTAAGGCGGCGAAGCCTTTATGACTTCGTCGCCTTTCAATTTTTAAGCCAGCAGGATTCATCCTGCAGAATCTTTCACAGCTTCGTTCGGCTAGAGTACAATGTGCTCGTTGTCGCCTGAGCTACCGGTGTCCTTGTTGTCGCCTGAGCCTCCTGTGTCCTTGTTGTCACCAGAGTTTCCGGTGTCCTTGTTGTCACCAGAGCCTCCAGTGTCCTTGTTGTCACCGGTGGAGCTTCCTCCAGAGTTACCGCCGCCGCCTGATGTACCGTCAGAACCGCCGTCAGAACCATCGTCGAGACCGTTGTACTCGGTCATCTCCTCCACCTTCACGCCACGGAGCATCGACTTGATGCGCTTGTTCATGTACATCTCGATGGCTGGTGCGAAGACCACGTGGAAGCCCTTGATGTTGGCGGTGGTGAACTTCTTCGGGGTATCGGCAGGGGAGGTGCTGATGCCCACCTTGAAGGAACCGAATCCGTCGAGGATCACGCGCTTGCCGTCGGCGAGGGCATAGGCGATTTCGGTTTCCAGTGCGTTGATCACGGCGATGATGTCTGGCTCGGTCAGGGTGCATCGCTTACCGATTTTCTCGGCGATTTCCTTGGTGCGGATCACGCCGTCTACTACGGCTTTGCCGTAGATTTTGCCGCGGGTAGCTGAGCCCTTGCGGTTGTTCTTCACTTTTCTGTACTTTACGCTCATAATACAAAGATTTAAAGGGTTAATAAAATAATTTATCTGATTTTTCCGACCTGTTCGGTCGTTGGGCATACGCCTGACGTGATATGGTCACGCAGATTTCGCAGATTTCGCAGATTTTTCTACCTGTTCGTCCGTAGATTCTTCTATAGTAGGAACTCTGTTTTTCCCCGGTTTTTACGGCGTTAGCCCTTGGCCGTAAGGCCAAAAATCTGCGTAATCTGCGAAATCTGCGTGACTTTATATAATCCAGCGTGACCATACCTAGCAGCTCATGCACGAGCTAACGCCCAGCGATGTGGCGATGGCCGTGAGCACCGAGATGACAATCTGAATCACTGTTTTCCATGTCTCTTTCTTCATAGTATCTCCTTTCTTGTCTTGAATCATTAAAATAAAATCTGATAACGGTTCTTCCTTCGCATCGTGTAGCTCACATGAAGCCAGCGCTGCGTGCCGGGCGAGGCGCCACGAGGCTCCAGGATCATCTGGTCGAAATGACAATGCTCCTCGATGAAGCCGGAATACTTCTTCAGAATCTCATCGTTGGGGATGAAAAGGTCGGCAGCCTCGCCCAGTGTGTGCTGACTGCCCGGCACGCCGTGCACAGCCAGATTCAGCTGCGGACAGCGATAGCCACTCGTAACGGTGATGACTCCGAAATTCTTTCTCAGGGGTTCCAATACCTGCTCGCAGAGCATCATCAGGCGGATGATGATGATGGCATCCTGCGGCGTGTTGTCGATGCCATACTTGATGGCGGTGCCCGAACGGAGAAACTCTCCTAGGGTGAAGTGGGTGGAGAGGAGCATCTGCTGCATCCTCTCCAGTTCCAGTTCTGTGTGTTGTTCCATACGCATTAGATTATTAATTTGTGAATCTATCTTTTACCTACTACTTTCTTCCGAATTACACTGCAAAGATACAAAAAAAAATGGCTCTTGTCAAGAGTTTCAGGGTGACATTGTGGGTGACATTTTCTTCATCGGATTACGCGGAGTTATCGGAACATTCTTGCTCCACGGATTACGCACGGAATTTAAACGGATTTGGCCTTGCGGCCATTGGGCTAGCGCCGTATTCATTCCACTTGCGCCGTACTCATTGCACTATTGCTGTAGCTATGAGTCTCTATGTTCTCCAGCTTTAGGGGGTATCGCCACGACCGTCAGGTCGAGTTTCCGTTTAAAATCCGTGAGTAATCCGAGGAGCAAGAATGTTCCGTTTCTTCCGTGAAATCCGATGAATAATCAACCCGATGAATATTGACACATCCTTTTTGCGCCAATAAGAAGCATGGCTTACTCCAAGCCGGAGTAAGGCTCACTCCGGGTTGGAATGAGCCTTACGTAACGTTCGTTTGAGCCTCACCCCGGCTCGGAGTAAGCTTCCCTTCAGATTCAATCTAGCCTCCCTTTGACTCAATCTCTGTTCATCATCAGCAGCAGTTCGATGATGCGGCAGGGAGGATTCTTCTGCATCTCCTTCATGTAGAACAGGGTGATGCTGTCGGGTAAGATGCGGCGGCGCTGCTCCATGGATCTCAGCTTGTTCAGGGCCTTGGCGGGGTAGTGGGGCACGGGGATGCCCATCTGACCGAAGATGTCCTTATAGAGTTGCTGCAGCGACAGCGGACGGAAATGGGCGTCGTGCCAGGCGTCGCAGAGGTCCTCCTCTTCCTCCCCGCTGATGCTCTTCAGCGAGGCGATATCCCTCACGTCGTGCACGAACTCGATGAGCCAGCACTGCGTATGGGTCCACTGATACCGCTGCGGGTCCTGCTGCAATATCCACTCGAAGTCGGCGAGCATCATCTCGTGTGCCCGCTCCTTCAATTCATTGTATTCTTCTTTTGTCATAGGCGTATCGTCTTGAAAATAAGATTATTAACTATCAACTATTAACTATCAACTCTCAACTATAAACTCTCAACTCTCAACTCTCCCACGGCTCCTCGTCCTTCGGCAAAACCTTGGCATACAATACCTCGGCGATGCATTCCTCTTCTGATGCACGCTCGTCGTATCTGCCGCAGGGCTGCCTCATGTAGTACACCTTGCCCGGACGGCAGAACTCCTGGTCTCTCACCTTCAGCATCTCTACGATGGAATACGTCTTGCCCTCCTGAGGCTTGTTCACGCGAGTCACCGTGAGCAGATAATCCGCAAGATTCGCCCACTGCGCACTGCCCGCAATGCTGTAGAGATCCAGCGGCGGGAATGCCTCGTGGCCGTCCTTATACTGGATTCTCGGGTGCGCCACCACCACCGTCCAGACGTGATGCGCACGGCTCCACTGCTGCAGTCGGGTAAGCATCAGCTTCACCTTCTCCGTCTCCGTGGCACGGCTGCCGCCCTCCGTCACGTTGATGAATACATACGGGTCTATCACCAGGAAATCTATCTTCTGCTTCTTCTTCCTCATCTCGCTCTCGGCAAGTTCCGTGATGTATTTGCTGTCGGGCAGACGGCTCTTGGTGTCGAAGTCCACCATGTGGCTCATCAGGAATTTCAGGGCGTGGCGGTTCACCAGGCGCGCCTCCTCGGGCGATTCGTTGCCGTCCATCGTCTCCGTGTTCTCCACGCCCAGGGCTATGCGCGCTATCTCCCTCACGTGCTTGCCCTTGATAGGTTTCTCGAACGAGAAGAAGGCCACGCGCTTGTTGCAGTTGTACATCAGATGCGCCATCATGCAGTTCAGGAAATCCGTCTTTCCCGAGTTCGGGCGACCCGTCAGGATGATGAGCCCGCCATCCGAAGTGGGGTGGAAGATGCTGTCGGTGAGCTTGCCCATGCCCACCTCGTAGCCGTGGTCGTAGTTGCCCATCAGGATGTCGAGCACCTCGTCGGCATTCTCCTCCAGGTCGTACACGTCGCCCTCGTTCGCCGGCTTGGCTTCGCTGATGATTCTCGCCACCTCGTCCCTGCCGAACGCCTCGTACACCTCGCTGATGTCTTTCTTGCCGCTGGGCAGACTCGCCACCTTGGCACGGGTGGGATACTGGTTGATGAGCGACTTGACGAGCATTCTTCCCGGACGGTCGGAGTCGCCGCATATTACGATGTCCTCAGCCTGCAGAATCCATTCCTCAAAGGCCTCGTGGCTCTCGGCGATGTTGGTGGCGGCGCCGTTGGCCACGCTCAGCACGTAGGGGAATCCGCAGCTCATCAGGGTGAGGCGGTCTTTTTCGCCCTCGGTGATGATGATCTGTCGGATGATTCCGGCGTCGGGGCGCAGGTCGTTGATGCTGTCGATGCCGTAGGGTGCGCAGGGCTTGGTGGGCGAAATCTGGGTGAATCCCTTGCTCCATTCGCCGGTGACGGGGTTCTGCTGCACGCTGCGGAACTTGGCGTTGATGATTTTTCCGAACAGATGGTTGCAGTATACGATGGCGGGCACTTCCTCCACGCCCTTGGGGTCCTCGCTCTTGGCGTCGTTGGCGGGCTGCATGATGAAGGCGCACATCACGCCCTCCTTTCGGATGACCTCGGGCGAGAGGTTCATCGCCTGGATGTATTTCTGCACCATGCCCTGGAGCGAGAGGATGCGCTGCGGCGGGAGCATGGGTTTCGCCTTGGGGTAGCGCTGGGTGACGTTGGCGGGGTGGAAGTGCTCGATGAACCATGCCTCTTCCTCGGGGTTGCTGAAGGGGTAGATGGGGTAGAGGATGGAGCGGGTGGCGGCATCTATTTCCTTGTAGTCGTCGGTGCTCATGGGCACGTAGTTGTCGGGCAGGTCCTTGCCGTTGCGTTTCTTGGTGGCGTAGCTGCCGTCGGGGTTGAAGCTGCCGTCGGAGTTGAAGCTGCCGTCGGCTCCCTGCTGAGCGTTGTAGCTGCGTGATTTCATCTCGTCGAGTTGTCCCTTCATTTCGCACGAGAAGCAGTAGATTCTGCCGTCGGAACGTTTCACGTAGCAGTGTTTCTTTCCGCAGGTAGGGCATGTCACTTTGATGTTGACGGGCTGCTTGTGAATCTCCTTCATGGCGTCCTGCGTAATTTTTCTGAGTTGCGCCAGGGTTACCTTTTCGGAGGATGCATCGTTGGATGAGGATGCATTGCTGAATGATGATGCATCGTTTTTCTGGGATGCAAATTTTCCGATACCGTGGAATTGTTCCTGGTATCTCAGATAGAGTACTCTATCCGCTAGAGGAATTTTCTCTAGGATTTCGGGGAAGTCTGTTGCATAGTATCGAGGCTTCTCTCTCTTGTTTAGTTGTTGATTACTAGTCATGATTATGTTTGTTTAAATTCAAAAATTCAGTATTGTTTTCTTCATCGGATTCCGCGGAGTTATCGGAACATTCTTGCTCCACGGATTACGCACGGAATTTAAACGGATTTGGCCTTGCGGCCATTGGGCTAGCGCCGTATTCATTCCACTTGCGCCGTACTCATTGCACTATTGCTGTAGCTATGAGTCTCTATGTTCTCCAGCTTTAGGGGGTATCGCCACGACCGTCAGGTCGAGTTTCCGTTTAAAATCCGTGAGTAATCCGTGGAGCAAGAATGTTCCGATAACTCCGCGGAATCCGATGAATAATGATCCCCCTTCTCGATTGCGTACAGCCGGATTTGCAATCCGGCGTTAAAAAATGTCCTAACCTATTGATGCTCTGCGGATTTGCAATCCGCAGCAAGGGAGCATGCCATCTCCTCCATCTTCCAGCAGTGTGTAAACTTGCTCCAGGTGGCCTGGTCGGATGGTCGGGGTGGGGCTTCTGGCGGGATGCGGTGCTGTGCGCTGGCACCATTGGGCAGCAGGGTGTCGTAGAATCTCTGCTTTGATGCCTGGTCCTGATACTCGAATGGGGAGACGGGGCGGTTCTGTCGGATCCTCTCCCCGGGATGCTGTGCCAGATACTTCTTCGTGTCGGCGATGGCCAGCGTCACTTTCTTTTGCATGAACTCCTGGTTGATCAGGTTCTTGAGCCAGCAGCTCTGTCCCTCTATGGTACGGATGCTCATCATGCGATTGCTGTTGTTCAGCAGATAGGGATAGAGATAGTTGTTGAAGAACAGTTTCGTTGCAATGTTGGTAGGGCATGCGGCGTTGGGGTCGGTGTAGAGCCCTACCATCATTTTCTCGGTGGCATCGTTCACGGGTTTCACCACATTGGCGTAGGCATCGGGGTTGGTTTTCACGTAGTCAAGCAGCGCCCTGGCCGTGGTGTATACCAGCTGTCGGTATTCGGCAGAATTTTGAGTGCTCGGAGTAGAAGCCTGCGTAGCCTTCTGATTTCCGATTTGAGCAAGTTGGCTTCCGCTAGTATAGGGAGAAATATTTTTCTTTTTTATATTTTTCTTTTTATTATATATATTATTATTATAGCAGAAGCCAGCTTGCTCGTTTCCGGCTGAATCATTCCCGTTTCCAGCCGAAAAATCCTCGGAATTCATATCCTCAACTTGGGGCTCATGCCAGATGGGAGTGTAGAAAGCCAGTAGATTTCTGTCAGCATGGCGCCCCTCGTCATCCTTCCAGATAAATCCGAAGCCCTTGCATCTGATAAGAAGCTCTACGAAGTAATGGCGGTTGTGGAATTTCAACCCCTTGGCTATCTGACCGAACATATTGCAGTCGTACACCTTGTCGGTGTTCATCCATGCCGGCTCCCCGAAGTAGAGTTTCAGCATCTTGATGATTTGCGAATCGCTGAGACCAGCCATCGACCAGGCGGCGATGAGTTGGCGTTCAGTCTTGAAATCGATGCTGGTGGTGAGCGGCTTGATGGTGAAGTCGCTTGCATTGCTAGTTGTATTGTTTGTCATTATAATTCTGAATTTTATGATTGAATTTGTTGAAGTAGAATTTATTCAGGTTGTTAACCGCCTCGAAGCTCTTGACATCTTCTGTCAGATAACTGCCAAATGTGCCGAATGCCTTGCAAAACTCCTTTCTCAGATTTTCGAAATCTTTATCATTCATGCAGGGAATCACCCCTTGGAAGTTTGTTCCTGCTTTCTTGCAACTTTCGATAAATTCGCTGTTCTTGTTGAGCGGAGGCTCCATCAGGATGATGCATACGGCCATGCGGTCGATGGCATCTCTCGAGAGGCAGTGATTATCGGGGATATCGAAGTATTTATTCACTGTGCTGTTGTTCATGTTAAGGGTCATTTCAAACACAATCTTGTGTATGCCAAAGTGCTTGTGCAGCTTTCGTACAAAGCTGCTAACTCTGCTACTCTCCTTTTTCAGAAAGACCCATCTTTCCAAGTAGAACGGATCTTTCTGAGCCATCTCTACATCGTATGTGATGTAGATGTTGCCCAATGAGTCATCGGGCATTACTTTTCCTTTTTCCATTATTCTTTTCTTTTCACGAAGGCGACTTTGCCTTACGCACTACAAAAGAATTAAAAAAAACTGACATAGCCAAAAAGCTCAATACTTCCTCTACTATAGTCGTGAAGTATTGAAAATTGTTTCCGACCCAACTTTGTTTTCAGTAGGAAAATTGTTGTTTTAGTCATAATAATTCGCAACAGAAATTATGCAAGTGATGTTCGGTCCCCGAAGGGGGCGAATGTGAATAACCGCTGGTGGAATGACCGAAGGTCATGGAACCTGCGGACAACCAACAGGTAGTAGAAAGCGTCCCCAAGGGGGGCGAATCACACCAATCTTGCTCCTGTTCGCCCCCTTCGGGGACGGAAGGAGAGAGTTGCTTGCTATCCGCAGGTTCCATTCCCTTCGGTCATTCCACCAGCGGTTATTCACATTCGCCCCCTTTGGGGACGGAAGAATGCGACTTGCGAAACTTGAATTACATGATGAAACAAAGTTTTTTTGATGCAAAATGAAATTGAACCAAAATGAACCAATCCACTTTCGTTTTTTTTCGTAACTTTGCCGACAAAAAGGTGATATTAGGCGAAAAGCCTATGAACTGGCGAATGATAATACAAACAACTTAATAAAATGAACGGCTTATGACAAAAGAACAAGAAGATTTTGTGAAAGAGCTAAAAGCTAACGCCGTCTTCCAGCTGTCTCTGTCTTCCAAAGAACTATTCCATAGCAACTTTCTGGCATGGTTGGCTGAGGATGATGCAACAAGAGGAGTTTTCAATGAACTCCTTCATTCCTGCTTTGGCGTGGACTGGGATTTCAATCCCAACACGATGATGGTAAAGCGAGAATACAAGAACTTCGATTTGTGTATTTGCCAAAAGACAAAGAATACAAATAAGGAAAAGGTTGAAAATAACCTAGAAGAAGAGGACGTTCCTGGCGATGTTCTGTTTGTGCTTGAAAACAAATTCAAGAGCATTCCTTACCAGGAGCAATTGGCTGAATATCAGAAAAAAGTTCAAAAGCTTAACAAAGGAACTAATGTCAAGACCAACTACGTCCTTCTCTGTCTGACAGAAAGTTACGCCAGCGACTGCAACTGGAAGCTTATATATTACTCTCAATATATAGAGTATCTTGATAGGGCCAACAAGAGCCAACAGATTACTCCTTTCTATCAGGAATTGATAACACAGTATTGCAACTTTGTTCGCAGTTTTGCTGACTACATCAAAAAAATCCTGAAGAAAGAAATCTGCTATCAGAATGCGATTCTACCGACAGCAAGCTGGAGTTCACTTCTTAACCATCAGGAGTTTTATGCCATCCGCTGCTATGACATTTGGCAAAAGCTGGTGATGCAGCATTGCGCTAGCATATTACTCCGAATGATAAAGGAAGAGCTGGGAGAAGAAAAAGAGGTTGTCATGGCGCATTCAGACAAAGACATCCTGCAGATGGAGGGAACCGAGAGCCAAAGCAAGAACAAAAACAAGTTCTTTATAATGGTCAACTTCTTCCATGGCGAAGCATTACTGGAGCTCAAGTATCTTATTCCAGAAAAAGGTATCTTGACTTTTCAGCAACAAGGCAATCATCCTTTGAGAATAGGAATTGTGGCTACAAATACCAATCATGGTATAAACCAGACAACCAAAAAGAAAGATATTGCTGCCTGGAAGAATAGAGTAAGAAAGCACCTCGAACTTTGCGGACTGGATAACTATCCGGCATTCCAAAAAGAATTAGAAAAAGAAGAAAATTCTTTCAACTCTTATGGCTCATTCTATTATTTCAACATAGAATCAGATGTCATGCCTATCCTGAAGACACTGGAGTATATGAAGAATAAAATGAATAAGATTGTAGCTCATCTTAAGAACGGAAGTTTGGATGCAGCATCAATCTAACTGCAAAACCATGGTTCCTTGTATCATCTAAACTGGGGGTTTGGAGAGCATACATCCGGAACCACTGGAAAATTTTCCCTTAAGGCTAAATATATTTACCCTTAAGGCTAATTATTTTTTGCCTTAAGGGTAAATAAAATCCAGTAGCCATAACTATGCTGATAGTGCTAGTTATGGCTATTATTTTACCCACGCCATTGTCTTTTAAGTTTTTTTTGCACTCAAAAATGAAATTGAACCAAATTGAACCAATCCACTCTCAGAAGATTTTTGTAATTTTGCCGCCGACCATCCAACTATGGCGATCATGGTTACCTGTTCCTGATGGTGGATTTCAACGACCCAGAAAATCCATCCATCAAGGTAAGAACCTGGCAGCCAGACCGCAACCCAAACATCAATTCGAACCTGCCACGTTCGAATAGAGATTGGGGTATTATCGGGCCAGGTAACTTCTAAGAACTATACTGTCAGGCTCTCTATCCCAAAAAAATAATGGGATGGAGAGCTTTTTTTTAAAGAAAACTTTGACTATAAAGAAAAAAATAGTATCTTTGCAGAAAATAAGCTGCACTCGGCAATTTGAAAGCAAGCTTTCATTGCGCTCGTTTGCATTATTTTTGCAACAGATATCTATCTTTATAATAGTGTACAACATAAAAAAGAGCTTATGAAAAGAATATATCCTACACTCAGCATGATACTGTTGCTTGGCTTACAGGCAACACCAACCTTTGCGCAGAATGATGACTTCGTGAAGCAGTTCCAGCAGGCAAGACAAGGCATGATGGACGACTACAACAAGTTCCGCAACACCATACTTACCGACTACGATAAGTACATGCAAGGTGTGTGGAAAGAGTATAAGAAATTTAAGGGAGATATACGCTCGCAGGTTCCTAAGCCAAAGACTCCACCTACCTATACGGAGCCTAAGCAGCCGGAAAAGCCAGTGACCGTGAAGCCTAAAATGCCGGTGAGTCCGATTGCACCTAAGGTGCGCCCTACCATCGACCCTGTGAACAAGCCGAAGCTGCCTGAGGTGAAGCCGGATATTCCAGATATCGACTACACCGGTTCGGGCATCGACATCCCGGAAGGTGGATTGGGCGACATCAACAAGAAGCCAGACCTTACCAAGGTGCCGGCACTGCCTACCGACCCACTGGCAAAGGTGCCTACCAGCAAGAAGAATCCGAAGGCACCTACCATCCGTCCAGGCGTTGACCCTGTGAACAAGCCGAAGTTGCCGGAGGTGAAGCCGGATATTCCTGACATCGAATACACCGGTTCGGGCATCGAACTCCCGCTGATGCCAGCCGTATCTGCCATCCCTGTGATGCCGGCACTGCCGCATATCGGACATGTGAAGGTGCCAGTGAGCAAGCAGACCATCGAAGTGGATTACTACGGAGAGAACATCCAGTTCCAGAAGGCCATATTGCTGGCTAAGAAGGACATCGCCTCTACCAACGACGTGGTGGCTTACTGGAAAAGCCTGAAGAAATCAGACCTCAAGGAGGTGACTCAGGCTTTCGCCACCGAATCGCGCAAGATGGGACTCAGCGACTGGGCTTCTGCCATGCTCGTAGAGAAATACATCAACGCCGTGATGCCGAACGCCAGCCAGAACGAAAAGATTGTGGCGGCACAGTATGTACTGGTGAACTGCGGCTACAACATCCGATTGGGTATGAACGACCACCAGGTGGCGATGCTCGTGCCTTATGCCGAGCATGTGTTTGAGAAATCATACATCAACATCGACGGCAAGAAGTACTATATCTATCCGAACATCGACGACAGCGGCGCTTTCCGCACCTGCGACCTGCCTAAGGATGCAGAACTGGGTAAGGACATGGAGCTGAGATTCACCGGAAAGACCGTGATAGGAAACGGCACCAAGCCATTCAGCTACGAGGCGGCGGGCATCACCCTGAAGGGCGAAGTGCCTACAGGCATCATGCCGATGCTCGATGAATATCCGGTGATAGATATTCCTACAGTGGCTTCCAGCGTGGTAGACAAGAAGTTCCGCAACGAAGTGGTGGAGCAGATCCGCACCCAGGTGGCAGGATTGGACGAGCAGGATGCTGCCAACCGAATCCTGAGATTCATACAGAAGGGTTTCCCATACGCCACTGACGATGAGCAGTTTAAGCGTGAGAAGTACTTCTACTTCGAGGAGACGCTCTATTATCCGCTGTGCGACTGCGAGGATCGTGCCATCTTCTACGCCTATCTGGTGCACGAGATTCTGGGTCTTGATGTACATCTCATCCAGTTCCCTGGTCATGAGTGTACTGCCGTGGCTTTCAACCAGCCAGTGGCAAACGGCACCTCTTACGAATACAAGGGCAAGACCTACTATATCTGCGACCCAACCTATATTGGTGCAAGAATAGGCAGATGCATGCCAAGTTACGCAAAGGAGTCGCCACAGATTGAAGTGTGGTACTAAAGAATAAAAATGCCAAAGAGAAAATATAAAAGAGGGTGTGTCAAAAGTCCAAGACACACCCTCTTTTTTGTTTCTTCATCGTTTTTCTTCATCGGATTACGCTGAGTTAACGGAACATTCTTGCTTCACGGATTACGCACGGAATTTAAACGGATTTGGCCTTACGGCCATTGGGCTAGCGCATTCGCATTCCAGCTTTAGGGGGTATCGCCACGACCGCCAGGTCGAGTTTCCGTTTAAAATCCGTGAGTAATCCGAGGAAGGCGGTTAAGGTTCCGTTTATTCTGCGTAATCCGATGAATAATGACACACCCTCTTTCTTCTTTTATTTCTCTTCAATGAATGTGGCATCCTCGAAAACCTTATCAGAAGAAGAGGCGGATGTCTTGATTTCCTGCATCTTCTTCCATTTTCTCCGGTTGTTGGAAACCTTGAAGGCATTCATGGCTTCTACCACACCATATACCAGCATCGCCCATCCTATGACCAGGAGTGGGGCAGAGGCGATGGAGCTAGGACGGAAGAGGGTGAGGAGACCGAGCAACAGGAGCGCCGTTGGCATCAGCCAATATACGATTCCCACTCTGCCCATCTTGGCAGCAGCAACCAATGTGCCCATCTGGCTGAGCGCTCCCATAATCAGCAATGCCGAAAGGATGAACATCAGCCAGGAGATAAACACGTTTGGCATCAGCGCCAGGATCAGTCCCAGAATCAGTGAACCCATTCCCACCAGCGGGAAGTTGGGACGCATGCCCACGATGTGGTTACCCTGGGCATCATATAGATACTGTCCCTTCATCTTCTCGGAATTTCGCTTGGCACTCAGATACGTGAGCAGCGAGATGACACCCGAGAGGAAAAACAGTATGCCGATGGCTATGGTAATCCAGGTAACGGTCTGCTCGCGGTATTGAATGAGCAGTCCGCCCACGATGATAGCACATACGGCGCGGAATAATGAACTATGTATCATTCTCATTTTTTGTTAATATTTTATTCGTTTGCAATCTTATTTTCTTCCTTTTGTCATATCCGTCATCTTATATCTCGTTTCAGGATATATTTCCTACTGCAAAAATACAAAAGAAATTTCATATAACCCGTGTTTTCTACACCTTTTATATCTTATTTAACGCAATTTATTCCTTATTCTCAATAAATATCAGTAATTTTGTAAGCAAAAACAAAATATGACAACATTGTATCTGGTGCGTCACGGAGAGACCGTAGACAATGCCGCACAAATTATGCAGGGACAAACGCCTGGCAGACTGAATGAGAAGGGTATTGAGCAGGCTGAGGAAGTGGCACGGAAGATGGCAAACGACCACATCGATGTCTTCGTTTCGAGCGACCTTTACCGCAGCATGCAGACCTGTGCCATCATCGCCCGTCCTCATCTGGAATGTGAACCTGCAGGCTCTCGCCATGTTTTGTCTGAAGATGAAATTCTTCAGCATATCGTGACGACTCCTCTGATTCGTGAGCGTGACTGGGGAGATTTCACGGGGAAATTCATCCCTTCGCTTTCCAAGGATCCGAAGGATTGGCCTGATAACATCGAGGGATTGGAGAAGATGAAGTCGAGAGCCCAGAACTTCCTTACCTGGCTCAAGGTGGCGTATCCCGACAAGACGATTCTTGCCGTGGGGCACGGCATCATCAACAAGGCGATTCAGAGTGTTTACTACAAGCGCCCGATGAACCAGATAGAAAAAATGGCGAATGCTGAGGTGAGAGTTCTGATACTTTAAGATGGAAGAACCCTTTAAAAACAAAGACTAATCATAAAGTTCAAAGTAACAAAATACATGAATAAAATTGCTCTTATTACTGGCGCAACCAGCGGAATAGGCGAGGCTTGCGCACGTCGCTTTGCTCAAGGCGGCTACAATTTGATTCTTACTGGTAGAAACACCGGTAAGTTGGAAATCTTGAAGAAACAGTTGGAAGGTACTGGCATCCAGGTGCTGGCTCTTGCCTTCGATGTGCGCAACCGTGATGCTGCCAAGAAGGCGGTGGATTACATTCCGCTGGATTGGCGAAAGATTGATGTACTCATCAACAATGCCGGATTGGCTCGTGGTCTGGAACCTGAGTATGAGGGAGATTTTGATGATTGGGATCAGATGATTGATACCAATATCAAGGGCTTGCTCACCATGACCCGTCTCATTGTGCCGGGGATGGTGAGAAGAAACCATGGTCATGTCATCAACATTGGTAGTGTGGCTGGCGATGCTGCCTATGCGGGTGGCAACGTGTATTGTGCTACCAAGGCGGCTGTGAAGGCCATCTCTGATGGACTGCGTATTGACGTGGCTCACACCAAGGTGCGTGTTACCAACGTGAAGCCGGGATTGGTGGAGACCAACTTCTCTAACGTCCGTTTCCATGGCGATGCCCGCCGTGCCGACAATGTGTATCGTGGCATCGAACCATTGAATGGTGATGATGTGGCAGACGTAGCCTTCTATGCTGCCAGTGCCCCAGAGCATGTGCAGATAGCCGAAGTTCTGGTTTTGGCTACGCATCAGGCCAATGGAACCGTGATACACCGCGACTAGTTTATAGTTGATAGTTTATAGTTGATAGGCAATCTTGCTATCAACTATCAACTTTTAACTATATAATACTATACAATAATGTGGCAGAGGCGATTGACATCTGATTCGAACGTGTCGCGGTTGATCGCCTTTGCTCTCATGCCCGACTTGTAGTTGTAGATGGTCTGGGTGGAGTAATGCAGCAGGGTGGCTATTTCCTGACTGTCGGTTACGCCCAGTCGCATCAAGGCATAGATGCGGATTTCCGTGGTCAGCGTGTGGGTAGTTGGCACCTCCAGCTGGCTTTCTGGCAGCAGGAGCTTGTTCAACTCCGTAACGAAACCTGGATACAACTCCATGAACGCTTTGTCGAAACGGTTGTAGAACATCTGTGTCTCTTCCTCTTCCAACTTGTGGGTGTTGAGACTCTTCAGTAGGTCGGCAGCCTGGTTCGCCTTGATTTTTCGGCTTACCAGTTTGCGATAATCAGCGAGCTTACTGATGTATGCAGCGCTGATGTCCATAAAGAGGCGCAAGTATGTTTCGCGCTTGATGTTGGTTTCTATGAGCTGCTGGTTCAGTTCGGTGAGCTGATTGTTCATCTCTGAAAGCTGGCCGTTCATCTCTATCTGTTTCTTGTTCTGCTCTTCAATCTCCTGCTTGTTTTTTTTCAGTTTGTTCTTCTGCCTGTTGTTCGCGAAGGCAAGGATGATGATGATGATCAGTGCTGCGCTTACGGCGATGAAGCCCGTAAGGATGCGGGCACGTGAACGCTCGGCAGCCTGCTGGTTGGCAGCTGCGATGACTGGCAGGATGTTTGAAATCTCCATCATGCGCAGCTGGTTGTTGAAGAACTGGGCATCTTCCATGGTGTGCTGGATGTATTTGGCTGCCCGTTTGCTGTTGTTCTCATCCTTTTTAAAGAGGTAATAGGCCAGCTTCTGCAGTGCTACCGTTTCCTTGAGCTGGCACAGGCCGTCGCTAACGGATGCCTCCACGAGATATTTCTCGTAAAGGTCGAATTTGCCGGTTAACTTGTAGTATCGGGCAGCACCGTATGCCGACATGGCATGGATGCGTGATTTGGCTGGAGACATTTTCAGTGCCTTCTGGTAATGGTAGAGTCCTTCCTTGCTGGTAGGATTGTCGAGATAGATGTATTCGCCCATGAGATAATGATAGTACGCACTATGTTTGTCCTCTTCGTTAAAATTCTGAATCAGGAGACTCATGTAATGCTTCTTCTGGTTGCGGAATTCCTCGGAGTAATTAGAACCCTTGGCGTAGGATTCCCAGTAATTATACACCCAGGCGTACGTGAAGTAGTAGTACAGCTTCAGCTTGTGGGGCATCTCGTCGGGGTTGAGCGATTCAAGCTTGTTTTTGGCTATGTCATAGAATCCCCTAACCGAGAGTATGGACGCTTGGTTGATCAGGTTGAGTGTTATATAATAGGTGTCGTTGACCTTCTGGGCCAACTCCAGTCCACGCTGCATGTAGGCGTATGCCGAGTCGTAGCGGTAGGCACTGTAGGCATGGTATATGCTGTCGAGGAAAAGCAGTCGGGTCTTGCTGTCTTCTGCCTCAATGGCTTGCAGTTTCAGCTGTTTCAACTCTTTTTCCTTGATGTCTTGATAATACTGGTCGTTATCAATCATGTAATCTATACGCTCCAGAAGCTTCTTCTCATCGGTTTTGCCTTGGGTGAGCAGTGGCATCATAAGCATAAGAAGTAAAAATAACAATTGCTTCATCTTTTATTAGTAATTTGTTAATGATAAAATTGTCTCCAAATGGGACAAAATAGTCTCCAAAGGGTGACAAAATAGTCTTTTTGTCGATTTTGTGGTGCAAAGATACAAATTTCTTTTCATATAATATCATTTACTTTGATAAAAATAGTTAAGATTTAACCTGTATTGATTATCAGGCGGTTATGGAGTTTTTGCTTTTTAAAAGTTTACTAAGTTCCTACTAGGGTATACAACTTTGAAAAATTATGCCTACCTTTGCATCGGAATTCAAAAAAGCAGTATAATTAAGACAAAGGTTTTATTACCACTTCAAGTCTTCTTAAAAGTTAGTTTTAAAGGTATAAAATATTCCTTTTGTTGATTTAGTATGTTGATTTAAATAAGGACAGTATTAGTTTTTTAGGGAAAAGGATTGATTGAATAGGAAGCCTGCTTGATTGAATCAGTATTGCTTTCAAAAAAGCAGAAATGCTTTTCTATTATGTTTAGGAAAGACCCATCATTTTCTTGTGAAAGAAGGTGATGGGCTTTTTTATGCCCTAAACTTTCATATCTATGCTCTATACTTTCAAAGCCTAAACTTTAATTTTTGTTACTATCTCCCTCTTTATCCTCACTTTGTTCACCGAAAACTTGCGTATATCAGATTTATTACGTACCTTTGCCACATATTTATATATAATATATTAAAGAGCATTGAAATGGGCAATAAGTCGAATACTGAAAAGGAATACGATAGGCGCACGATACTCGCCACCTACCTGTATGATGTATCGAAACTGCTGATAAGCGGTGTCGGAGTAGGAGGTTTGTCACCAATAATAACGGGTGATGAGCTGTGTGCAGAAAACTATTTGTGTCTAGGATTAGGTTCTATAGCTGCATTTGGTTTCGCTTATGCCGCAAATTCTTTGCTGAGAATTCAAACAAAAAAATAAACTATTATGGAATTATTGACTTTTGTTTTTGCAATCTTTGCTATTGCAGGATGGGGCCTGGCAATTTTCCTTCATACGGAACGAGGGAAAAAATGGGCTAGTGAACTTTAGTTTTTAATCTTAGTTATAATTGAATATAGAATAAATATAATCCAATGAATATATTAGTAACAGGCGCTAATGGTCAGCTCGGCCATGAAATGCAGATTTGCGCCAAAAACAGCAATCACAAGTTTGTCTTCACCGATGTGGCTGAAGGCTATGAGAAATTGGATATTACTAACCTCGACGCTATCCGCGAAAAGGTGAAGGAAAATGATATCCAGGTTATCGTTAACTGCGCTGCCTATACCAACGTGGATAAGGCGGAGAGCGATTTCGAACTCGCCAACCTGCTCAACAATACGGCAGCAGGCAACTTGGCTCAGGCGATGAAGGAAGTGGATGGAACCCTGATTCATGTGAGCACAGACTATGTGTTCCAGGGCGACAAGAACATCCCTTGCAAGGAAGACTGGGAAACCAATCCGCTCGGCGTATATGGCAAGACCAAACTCGCAGGAGAAAAGAGCATCGAGGCTACTGGCTGCAAGCACATCATCATCCGTACGGCATGGCTCTACTCGCAGTGGGGTAAGAACTTCGTGAAGACGATGCAGAACCTCACGGCAAGTCACGACACCCTGAAGGTGGTATTCGACCAGGTGGGTACTCCTACCTATGCCGGAGATCTGGCAGCAGTCATCACTCATATCATCGAGACCAACCAGCTCGACAAGACTGGCATCTATCATTTCTCTAACGAGGGTGTATGTTCCTGGTTCGATTTTGCCAAGATTATCTGCGAGCTCAGCGGAAATACTTGCGATATCCAACCTTGCTACAGTGAGGAATTCCCAAGCCCAGTGAAGCGTCCTCACTTCTCTGTGCTCGACAAGAGCAAGCTGAAGCAGACCTTCGGTTTCAAGGTGCCATACTGGACTGACAGTTTGAAGAAGTGCATCGCTGAATTGGCGGCAGCAAAATAATTATTAATTATAAATTATTAATTGAAATGAAGAATATCATTATCACGGGCGGTGCTGGTTTCATCGGCTCACACGTAGTAAGACTTTTCGTGAACAAATATC
>OGKS01000497.1_pt1 | contig 21702 bp, 13 predicted proteins | sample 1572491 | NCBI WGS metagenome assembly OGKS01 (sample SAMEA2582153, study PRJEB24529) | metagenome | biome: Human gut stool | place: China | collected 2011
GGGGAACGAGTAACAAGGCAAAAGTACGCTCTCTGCTTTGAAGGAACAAATAATTAGGACGATTTTTTTACGTTTTGTGTTGAAGAACATAAATGCGCTTGTTTTACGCGTATATACATATAATATATATATGAGCACGCTGGGGGGCATTAATTATCATGTAATTTATCGTTAATTATTCAAACTGCAATTTGTGACTATAGGTAAGAAATCTTGACGTTCTAAATGTGACGTTCTAAAAAAACACTGAGGAAGATATGAGGGGTAAAAGGGAGTATTTTGAAAATACTGAGGGAGAAAAATGAAAACACTGAGGGAGAAATTTTAAAACACTGAGGGAGCGATAAATCTCTTGCACTGTGTTTTTGAGTTTTTTCAACGATGTTTTTGCGTTTTGAAGGCCTTTTTGTGGGCGTTTTTGCGAAAAATGGGCGAAAAGCAGCTATCATGGAGATTTTCTTAAGTACTTTGCATTTCTAAAAGTATTGATTTTCAATTAGTTGCAAAATTTACCTACTTAACTACGCATGATTAAGCTACAACTGAGGGGCAGACCTCTGGTCTGCGAATAAGAGAATGGTAAGCTAAAAATAGCTGACTCATGACTCTTTATTCGCAAGCCAGAAGGCCTGCCCCTTAGTTGCTGAATAGTACACATGCGTACTATATAATGTACTTTATAATGTACACTTATAATTAATATATATATGTTACTTCACAATGATGAGGAAGTAGTTCTTCTTACCACGCTGAACAAGAAGATACTTGCCGTCAATGAGGTCGTCAGAATTGATTTCCTGATCGAAAGCAGCAAGTTTTTCTTTGTTAAGGCTTACGCCACCACCCTGGGTGAGCTTACGCATTTCACCCTTTGAAGCGAAACACTTGGTGGTTTCGGCAAAGAGGTCAACAGCCTTGGCTCCAAGAGCTTGATCTTTGGCTACCTCGAATTGGGGTACACCATCGAATACGCTGAGAAGCGTAGCTTCATCAAGTTTTAAGAGGCTATCTTTAGTAGCCTTGCCGAAGAGAATGTTTGAGGCTTCGAGGGCCATTTCATAGTCTTCACGACTGTGTACCATACAGGTAACCTCTTCGCCCAACTTCTTCTGAAGGAGACGACGACCTGGGTCGGCACGATGTTCGGCAATGAGGGCTTCAATCTCATCGTGTTCGAGTGAGGTGAAGATCTTGATATAACGTTCTGCTTCTTCGTCGCCTACGTTGAGCCAGAATTGGTAGAACTTGTAAGGAGTGGTGTAACGACGGTCGAGCCATACGTTGCCTTGCTCCGTCTTACCAAACTTCTTACCGTCGGCCTTGGTAATAAGCGGACAAGTGAGGGCATAAGCATCAGCTTCAGCACCAAGAGTACGACGAATAAGTTCGGTACCAGTGGTGATGTTGCCCCATTGGTCAGAACCACCCATTTGGAGTTTGCAGTTCTTCGTCTCGTAAAGGTGGAGGAAGTCGTAACCCTGTAAGAGCTGGTAGGTAAACTCTGTGAATGAAAGTCCGTCACGTGCTTCACCATTCAAGCGTTTCTTCACGCTATCCTTAGCCATCATATAGTTGACAGTGATGTGTTTACCAATCTCGCGTGCGAAATCGAGGAAGGTGAAGTCCTTCATCCAGTCGTAGTTGTTAACCAATTCGGCTGCATTGGGAGCATCAGAATCGAAGTCGAGGAAGTGAGAGAGTTGCTTCTTGATACAAGCAACGTTGTGGCGAAGAATGTCTTCAGTAAGGAGGTTACGCTCGGCACTTTTGCCTGAAGGGTCGCCAATCATACCTGTTGCACCACCTACGAGTGCTAATGGCTTGTGGCCCGCACGCTGGAAGTGGCGGAGCATCATTACAGAGCAGAGATGGCCAATGTGTAAAGAGTCGGCCGTTGGGTCGATACCTACATAGGCTGTTGTCATGCCTTTTTCGAGCAATTCTTCAGTACCCGGCATCATTTGGTGCAACATGCCGCGCCATTTGAGTTCTTCTACAAAATTCATCGTATGTTATTTGTTATTACTTTTCTTTATTTTGAGATGCAAAGTTAGTGCAAGGTGAGCGCAATAAAAAGGGAAAAAGCATTTTTTTCCCTTTTATTGCTTAGCCAGAGTCTAACTTCGACTTTCCTCTATTTGCTTTTTCGTTAAGCCTGTATACTTCATTACCAAACTAAGCTGCATTCCATCTGCCAACATGGTACGTGCCACTTCTATTTGTTGTAGAAGTTTACCTTCTTCGCGACCCTCTGCACGACCTTCAGCGCGACCTTCTGCACGACCCTCTGCACGACCCTCTGCGCGACCTTCTTCGCGACCTTCTGCACGACCCTCCTCGTAACCTTCATCGCGACTAGTATCGAAAAGACTCTTCATATGACGAACAGATTCCATGTGGCGAAAATAGGCTTGCCTATCATCTTCGGAAAGGGCATCAACACGTAAGCGCTCACGAGCTTCAGGAAGTCCTGCTGCTTTTGCATCTTTACTTATTTGTCCTGTTTTTAGAAAGGAAATCCATTCGTCAAGCGGTGTTTTAGCTACAGAGTCAAAATCGTTTACACGCAATACGTAATATTCGGGAAAGAGCATACCTGCATCTTTACGACGTAGTATATCTTTTTCTTTTTTTCCAAAGAACTTTTCATTTTGACGTACTGAGAGTTTTAATGTATCATGCGGTGCATGTATGCCCTTAAACTCTGTCCTGCCATGATAGACGTAATCCTTACCTTGTCCTAGTTCAAAATAGACAATATTGATGGAATACACTTTGCGCACCTCATCATAGGGCTTGCCTAAACCGATGTATTCTGTGATGGCTTTTGACACTCCATATAGCATGCGATGAAAGTAAGATAGCTCGCGGCTATTCTGCACTTCAATAATGCAGAGTTCGCCGCCTTCGCTCTCTGCAAAGATATCGACACGATTGTATTTGTCTTCATCATCTTCTTGATTGCTTTCGCTCTCAAGGAATCGGTGAATTTTTATCCCTTTACCAATAAGTGAGGATAAGAATCCCTCTAACACCACATAATTGGCCTTATTGCGCAAGAGGCGTTTCATCGCCCAATCAAAACGTATATAGTTTTCTCCATTTTGTATCATAGGTTCTTATTTTTTTGAGTTGATAGTTATCTACGTCCGAAGAAGTAGGGGCGTCGGGGTTGTGGACGCGGAGTGATGGGTTTGGGATTGAGTTCGGGATAGGCTATGCGCGTATGGTAGATTGTCTTGATACTCTCTACGAGTACGCGCTTGGCATCGGCAATATCGCGGAAGGTGATAGGACACTCGCGGAAGTAGCCTGCCTGCACTTGTCCGTCGACGATGCGGTCGACCAACTCTTTGATACTCTCCTCGGTGTATTCCTTGAGCGAACGTGACGATGCTTCAACGGCATCGCACATCATGAGAATGGCTTGTTCACGCGTGAAAGGGTTGGGGCCAGGATAAGTAAAGAGTTTGGGGTCAGGCTGCTCGCCTTGATGTTTGTTTTGCCACTGTATATAGAAATACTTTACTTGTGAACGTCCGTGGTGAGTACAGATGAAGTCACGTATCACTTTGGGCAGGTGATATTTATCCGCTAAACGAAGACCTTCTGTCACGTGGCTGATGATGATTTGTGCAGAACGCTCTTCGCTGAGTTCATCGTGTGGGTTGACACCCGTTTGATTTTCGGTAAAGAACGCGGGGTTGACCATTTTACCTATATCATGGTAAAGTGCTCCCGTACGCACCAACTGAGGTTTGGCTCCAATCTTATCGGCCACCTCGGCAGCGAGGTTGGCCACTTGCAAGGAGTGAACAAAGGTGCCTTGTGCCTTCTTGGCCATAAGGCGGAAGATTATATTGTTCGTATTGGAAAGTTCGACCAACGTTACGCTTGAAGTGAAGCCAAATGTCTTCTCCAACAGATAGAGTAGGGGATAGGCAAAGAGTAGGAGAACACCATTTACACCATTATATATATAGATAGAACGATCGATGTGGCTCCAATCGACGCCTTGTGAAAGGTCGAAACCGAGCATAATGGTGGTGGACGTGAGGAAGGCGTAAAGGGCTACACGTAGGAGTTGCGAACGTTCGCTCAAGTCGCGAAGGGCATAGATAGCAGTCATGCCCGCCATGAATTGTACGACCACAAACTCGTAGTTAGAGTGAAGGGCAAAAGAAGAAAGCACGACGCTGCACACCATAGCCATGAAGGCGGTGCGAGAATCCATGAAGGTGCGCACAAAGATGGGCACCATGGCGTAAGGCACCATATAGACGCTAAACGTCTTATGATCGACCATGAGATAGGTAATCAAGGGGAAGATAGCTACTAGCGACGATAGGAGCAATATGCTATGAGGTGAATAAAGATAGTCGCGCCGATAGAGGCGGAGGTAGTAGACAAATGAACCTAAAATGCACGACACGAAGATAACCTGTCCGAGGAGTACTTGCCAAAATCCTTCTGAAGGGTCATTGCGACGCACGGTCTCACGCTCGAAGGATTGTAATATCTTATATTGGTCGGCCGACACAATCTCACCACGATCGATGATGCGCTGTCCACTTTGTACCATACCTGCTGCGGGAGCTACGGAGGCGATGAGGTCCTCACGTGCGGTGCTTGTCTTGGCACTATCAACGAGTAGGTTGGGGGCGAGGTATTGATTGAGGTTACAACGGGCTATTATCTCGCGTGGAAACTGTGTACTGTCGCAATGTACGATGTATTCGTAGGCCGAGCGGGTAGAGTAGAGTTCGGTGAGAGAACGCGAGAGGGCTTCAGTGCCTTCGACTACACGAATGCCTGTAATGCGATCTTTGGCCATCTGTGAAAGGTCGGCCGAGTTGACAATACCCGCTTGATAGACGGCTGCCATGAGTCGTTCGATGTGAGGCAAGAAGCGTGCTGGCACATCGTTGAACGCACCATTGACAAAGTCGTTATGAAAGGCGGCTATCTGGCGTTGGGCTATTTGAGCATTCTCAACATAGAAGGGTTGAAAGTTGGCCAAAGCACTATCGCTTTCGGCTTCAACCTCTTGTTGCGTCTTATATATTGGGAAGTCAAAGGTGGCTATGAGTGAGTTGTAGCGCCAGGGGCGTCCTTGCTCGTATTCGTAGCCAAACTTGGTTTCGCGTGGCAGGAAGTAGACGAGTAGCGCCACGACTACCAACACGGCACCTACAAGTGTCATTCCGCCCTTTAACTTTGATTTTGCTTCGAATTTAAACATGGCAAACGATATTTTTAATGTACAAATGCATGGTTAATGTGCGAATGCATGGTTAATGTGCAAATGTGCAAATGTGCTAATGTGCAAATGGTCACCTTTACTTGCTGCGTTTTAATAATATTACATTATTCTCATTTTCTTAAAACTCAGTAAATAAAGGCGACCATTTGCACATTTGCACATTCGCACATTTGCACATTAACCATGCATTCACACTTTAATTAGTTTTCTTCTTCTCCCGTTAATTCATCAGGGAGAGAGGCTGAGGGGGTAAGTCCCTTCTTGCGCCAACCCTCTAATTGACTGATGATGTTGCCACGACCTGTGGTGAGTTGGCGTTGTGCATCATCGTAGGTGCGGTGCAGTTGGTCGATAGAGTTGCCTATCTTTACAAAGTTTTGGGCAAAGGTACTAAACTTTTTATAAAGTTTCTCGGCTGAGGTGTAAATCTCGTTAACCGAACGGCTTTGTAACTCACTCTGCCACAGATTGTAAGCCAGCTGAAGGGCCATGAGAAGGTTGGTGGGGTTGATAAGGATAACGTGTTGCTTGTAAGCTTCAGTGGGCAGTGTAGGGTCGGCCGTCACGGCAGCTACATAGGCGGCTTCGCCAGGAATGAACATTAAAACGTAGCCAATACTATCCTTTACCAACTTGCTATAATTCTTATCGGCCAATTCCTTAATATGTTGACGCACACTGCGTAAGTGCTCTTTCATGAGGCGGTCCTGCTCAAGGGAATCGTCGGCAGCCACGTATTCGGTAAAGGCTTTGAGTGATACCTTAGAGTCAATAATAACGTTGCGACTTTGCGGTAGGTGAACCACTACATCGGGTATAGCTACGGAGCCACGTCCGTCAGCTACGTGGCTTTGCAACGTATAGTCGCGGCCTTCTGTGAGACCTGATACAGAAAGTAGGTTGGCCAATACAGCTTCGCCCCAATTGCCTTGCAACTTGGTGTTGCCTTTAAGAGCTTTGGCAAGGTCGTCAGCTTCGCGACCAAGCGACTGCGTCTGTTCGACGAGGGCTTTGATATAGCCATCGAGTGAGGCGTGTCCTTTTACAAACTGCGTGCGAAAGGCTTCGATGTCGTGACCAAGAGGTTTGAGTAAGGCTTCGAGCGAGTTGACGTGTTGCTCGCGTAGGGCATCGCCTTGTGTACGCATCATTTCGACGGACATGGCTTTAAACTCAGCACGTAGGGCTTGCGCCTGTTTGCGCATGGCCTCGTCAGCATGTTGTTGTTCGGCCTTGAGTTGCGCTTTAGCTGCTATGGCCTCGCGCTGCGAACGCAAGGTGCCAATGGCATAACCGGCAATGAGGGATAGGAGGGAGAGGAGAAAGTAGAGCATTCCTTCTTTTTTATTTTGATTGACAAGTTAACAAGTTGACGAGTTGACAAGTAAGTTACCTTCAAACTTACCCGTTAACTCGTCAACTTGTTAACTTGTCAACTAAAAGAACTCGTCGACTAAGAATTAGAACAAACTTGCCAAATAGGCTACTAATGGGATACTAATGACGGAGAGCAAGGTGGTAAAGAAGAGACCTTGCGTCATTACGCGCTCGTCCTTACCATATTGTAGGCAGAGCATGATACCATTGGTGGCGACAGGCATGGCACTCAACACAACAGCTACGTCGCTCACAAAGGGATTGATCCCCATCAGAGCTAATACGCCACCTACGGCTAAGGGGAGAATGAAGAGGCGAAGCAGCGTCATGGAATAGACAAAACGATTGCCTAACATATCGCGCACAGGTATGTGGCTCAAACTGGAACCGATGATAAGCAGCGCACAAGGAGTGGTAAGGTCGCCTAAGAGGTGAAACCACTCTCCCACGGGCGTGGGCATCTGAATGCGTGCCACAGCGATTACTACAGCAATGAGCGAAGCTACAACGCAAGGCGATAATATGAGTCGGGGCGAGAAGGCACTCTTAGCTTTGCCTCCATTTATAAACGAGACTCCGATAGTGAAGACTAAGAGGTTGAAGGGAATATTGAGTACAGAGGCACAAAACACGGCCTTTGAGCCGAACACGGCATCGCACACGGGGTAGCCAATGAAGCTGACGTTGCCAAAGGCTAACATAAAGCGACTGATACCTAATCGGGCTTTGTTTACCTTAAATAAGTGGGGTATGAGATAAGCCAAACCGATGAGTACAATGTAATTGACTACGGCCACTACGGCAAGTGAGATGAGTTCGGAGTTTTCGAATGCGAGGTCTTTGCCCATAACCGATGCCAAGATAAGTGCTGGCATGGATATGTTCATAATAAAGATAGAGAGCTTGCGGTCGAGATCGCCCGCCCACAAATTACGCTTGGCCGCAAAGAGTCCGACCAACACAATGCCGAATATCATCAGCATTTGGGTAATGATGTGCAAGATGTCCATTAGGGGAGGGTTATGAGTTTTGTTAGTTTAGTTAGTTTAGTTAGTTTAATGAGTTGAGTTAGTTGAGAAGTTGAGTTAGTTTAATAAATTGGTCAGTCTGCAGTTCATAAACTTATTAAACTTATTAAACTCCTCTAACCTTGAATAAGATATCCGCCTTCGTTGCCACCTTCGGGGCCAAGTTCGATGATATGGTCAGCACACTTGATAACATCAGGATTGTGTTCAATCACTACGATACTATGGCCTCGCTCAATCAAGGCATTAAAGGCGTGGAGCAGACGGTTGATGTCGTGAAAGTGAAGACCTGTGGTTGGTTCGTCAAAGATGAATAGCGTAGGTACAGAACGTTCCAAACCTAAATAATAGGCCAGCTTGACACGCTGGTTTTCACCGCCCGAAAGGGTAGAACTGGATTGGCCTAACTTGATGTAGCCCAAACCCACGTCTTGTAAAGGACGCAAACGGCTGACAATCTTCTTCTGACCATGTTCGGTAAAGAACTCAATGGCTTGGTTGACAGTCATCTCAAGCATTTCGTAGATATTCTTACCCTCATACTTTACCTCAAGCACGTCGCTCTTGAAGCGCTTGCCATGACAACTCTCACACTCAAGTACTAAGTCAGCCATAAACTGCATCTCGACCTTTACTACACCGTCGCCCTTACACTCCTCACAACGGCCGCCATCGGCATTGAACGAGAAGTAAGCTGGTGTAAAGTCCATTTGCTTGGCCAATGGCTGCGCAGCCATGAGTTTACGTATCTCATCATACGCTTTGACGTAAGTGACGGGATTAGAACGTGAAGAACGACCGATAGGATTTTGATCAACAAACTCAATGGCCTGCACGGCATCAATGTCGCCTGACAGTCGGCGGAACTCGCCTGGACGATCGGCCACCTCGTCTTTAGCCCGCTTGAGAGCCCGATAGAAGATGTCGCGCACGAGGGTAGACTTACCCGAACCACTTACACCTGTTACGACCGTCAGCACGTTGAGAGGGAAGGTTACATCAATGCCCTTCAAATTGTTCTCGCGTGCTCCCTCAACTATGATGCTTCGATTCCACGTGCGATGAGTCGTAGGTACGGGGATTTGTTCACGGCCATATAGGTAGTTGAGCGTGTGTGAGTAATATACCCCATTCTCCTTATCAAAGAGTTCGGGGTGACACTGCAAGAGTTCATTCTCGTTCTTCATAAAAGGGCCAGCGTACACCACTTGTCCGCCTAATCGGCCCGCTTCAGGACCTATATCTATAATATAGTCAGCCGCACGCATAATCTCTTCATCGTGTTCAACCACGATAACCGTATTTCCCAAGTCGCGCAACTCCTTCAATACGTTGATAAGGCGACGCGTGTCGCGTTGATGAAGACCAATGCTCGGTTCGTCAAGAATGTAGAGCGAGCCGACCAATGAAGAACCTAACGATGTGGCAAGGTTGATGCGCTGACTCTCACCACCCGAAAGCGTATTAGAGAGGCGATCGAGCGTGAGGTAGTTGAGTCCTACTTCAGAGAGAAAGTGCAGACGACTCTTTATCTCATTCAGCAATCGCTTGGCCACTGCTGCATCGTGTTCACTGAGTTCGAGCTGGTCGAAGAAGGGAACTAACTCCTTGATAGGCAGTTGTACCAATTCCGTGATACTACGGCCGCCCACTTTGACGTATTCTGCATCTTTCTTCAAGCGCGAACCGTGGCACTCAGGACAAACCGTCTTGCCACGATAGCGCGCCAGCATGACACGATATTGTATCTTGTACTGATTGCGCTCTAACATGCGAAAGAAAGCATCAATGCTTACTTGCTCTTCTTCAGGTAATCGTTGTTCGGCCGCATCGCCATGCCAAAGCATGTCCTTCTGTTTGCGCGTAAGTTTATAATAAGGTTCGAAGATAGGGAACCCATTTTTTCGCACCGAGCAACGACGTATAAACTCATTCTTCCACTCTCCCATCTTCTCACCTCGCCAACACATCACAGCACCATCCATAAGGCTCTTCGATGTGTCAGGCACAACGAGGTGTTCGCTAATGCCCATTACGCGGCCAAAGCCCTCGCAGCGCTCGCAAGCGCCTATGGGCGAGTTGAACGAAAACATATTGTCGTCAGGTTCGCGGAATGTAATGCCATCGGCCTCGAAGCGAGTAGAAAAGGTGTGAAGAATACGGGCTGGATAGAAGCGAAGCATACACTGTCCGTCACCCTCGAAGAAGGCCGTCTCTGCTGAGTCGGCTAAACGCGAAAGCACGTCTTTGTCATCACTTACCGAAAGGCGGTCAATCAACAGATTGAGTTGCGAGAGCGAGTAGTACACAGCCTCAGGCGTGGGAGTTGGCAAAGCCTCATCGTGTGGTGCATCGTCAACGACTACTTGCCCCGCCTTCAATTGTTCGGCAAAGTCCTCAATGCGCACCATTTCGCCATCAACGTCGAGACGCGAGAGTCCTTGTTGAAGGTCGATGCTGAGCTGCTGAAGCAAGGTACGTTCTTGACGCACTCGCATAGGAGCAAGTACGGTAAAGCGCGTGCCCATAGAGTAAGAGTGCATGCAGTCAATCACGTCCTGCACGGTGTGGCGCTTCACCTCCACACCACTTATGGGCGAGAAGGTGTGACCTATGCGTGCATAAAGCAGACGAAGATATTCATATATCTCGGTGCTGGTGCCCACGGTCGAACGCGGATTACGACTCGTCACGCGCTGTTCGATAGCAATAGCAGGGGGAAGTCCTTTTATGTAGTCACACTCAGGCTTGTGCATACGGCCCAAGAATTGACGTGCATAGGCTGAAAGGCTCTCAACATAGCGTCGTTGGCCCTCGGCATACAATGTATCGAAGGCCAACGACGACTTACCCGAACCACTGAGTCCGGTTATAACGATGAGTTTGTCACGCGGTATGTCAATATCCACGTTCTTGAGGTTGTTTACCCTCGCTCCCTTTACCTGTATCGTTTCGTTCATACCTTATTGCTTTCACTAAAGGTGCAAAATTACAGATTTCATTTGAAAAACCTTCATGAACGCAAGAAGGATTGCAGTTTACCTATATATATTTAGCGGCCTCTCCCCCTCACCCCCTCCCCGGCTGGGGAAGGGATGAGGGGGAGAGGCCGCTAAATAGCAATTTAATAAAAAAGCCAAGATAGAGGTGTAGACCTTATCTTGGCTTTCTATGATTAATGTGTAGAAGCGATTACTTCACTGCTATCTTGAAGCGTTGAATGCTGTTTGCATCACTCTTCTGCAAGATGTAAGTGCCAGTGGGCAAACCCTTGATAGCTTCGGCAGGCGTGATGGCCTTGCCACTCTTCAAGGCAACACCATTGAGAGCAAATATGGTGATATCGGCAGGAGCAACGTTGATGCCAGCAATGCCTGTCTGCAAGGTGTTGTTGACAGTCAGTACAACGTACTTGTCGGCTGCGCCACGTGAAGCCAACTTAACGTATGCTTCATGAACGCCTTCAGCATCAGAGTTGAAACGAACAGTGAATACACCACCCTCTGCAGGGAGTTCACTCTCAGAGAGTTTAAACTTGCTCTTATTAGCACCCCCCAAGGTGAGTTTGATAGGTTCAGTCAAGTTCTGAGTCGTTACGGTTACCTCGTCTGATGTAGCATCTTGGCCCTTAATAGCTTCGAAAGCAAGCGATGCGACATCAGTGCGAACGACTGGAAGGTCGGTGCGGCCGAAACTTACATCGTCAATGTAGTAAGTAGCAGCGTTGTTACGACCGCGTGTGCTCTTAAAGCGGAAGGCCATAAAGAAGGTGTCAGCAATGGGCTGGTCGGTGAGGTCGACGTGATATTCAAACCATTCACCGCTCTCGTCCTTTGTAGAAGGCATTGTGAAGCCGCCAACGGGACTGATGTACATCTCACCATCAGTGAGATCGATGTAGCAGAGCTCGAGTTGGTCAGTCTGCTTGTCTGTCAAATAGTCACCGCGAACGCGGAAGGTGAAAACCTTTGAAGCAGCATCCTTAAAGTTAAGGGCAGGCGTAACGAGCATCATCTCAGCTTCTGTCTCGTCACCGTCCTCTACCTTAGAGTCGTAAGCCGTTACCTTTGCTACGTGTTCGCCAGCTGACTCGTCCGTATCGCTGAACGTATAGTTCCACCAAGCACGTGTGCCCTTTGTAGCAATGTTCTTCCAACCGTCAATAGCGAGAGGCTTATTCTTCTCGCCCTTATCAAAGTGTTCGTTGAGCAATGTTGTGGGGTTAGAAGGATCGAGCGGAAGGAGGTCACCCTCAGTCGGTTTGTCAGGCGTTGTATTGTCCGTAGCTACACCCTTAATAGGAATGTGTAACTCATCAGCGCCCAAAGTAGTAACGATGAGTTCGTTGTCGTAAGTGCCAGCACTCAGCGGAACGAAAGAAATCTTTACAGAAGTGTTGGCATTCTTCATCAACATAGAAGAACTGATGCGGAACACGTCAGCACTGGCCAACTTAACGTATGCATAGTCGGGCAAGTTAGCCGTCTGGATCACGATTGTCTGTTCTGCCGTTTCGCCAGCCTTTGCTTCAAAGTTTACGCTTTCAACGTTGGCCTTAACAACGGGCGGATTTTGCTCGTCAATGGCGTAGGCTGATAGGGTAATAGATTGTGAGAGTGTAGGCACTTCGGGGCAGTCGATAAAGACACGTGCACTGTGCTTGCCAATGGCAGTCGGGTTATAAGAGATGACAACATCTGTCTCACTTGTTCCCTTCTTAATCTCCGTTACCGAAGTGGCAAACATAGCGCGGTTAGCACCTGTAATCTCAAGCGTAGTAGCTGCGGGCATGTTCTTCGCGCTGATGTGAATGGTACCCACCTCAGTGGTTTGACCTACCTTGCCAGCCGCCATGTCGAACTGAGCGGGTGTAATGGTAAGTTCGGGGTTGCCAACTACTTCAGGTGTCTTGATGTCCTCAGCACTACGTGGTGCAATGATCACTGCACCCGTTGAGGTAGAGAGGCCTACGAGGTCGATCGCTTCCGTAGGAATAGCCGTACCGATAAGCGAAGTGCCCTTGAATATACGCATCTTAGCCGTTTCGGTACCATCGCTCAGCGTAGGTTGTGTCATGCCTTCAGCGAAAGTTTCGCTATCAGACGTAATGGTTACGCCATTAATGCGTACGAGTTTGTTCAAGTAATTCTTAGGAGTAGCCTTTACTTCAGCGAGGGTAGCAACTGTGGGTTCAATCTCATTGTTGGTGCTGAGTACGTTGCCCATTGCCACTTGTCCCATAAATGATTCGGGAGTGAGCGTAGTTACACCCCAACTGCTACTAACTGTTCCAAAGAAGCCAGAAAGTTTGTCGCCTACATTAGGCATTTTTAAATTTTCATTCGAAATAACAGTTGCAGCAGTAGCATCTTGAACGTAGATGCGGTTGGCCGTATTGTCAATAAAACTTACCACAGCCTCGCCTGTATAGCGATATACTTCATAATTGTCACTGCTCTTAGCATTGAGTTCGCTGAGCGTTGCTACGTCGGTGAGTGAAAGGGCATTGTAACTATAGTTAACTTCCACTGTTTCAGCGCCTTCGCTGCTATAAGATACCTTTACGTTACCCTCGCCGGCTTCGGTAGGATCAAACGTAAAAGTGAGTTGTGCACCCTCTGTGCTCTCTACTTCTTCCTTGCTAAGAGTGGTCTTGTCTGCTGTCACACCTCTGCCTTCAATTGCAACCGTCACGTCGCTGATCAAATCTGCGCCCTTCACGGTGATAGTCTTAGTAACGGGATAGCCTACGTAAGTATCAGCCAAGAAGGTATCGTTCTTGTTAACGCTGATAGTAGGCGTAGCGGGTTGAGGTGTGTCACCACCACTGCTTTCACCGAAGAGGCCAGCATAGGTCTGAGCAATGCGAAGTGCACCTACATACATTTCTGGACCTTGGTTCGAAGCATTAGAACCTTGACGAAGTTCGAAACCCTGCAGGCCATAACTGCCAACTGAAGTACCTGTAGCACTTACATCAAATTCTGCACTTGCTTCCTTTGGCTCATTGGTAAAGTTTGTTGGATTCACATAGAGTTTTACCTCGTCTTTAGCATCGCTCGTCTTTACACCATACTTTACGACTACAAGTTGGGTAGTGTTGAGTGCAAAAGTTCCTTCTGCTAACACGGCTGTGGAACTGCCACGCGAGATTCCGATTTTATAGGAATTATCGTCGGCCTTAACAATGAAGAGGCGACCGAGTTCTGTTGAACTGAAGTATTTTCCAGCATCAGCCTCGCCAACATTGTACTTCTTAGTGCGAACGAGCAAACTCATAACATAGTTTTGAGCAGAAGGAGCATCTTTCGTAGGCAACTTCGTCACATTAATGAGGGCCGCATAATAAACATAGCCACTCTTTATACCTTCATCGTTCGAGTCGAAGCGTGTGCAGAGGTCCTGACCTGAAACAGTCGGTGTCATCTGAATGCACTTGCCCGTTACGCCACCAGGATAGTTGGCATACTCAAGCGTCTTGTTCACCACTTGAATAGGAGCAGCTGTATTAATGCCATACTGTGTCCACTTGTCTTGGTTGAGCAAGTCGCCCTCGTCATAATCAAAGTCTTCTTGATACTTAATGGTAGTGCTTCCACCGTCGCCACCTGACGATAAATCCTGGGCCGTTGCCATAACGGGCACAGTCAATAACGCGATGAGCAAAAGCCATAAGTGTGATAGTTTTTGGTAAACTTTTCTCATACAGGTAATTTTTAGGTTATTATTAATAATGTGTTATCATTGCATGCTTAAAGAAATGTCATTTTTTTCATTTAAAAGACTTTTCGTGTGCTAAAATCTAAAAAAATAATGATATAACCAACTTTTTGACAATAAAAATACGTTTACGTTCGATAAACTGCAATTTATAGAAGAACGAACACAAACTCACCTGGGGCGACGCGTCCTCGCGTCGGAAGCAGCATGCTTTGGACATCTACTACAAACTTGGGTAGTTTTAATTGCTATTTTGCTGATAACGGTTCTGTCAAGAAGCATCAAGAGACATTGTGCATTCTCGCAAGTTGTTACCATGGTACGACTTATGCTTATGTACTACGTTGATTTTATCGCGTTCATGGAAAATCCAGAAAAAACTTGGAACGATTTCCTTGCAAAAGATATGCAAAAAAGCGCCACCAGAACTAAGTCTTTTCGATTAGGGGCTTACTTTTGAAAAAAATAATTCCCGAAGTCCTATTTTACGGGGCTTCGGGGAGGATATTCATGCTCTTGGGAGTTTTACCAAACAGCAATATTCTGTTATCAATCTTGACAAGATATTGAATGCTACAATAGTTGAATTCTTTTAATCAATATTCCAGTAAGCCTCAGGCTCACCATCAAAAATTGTATCAATTTCATCGTTAGTATATCCCATTACATCGTGAACATAGGTTCCTGAATAATCGCCATTGTATTCAATATAATTATTTGTGCTCCTTCTCTCATACCTAAAATTTGATGGAATATCAAACGGTTTCATGTCTTTAAATGGTTCTAACAATTCAGAATGAGTGTGAGCATCATTGACAAATAACTCCTTTATATAATCATATGCCCTTGAAGCGATTTCGATGACGTCAGTATCACTAATGGTTATATTGCAAGTTCGATATTTACAAAACAGATTAAGTAATTCATGTTTTTTCTTACCACCATTTAGTAGATTTAACTGTGCATACGACAATTCTTTTTTCCATCCCTTAAAACCATTGCTGTAATATCGGACTAAGTGATAGAAGATGGAAGACGAATCATACTTGCATAAGGCATCTGCACTTTCGTTTTCTTTTAGTTTATCAATGACAATCATATAGATTCTCTCATTTTGAATTAGCTCGTAGTACAATAATGAAGAGAAAAATGCTTTGTCCTTTTGGTAGGCTTCCAAATGGCAATTATATAAAATGTTATACAACCACAGTGCTGACAGTTTCTTTATATTTCCCGTATCGTTACATATGTATGCCCAATTCAAATAACAAAGAGTGCGCAAGTTAAATATAAAAAATCTATCGCTCTTATCTAACCATCTGCCCATTACATCTTTATATTTGTAAAAATCTCCGCCAACAGATTCTGTATTTTTCTTGAATTCATCGTTTTTGTATTGGTATACAATTTTCCCAAACGGGAATAGCCATTCTTGAAAAATAGGAGTGGAATAATGATGCTGGACACTATGAAATAAATTGATCCTTCTACTTAAACGAAATACCTCAAAAATATCTGTTTGATCAATAGGGAACTTATACTTCGAACTATCTATAAAATGACACAAATACTTATCTTCAAATGACAATTTATGTTGGTTTGATTCTATAACGTCAAGTAGTAACTTGAACTCAGAATCAGGAACGGTCCTATCTAATGGCAAAGATATAGGATATCCAATTTTCTTTGCTATATGGAATATCGCAGCATTTGTAAAAACCCTATAGCCCACAGAATTTTGAAGACCTTTTGCAATAAGACATTTGTTGTCCTCAAATTTTGTAAGGATTCTTGGCGAAGGATTATAATCATCTTTAGAATAACTCAGCATTGCCGTTATCCCTATTGTGTGTGATTTTGATGTATAGTCAAGCAAGGTAATACATCCGACAATGTTTTCATTAAACGATAACTCAGGTATGGTCTCTGTCAAGTATTCCTTGATTATTTCAAACGCTTTATCGCTATAGATGATAAATTTTTTATAACTCTTTTTATACTTACATAGATAAGTGTAGAAAAAACGATTAGTTGCTGATAAAGTCAAATTCTCTACCACCAGACTATAATGAATAGTGTCATGTTGTATCTTTAAACCATCAGTCCATTCTCCAAACATTGATATCTTTGGATAATCTTTATCTTCAACATTTGAACAAATGCACATAGGAAACAATGAATATTTGTTTTCTAAGTTTGTCCATATTCCCTGAAATGAGTTAAAGTTTTCATCAAATGCATCAAATAAGGAACTGTGTCGATACGCTCTGTCCTGCTTTTTCTTCTTGTCCCATCCCAATTTTTCTTCATATTTCGACATTAGGAAAGCTTTTCCTTTTTTCAAATCACCTTTAAATCTCAGAACTTGTACTTGACGAATTGGCATAGTTCTTCCTTTCCATAAGAAAGAACAAATCCAACTTGAACAACTTTTGTCGTTAAGTTCCGTTTCTGCCCATTTCTCTAATTGCTTATAGTACTTCTCTTGATCTGGGTAAAAAATTTCAGATATATTTTTTTTTGCAAATTCAACATCTTTTAATTCTCCTAAATCAAACAAAACTGGACCTATAAGTGCAAGTTTCTCTTTCATTAAATTCCAACGATGACTACCATATTTTTTCTTTGTAAGGGGTGAGTCTATCCAATCACATAATTGCTGGTAAAGCGTATTTGAAGAGTCAAAGACCTTGTCCCATCTGATTCTTTGCGATAGTTCTTTCTGTACGAGCAAGTAGTCTGAATGTACATTCCCCTTCAACTTGTTCAAGAAGAAAGGAAGATATTCATGAGTATCAGACCCATCTTTCCATTTACGTATTTCTTCTAAATCATTGAAAAACTCTTCAACAAAAGCATTTTCTAAAATACCTTCTTTACTATCTTCTTCAACTAGAGGTACAACACTTTCAAACCATGAGATTTCTTGCTCTTTCTTTTTAATTAGTTCATTGACTTTATTCTCAATCCGCTCAATGTTTTTTTGGAAATTCCAACAGTCAATGATGCCCAATCCAAAAATATAAGCATCATTGCTACCCATTATCGAAAAATGAGAGGCCATATCAACTCTAAATAGACGCTTAAATTCACGACGGAATAATAAAGAGTACTTATTGCTATCAAAAGCCTTATTAAAATACCCCTCTATAGAGTTGAGCATTTTTATAGCATCTGGGGATGGTTTAGTCAACATACAAGAATATGAATGAGTTGGGTATTATAAATTTTCTGAAATTGTTAGTCGCATATATCCAAGGAACTGTAAAAATCTTGAAAAGCCTCATACCGTTCACAATCCAGTGAAAGAGGTGATTTTCCAATCAGGCTATTATCATCAAAGAGCCCTACCAATAACTTTGGATTCAACTCTAGTTGTTCCATTAAGTACCCTTGTATATCCGTATAATCACAGTGTAGTGTGTACATTGAACAAATGTGATTTCTTTTATAGTTCACATTGGGAATACAATCAATCTCTGCCTGAGTTGCATACCTTCTCATAAATTTGTATCTTAAGTTGGGATATTGTAACTAATGTTAGATGTTTACAAACGTTACATCATTTTCTTTTAGACTATTTGTTATAACCTGATATAAAGGGATTGCTTCTTTTCTGAATGGATCATTTGCCAAAAGTTCATCCATGTCATCAACCAGTTCTTCATACCATTGTGATAAATCTTCCATCCAAACCCCTTTTTCCTTTGCTATAAGCATCAGATTTAATTCCAGACCTTTAGCTGCATTCAACGAACGTTGATTGTTAACAGGTCGTCCCGTGATTTCATTTATTATTTCAGGCGCAAAAGGGTTCATTTCAACGATAAATTTTGCAAATACATTGCGTCCATAATGGAGAAGAGTAATGAATGCTGGCCAATTCCTATCATAAAACATGCCCGTTTCAAGTTGATGCATAAATAGATAATATGAAGTTGCAAATACAAGATTTCGCACATTAAAATCTTTGTACGTAGGATAATCAGATGGAAACTGACAAGTAAGAATACTTGATATGACAATTGATAATTTCTCTTCGTTAGGACAATTTATGAGAATTGCCGGATTTTCGATAATGCAGGAAAGCAAGTCTTTTATTGAACTTACTGTTGCAACGTCGTTAAGATCTTCACTTGCTTTCATATTTGAAAGACAGGTGCTTAGGACTTCATTTATATTCATAGTGAAAGTTTTTTATCTTGGCCCTAAAAATTTATCGCCATTTAAATGAATCGTTGCTCCGCAAGCCATTTTTGTGGTAAATTCTTTCGACCAAGACTGTTTTTATTCTGTTCAACTTCATTTTTCTCAATTTTGCCGTAAAAATACAAAAAGTATATTAGAATATAGCATCCAATACTTCGGTATTTTTTCTTTTAAAAAAATAGTCCGAAGGGAAGAAGTATCCCCCTTTTTTCTTCTTAAGCGTAGGTTTTTTATATATAAAATGGCATAAACGAACTGCGCAAATAGAAAAGCACAACATGACCAATAACGTAAAAAAGAGCGTGTACTGTGCCTCCGACCAATCATTAGTGGACACGACAATATAAGGAAGAAGGAGTGAAAGTATTACTACTATGAAACTGAATAATGTTTCTGCTGCTTCAGCTCTCTTCTTTCGCTTTTGCAACTTTGGAGAGAGTGGCTTTTCCTTCACTTCGCAGCTAAATTCTATTTTAATCTCTTTCGGGTTTTATAGCTTTTCATACTCAATAATAATTACCTCCTCCGCCTTGGAAATTTTCGTCTATAAACACCAATATGCCCATAGTTGTGAAACATACAACCAACGATGCTACCAACATTACCTGTATAAATTCATTTGAGCAATACATTGATGATATAAATACAATTAGGCATAAAATTACTAATACAGACGACCAAAACAGCAATCTGCACACTGCAATTATTTTTTCTTTAATTGTAAAGTTCTTATGGCTCTTTTTTTCGCTTTCCATATCGCAAAAGGTTTGGTTTTGCAAATATGATACTTTATAGATTACCAACCAAGTAAGACTCAATAAATATATGGTTTCAAAAGAAATAAAGTTCAACCTAAGGCTCGCTATTGATGGGAAAGAGTATTGGGTCAGTGCAGTTACAACGGCAAAACTATTGAGAACGATAAGAGATTGGCTGCTCTTAAAGCATACGCTATGATGGCCTAAAAACTTGAGTATTGATATTCATGTATTTGTTAGTCAAGGCATCGAGCCTTGACTAACAAATGCCGACGCGGGGACGCGTCGCCCCCAGGTGAGGACCCGCCCCCCAATTAGGCAGATAAATTGCAGTTTATCTATTTTCGTTGCGTTGTAAACGTTTCCAATTAGTGTTCTAAATTGCCTTAATGTTTTTCGAAAATTCAGATGTTGAACAAAAAAGCGTAAACAAATTTGTAACGATAAAAAACTTTTTGCATTTTTGTAGTTTTAGAAATGCATGGTTGCTAAAGGACGAATGCACAATCCTCTCTTTCCTGCTTTATTAGGCGTTCGTCGCAACGATGTAAACCCTTTAAATAACAACCTTTAAATAATAAAACATGGAACCTGCAAAAGGTAAATTAGGCGTGATGTGCGTCGGTCTGGGTGCGGTAACAACCACCTTTATGACTGGTGTACTCATGACACGCAAAGGCCTTGCCAAGCCCGTTGGCTCAATGACTCAGTATGATAAGATTCGCGTAGGACGCGGTAAGGACAAGAAGTACTTACACTATGGCGAAATCGTTCCCCTTACTTCACTCAACGACATCGTATTTGGTGCTTGGGACGTTTATCCTGCTAACGCTTACGAGAGTGCATTGAACGCAGAAGTGTTGCGCGACCGCGACATCGAACCCGTACGTGATGAATTGAAAGCTATCGTGCCGATGAAGGCCGCTTTCGACCACAACTACGCCAAACGCCTCGACGGTGACAACGTAAAAGATTGCGCTACGCGTTGGGATATGGTAGAAGCTTTGCGTGAAGATATCCGCCGCTTCAAGGCTGACAACCATTGCGACCGTATCGTAGTAATCTGGGCCGCTTCTACTGAAATCTACGTCCCCGTAGACGAAAAGGTACATGGCACACTTGCCGCTCTTGAAGCAGCAATGAAGGCCAATGACTGCGAACACGTAGCTCCCTCTATGTGTTATGCCTATGCCGCATTGGCTGAAGGTGCTCCCTTCATTATGGGTGCTCCTAACACGACGGTCGACATTCCTGCTATGTGGGAAATGGCCGAAAAGACGAAGATGCCTATCGCTGGTAAAGACTTCAAGACGGGGCAGACACTCGTTAAGTCAGGTTTCGCTCCTATCATTGGCACTCGTTGCTTAGGTTTGAGCGGTTGGTTCTCAACCAACATCTTGGGCAATCGCGACGGACTCGTGCTCGACGAACCCGCCAACTTCCACACTAAGGAAGTATCAAAGCTCTCAACCCTTGAGAGCATTCTCGAAGCCGACAAGCAGCCTGACCTCTACTCAAACTACTACCACAAGGTACGTATCAACTACTATCCCCCTCGCAACGACAACAAAGAAGGTTGGGATAATATCGACATATTTGGCTGGATGGGTTACCCCATGCAGATTAAGATTAACTTCCTTTGTCGTGACTCAATCCTCGCCGCACCTCTGTTGCTCGACCTCGTGTTGCTCTCTGACCTCGCAGCTCGTAAGGGCCGTTATGGTACGCAGCGCTTCTTGAGCTTCTTCCTCAAGAGTCCGATGCACGACTACACGGAAGGCGAAGTGCCTATCAACCACCTCTTCCAGCAGTACGTAATGCTGAAGAATGCTATTCGCGAAATGGGTGGTTATGAAGCTGATCAGGAAATTGATTAATTCATAACAGACTGTTTTTATTCAGGCGCGGATTGCGCGGATTTCACGGTTTCTCTTTATAAAAGACCGTATCAATCCGTGAAATCCGCGCCTTATTTTTTATTTTTCTGCCATAATTACTTGCTGTCTGCTCGGGAATTTGTAATTTTGTCATATAATAAAATGAATATGGTCAGGTCAGAAATACAAAATGTTAAACTCAGATTTGGTATTATTGGTAATGCTGAAGGATTGAACCGTGCCATAGACGTGGCTATTCAGGTGGCGCCCACAGATTTATCAGTATTGATCACCGGTGAAAGTGGTGTGGGAAAGGAAAATTTTCCGCAGATCATCCATCAGTTCAGCCGTCGGAAACATGGACAGTATATAGCCGTGAATTGTGGAGCTATACCTGAAGGTACAATAGATTCAGAACTTTTCGGACATGAGAAAGGTGCTTTTACAGGAGCTGAAAAAGACAATGAAGG
>OGKS01000498.1_pt1 | contig 21679 bp, 15 predicted proteins | sample 1572491 | NCBI WGS metagenome assembly OGKS01 (sample SAMEA2582153, study PRJEB24529) | metagenome | biome: Human gut stool | place: China | collected 2011
CCAATCCTTTAAAGCATCTGACTTTCGGTGGCTATCTTTTCGGGGATAATCTGGAATATACAAGTACAACAGATAGTATCTATGCCGGTACAGACTACCGTGCCTGGAACTTTCGCTCCTCAAAAGCTTCCCGGAAGGAGCAGTTCTGTATCGTCCTGCACACAGAACAGACGACAACAGTAGAACAATGGGAACAAGACTTGCAAATCAGTCTGCAAAGAATAGCCCCACAAGGAAAGATTTCGTCAGAAATTGTATCATTAGATAAAAAACAAACTCGCCTGTGGTGGAATGCCTTTTGGCAACGTAGCTTTATCGAACCTATTGGAAATACAGAAAACAAAAATGATAGCGATATAAAAAAAATTACCCGAAACTACACTCTTTTCCGCTATATGCTAGGTTGCAATGCTTACGGTAGTATCCCGACCAAATTCAATGGTGGATTATTTACCTTTGATCCCTGTCATATAGACGAAAAACAGGCGTTCACTCCTGATTACCGTAAATGGGGAGGAGGTACGATGACCGCACAGAATCAGCGGCTTGTATACTGGCCGATGTTGAAAAGCGGAGACTTCGATATGATGTCTTCCCAATTCGATTTCTACAACCGAATGCTGAAAAATGCAGAACTCCGTACCCAAGTATATTGGCAACACAATGGAGCATGTTTCTGTGAGCAAATAGAAAACTATGGTTTGCCTAATCCTGCGGAGTATGGCTTCAAACGTCCGGAATGGTTTGACAAAGGACTGGAATATAATGCATGGCTGGAGTATGAGTGGGATACTATACTGGAATTCTGTCAAATGATATTGGAAACCAAGAATTATGCAAATGCAGACATTACTCCATATCTGCCTTTAATTGAAAGCTCGCTGACATTCTTTGACGAACATTATCGCCAACTTGCTTCCCGTCGAGGACGGAAAGCACTGGATGGTAACGGACATCTTGTCCTGTTTCCGGGCTCTGCCTGTGAAACCTATAAGATGACTAACAATGCCAGCAGTACAATTGCCGCTTTGAAGACTGTATTGGAAAATTATGGAAAGAAAGATGAAATGTTGAAAACGATTCCTCCGATTCCATTGCGGTACATAGAAATCAAGGATTCCTTGAGTCCCACAGCTTCACCCGAACTGAAGCAAACGATTTCTCCTGCTGTAAGCTGGGAACGAATCAATAATGTAGAAACTCCGCAACTGTATCCTGTATTTCCCTGGCGCATCTACGGAGTAGGAAAAGAAAATTTTGAATTAGCCCGTAATACTTATTTCTATGATCCGGAAGCAATCAAATTCCGTTCTCATGTCGGGTGGAAACAAGATAACATTTGGGCAGCTTGTCTGGGATTGACCGAAGAAGCCAAAAGGCTGGCCCTCGCCAAACTGTCAAACGGTCCACATCGTTTTCCTGCTTTTTGGGGACCGGGATATGACTGGACACCCGATCACAACTGGGGAGGTAGCGGTATGATAGGACTTCAAGAAATGCTATTGCAGACTAATGGTGAGCAAATACTCCTTTTCCCCGCATGGCCTAAAGAATGGGATATACATTTCAAGCTTCATGCACCGGGTGAAACGACAGTAGAAGCAACCTTGAAAGACGGAAAAGTTACAGACTTGAAAGTTCTTCCCGAAAGTCGGAAAAAGGACATAATAATAATGATTTAAAAAGTCTACATCCCTATATTATGAAATGAAAGAAGCCATAAATAAAAGTATTATGAATAAAAGACTGTTTTTAATTTTATCAGCTTTTCTATTGTTATTCTCACTGATAGAGAAAGGGTGGACAATAGAAACTTACCGCCCCGAAACATCAGTTGCCGGATTCATTCAGCTTCCCGGTAGCGGACGACAAGTGTATAACTTCAATCCGGGATGGAGATTTTTCAAGGGGGACATTCGTGGAGCCGAATCCGTTGATTTCGACGACCGTTCCTGGACAATTGTTTCCACTCCTCATACAGTAGAGTTAATGCCTGCCGAAGCTAGCGGCTGCCGTAACTATCAAGGTCCTGCCTGGTATCGCAAGCATTTCGTACTTCCTGCGGAAACCAAAGGGAAACAGGTCCTGATCCACTTTGAAGCAGCGATGGGAAAGCAAGTCCTTTACTTAAGCGTATTCAAGAACATATTGGCGGTTATCTTCCTTTTACTTTGGATTTGACAGCCAATGGTGTACAGGCAGGAGACTCTTGTCTGCTTGCCGTTTTTATAGACAATAGCAATGATAAATCCTTTCCTCCCGGCAAGCCCCAATATACGTTGGATTTTGCCTATCATGGCGGTATCTACCGTGATGTATGGATGATAGCTAAATCACCGATATCCATTACTGACGCGATAGAGTCCCAGACTATTGCAGGTGGCGGAGTTTTTGTTCATTTCGACAAGATCAGTGAAAAGAGCGCACAAGTTTATGTAAATACGGAACTACAAAATAAGGATCAGCGTTCCGAAACCGTTACTGTGGAAACGGCCCTGACAGATACTGATGGAAAAGTTATCAGACGAGCTTCCGGCAAGCTTTCCCTGAAACCCGGAGAAAAGAAAACGATCCGGCAGCAGATAGAGATAAAGAACCCTAAACTGTGGTCACCCGATTCACCTTATTTATATAGAGTGCAATCACGGGTTAAAAAAGGCAATCAGTCCATTGACGGAGGCATCACACGTATCGGAATCCGCCAAGCGGAATTTCGTGGCAAAGATGGTTTCTGGCTGAACGGAAAACCCTTCGGGCAATTAGTAGGAGCCAACCGCCATCAGGACTTTGCATACGTAGGCAATGCCCTGCCTAATTCTCAGCAATGGCGGGATGCAAAACGCCTGCGGGATGCCGGTTGCACAATTATCCGGGTAGCACACTATCCACAAGATCCTGCTTTTATGGATGCTTGCGATGAACTCGGTATGTTTGTTATCGTAGCTACTCCGGGATGGCAATATTGGAACAAGGATGTGAAATTCGGAGAATTGGTTCATCAAAACACCCGCGAAATGATTCGTCGTGACCGTAATCACCCATCTGTTTTGATGTGGGAACCTATTCTGAATGAAACCCGCTATCCGCTCGACTTTGCCTTGAAAGCACTCGAAATAACCAAAAAAGAATTTCCTTATCCGGGACGTCCCGTAGCTGCTGCCGATGTGCATTCCGCCGGTGTGAAAGAACATTATGACGTTGTTTACGGTTGGCCGGGAGATGACGAAAAGACTGATAGGCCGGAGCAATGTATTTTCACCCGTGAATTCGGAGAGAATGTAGACGATTGGTACGCTCACAACAACAATAACCGTGCGAGCCGCAGTTGGGGGGAACGTCCGCTGCTCGTACAGGCGCTGTCTTTGGCTAAAAGTTATGATGAGATGTACCGTACTACCGGTCAGTTTATCGGTGGAGCACAATGGCATCCGTTCGATCATCAGCGCGGTTATCATCCCGATCCTTATTGGGGAGGTATATATGATGCTTTCCGACAAAAGAAATATGCCTACGAAATGTTCCGTAGTCAATCACCCGCCAATCTTCACCATCCGCTGACAGAATGTTGACCAATGGTATTCATTGCTCATGAAATGTCACAGTTCTCCGACAAAGATGTAGTGATATTCAGTAACTGCGACTCGGTGCGTCTTTCTATCTATGATGGGACGAAATCATGGACTAAGCCTGTAATTCATGCCAAAGGGCATATGCCGAATGCGCCTGTTATATTCGAAGATGTATGGGATTTCTGGGAAGCACGCGGATATAGCTATACACAGAAGAACTGGCAGAAAGTAAATATGGTTGCCGAAGGTATCATTGACGGAAAAGTGGTGTGTACACAAAAGAAAATGCCTTCCCGTCGGTCTACCAAACTTCGTTTATATGCAGATACTCAAAAAGTAAATTTGATAGCGGACGGTTCGGATTTCATTGTGGTAGTTGCCGAAGTGACAGATGATAGCGGTAATGTGCGTCGTCTGGCAAAAGAAAATATTGTATTCACTGTAGAAGGAGAAGGACAAATTATTGGTGACGCTACCATTGGCGCCAATCCTCGTACTGTAGAATTCGGTTCGGCTCCTCTGTTGGTCCGGTCTACTCGGAAAGCCGGAAAGATTAAAGTGAAAGCTCATGTACAATTTGAAGGAACACAGGCTCCTACGGCTGCCGAATTGGAGTTTGAAAGTATCCCGGCCGAATTTCCTTTCTGCTACAAAGAACAAACAATCGCTTCACCTACGATGAAAACCGGTTTGTCGGAAAGGAAATCGGAAGGAAAGGTACAGCTCACCGAAGAAGAACGCCAACGAGTATTGGACGAAGTAGAACGCCAACAGACTGAATTCGGAACTGAAAAATAGCACAAGAAACAATAAGAAGATAGTGATTCTAGTCACTATCTTCAAAAAAAAGACTACCTTTGGGAGCATTAAAACCTCTATTATTATCATAAATGAGAAAACGGAATATTCTAATACTATTATTATCGTTGATGGGCGTATGTGCTTTTGCCTATCCAAATATGATTGTAGAACATTATACGGCTGAACGTGGTTTGCCCAATAACATCGTCAACTGCACTTTAAAAGGGACAGATGGATTTGTCTGGTTTGGCACATGGTACGGATTATGCAGCTTTGACGGAGCTAAATTCCGTTCGTATGATAATCGGGACGGTTTTTATTCTGCAGATATTCCTCCTCGCAAGATTCAGCGTATTGTAGAAGATAAGAATGGTTTTCTATGGCTCAAGACTATTGACCGCAAACTATATTTATTTGACAAGAAGCATGAAACTTTTCATGCCGTCTATGATGATGTAAAAGAATACTCCGAGAATATTCAGATTATCAAGATTCAAACGACAGAAGACGGAGACGTTCTACTGTTGACTAAAGATAAAAGTTTGTTGCGTGCACATACCGATGAAACAGGCAAGATTACAATGAAGCAGTTGCACGACTCACGCCCCAACGTGAACGTATATGATATGCGTTTGAAACATAATGTGTTTTGTGAAACTGCTGAATTTATTAATTGGATAGGTATGGACTACCAGATTCTGTCTCTTAGAAAAGGGAGTGCCTTGAAAGATAAACCTGCCGATTTTATTGGAAAAAAAGTTTCTGCCGATCCCAAATTATTCACTTGCGCTTCTTATAATTCCAAGTTCTTGTGGCTAGGAGATCAAAACGGGCATATCTATAGTATTGATCCTCAAAATGGGGTTGTGAATCGTTACGAGATACCGGAGATCAAACAGGCTATCTCTCGTTTACTGGTCACCGAGTCCGGCTTGATGTATATAACTACCAATGACGGAGCATACGAATACAACATCGGTTACAAACAGCTAACCAAACTACCGTTTACAATCCCCCAAGAGGATAGTGGCATCATATTTTATGACAAATATGATAAAATATGGTTTCAGGAAGGCAATCACGCATTGATATATTATGATCCTCTGAATAAAAGTAGTCATCGTTTTACTTTTCCCAATCAGAATACCATTGGCAATTTTGAGATGCAGGATGCAGGTGAGCAAGGAATGTTTTTTCTCACTCCGGGCGGAGAAATTCTTCTTTTCGACAGGGATAAGCTGGAAATGACCCGCATCAATCAAATGAAACCTTTTTCTGAGGATCTTCCCAATCAACTTTTTTTTCATTTGTTATTGGATAAAGATGGAATCCTTTGGTTAGCATCTACCGGTAGCGGGGTGTATCGAGTGAATTTCCCCCAAAAACAATTCCAGTTGCTGACCGATGTATCTCCCGTTCCAGTTTCTACGGAAAAACAGACATCCCGGAATCAAGGAATCCGTGCTCTCTATCAGGCACAAAACGGAGATATTTGGGTAGGAACCCGATGGCAGGCCCTATACCGTCTTGATCGTAACGGACAAGTGAAGCAGATTTTCTCGGACCAAAACTACCTGCTAGGAGCTGTCTATCATATTATGGAAGATAAAGACGGAAATCTATGGTTCTCTACCAAAGGTAATGGATTGGTGAAAGCTGAACCGGATATGAACTCACCTCATGGACTGCGTTTTACCCGTTACAAGAATGATCCGAAAGATTCAAACTCCATTAGTAATAATGACGTATACTTTACTTACCAAGATAGTCAGGAACGCATTTGGGTAGGATTATTGGGAGGAGGATTAAATCTGATTGCCGAAGAAAACGGAGAAGTTGTTTTCAAACATAAATACAACGGACTGAAACAGTATCCTCCTTATGGACTATATATGGAGGTACGCACAATGACAGAAGATGAAGACGGTCGGATATGGGTAGGAACAATGGATGGTTTAATGTCTTTCGACGGACATTTTGCAACCCCCGAACAGATACAATTTGAGACTTACCGTCAAGTCAGCGAACGATCCAATGTCGCTGATAATGATATTTATGTGCTATATAAAGACACTGACTCACAAATCTGGGTAAGCGTATTTGGTGGAGGTCTGAACAAACTTGTTCGATATGATAAAGAAAAGCATGAACCGATCTTTAAATCATACGGCATACGTGAAGGAATGAATAATGACGTGGTCAAGTCAATTGTAGAAGATAAAAACGGAAATCTCTGGTTTACAACAGAAATCGGTTTGTCCTGCTTTAATAAAGCTACCGAACAGTTCCGCAATTATGATAAATATGACGGTTTCCTAAACGTAGAATTGGAAGAGGGAAGTACACTTCGTACATTAAACGGAGATTTATGGCTCGGTACACGACAAGGTATATTGGCATTTTCTCCGGATAAGTTGGAAACACAACACATGGACTATGATACACGTATTGTCGATTTCAAAGTATCCAATCGCGATCTGCGGAGTTTTCAGGATTGCCCCATTCTAAAAGAATCCATTATTTATACCGATGCGATTCAACTGAAATACAACCAGTCCATGTTCACAATAGAATTCGCCGCTCTGAATTTTTATAATCAGAACAGAGTATCTTATCGTTACATACTTGAAGGATATGAAAAAGAATGGCATTATAATGGAAAGAACCGGATTGCTTCTTATACCAATGTTCCTCCCGGTGATTATATTTTCCGTGTAGAAACGCTGGATGAAGCCAATCCCGAACTTGTTTCGAGCCGAACTTTAGCCGTTACGGTTCTTCCGCCCTGGTGGTTGAGTTGGTGGGCAATGATTATTTATGTCATACTTGGATTGGCAGCTCTTTATTTCGGTTTGCGCCTGGCTTTCTTCATGATCAAAATGAAGAATGATATCTATATCGAGCAAAAAGTATCGGAAATGAAAATTAAGTTCTTTACCAATATTTCCCATGAACTTCGCACTCCCTTGACATTGATAAAAGGACCTATACAGGAACTGAAAGAACGGGAAAAATTATCCCCGAAAGGATTGCAATATGTTGATCTGATGGAGAAGAATACCAATCAAATGTTACAATTGGTGAATCAGATATTGGATTTCCGGAAGATTCAGAATGGCAAGATGCGCCTGCATGTTTCTTTGATTGATTTTAATGAAATGATAGCTTCTTTCCAGAAAGAATTCCGTGTGCTTTCAGAAGAGAATGAAGTTAGTTTCACTTTCCAGTTACCGGACGAATCTATTATGGTATGGGCAGACAAGGAAAAATTAAGTATTGTCATCCGCAACATTATATCCAATGCGTTTAAGTTCACGCATTCCGGCGGAAGTATCTACGTCACTACCGGATTGACGGATGACGGAAAACGCTGTTTCGTACGGGTAGAAGATAATGGAGAGGGCATTCCGCAAAGTAAGCTGACTGAAATATTCGAACGCTTCTCACAAGGAGAGAATACAAAGAATCCATACTATCAAGGTACAGGCATTGGTCTGGCACTTTCTAAAGAAATCGTAAACCTGCATCATGGCTCTATTTATGCTGAAAGTCCCGAAGGACAGGGAGCCGTATTTACAGTTGAACTTCTAATGGATAAGGAACACTATCGTCCGTCGGAAGTCGACTTCTATGTCAGCGACACGGAAACTGCTCCAACCTCTTCCGAAGAAGAAGCTGTTACGAATATTCCTTCGGTAGAAACTACAGAAGAAGAACCGGAAATAGACTCTTCACTACCGACCCTGTTATTAGTAGAAGATAACAGAGATCTTTGTCAACTGATAAAATTGCAATTAGAAGACAAATTCAACATCCATATTGCCAATAATGGAGTAGAAGGTTTGAAGAAAGTCCATCTTTACCATCCGGACATTGTGGTGACAGATCAGATGATGCCTGAGATGGACGGGTTGGAAATGTTACAGTCTATCCGTAAAGATTTCCAGATCAGCCATATTCCTGTAATAATACTGACTGCAAAGAATGATGAAGGTGCCAAGACAAAAGCCATAACTTTGGGTGCCAATGCTTATATAACCAAACCATTCAGCAAAGAATACCTGTTGGCACGAATCGACCAGTTATTGTCTGAGCGAAAATTATTCCGTGAACGTATCCGACAGCAAATGGAGAACCAGACAACGACGGAAGAGGATAGTTATGAACAGTACTTGGTAAAGAAAGATGTACAGTTCCTTGAGAAAATCCATCAAGTGATCGAAGAGAATATGGATGATAGTGATTTCAATATAGATACAATAGCTTCCGGTATCGGTTTGAGTCGTTCGGCATTCTTTAAAAAGTTGAAGAGCCTGACCGGGTTAGCCCCCGTAGATTTGGTTAAAGAAATTCGTCTGAACAAATCTATTGAACTGATTAAGAGTACGGATTTAAGTGTTTCCGAAATTGCTTTTGCTGTCGGATTCAAGGATTCCGGCTATTACAGTAAATGTTTCCGGAAGAAATATAACCAGACTCCCCGCGAATATATGAATGAATGGCGGAAAGGAGAGAAATAACCGGTTACAAAACGCTTTCTTAATCGTCTTTTTAGAAAACCTATTAAGATTCGAAAGAATGAACAACATCAAGAAAGTATTATCAGCATGGATGCTGGTTGCCTGTGTATTACCTGTGGCAGCGCAGTATCCGGTGATTCCGGACTCTGTAAAGGCAAGAGGGGCAAAACAAGAAGCCGAGTTTGAACATCAATCAAATGTAGCATGGGAAAAAGCTCTGCCGACAGTTTTGGAAGAGGCACAAAAAGGACGTCCCTATAAACCGTGGGCTTCAAAACCGGAAGATTTGGTAAAAAGTAATATCCCCGCTTTTCCCGGTGCGGAGGGAGGGGGAATGTATACTCCCGGTGGTCGTGGAGGGAAAGTAATCGTAGTCACCTCGCTCGAAGATTCCGGTCCCGGAACATTCCGTGAAGCTTGTGAAACGGGGGGAGCACGTATTATCGTCTTCAATGTATCGGGCATAATACACCTCAAGAGTCCCATCAGTGTACGTGCGCCGTATGTGACCATTGCCGGACAAACGGCTCCGGGAGACGGCATTTGTGTGACAGGACAGTCTTTTCTGATTGATACACACGATGTTGTTATCCGTCATATGCGTTTCCGTCGTGGTGCACAGGATGTTGCCTTTCGTGATGATGCGGTAGGCGGAAATGCAGTCGGGAATATCATGATAGACCACTGTTCGGCAAGTTGGGGACTGGATGAAAATATGTCTATCTACCGACACGTATACAATAGAGGTGCGGATGGACACGGACTGAAACTTCCGACTGTAAATATCACTATTCAGAACTCTATATTCTCGGAAGCATTGGACACTTACAATCATGCTTTCGGTGCTACCATCGGCGGGCATAACAGTATGTTCTGCCGTAATCTATTTGCTTCCAATATCAGCCGTAACAGTTCGGTAGGGATGGACGGAGATTTCAATTTTGTTAACAATGTCGTATTCAATTGGTGGAATCGTTCTGTGGACGGAGGAGATAATAAAAGTTTCTATAACCTGATTAATAATTACTTCAAACCGGGTCCCATTACTCCATTAGACAAACCGATCTCATATCGTATCCTCAAACCGGAAGCCGGACGTGACAAAAACCGTCCTTTATCTTTTGGAAAGGCTTATGTCAACGGAAATATCATTCATGGAAATGCAAAAGTGACAAAAAACAATTGGGATGGCGGTGTACAGCTAAAAGATGACGTAGACTCAGAAAAGTTCCTTCCGCAAATTAAATCGGACGAAGCATTCAAAATGCCTCCTGTCACTATAATGGATACTCCAAAAGCCTATAGCTTTGTATTGGACAATGCAGGAGCCAACTTTCCAAAACGTGATGCGGTTGATTCCCGTGTGATCAAAACAGTACGGACGGGTAAAGCCATTTATGTAAAAGACGCTCCGGAATTTGTGTCACCATATGTAAAGAGACGTTTACCGGCAGACTCTTATAAACAAGGAATTATTACAGACATCCGTCAAGTAGGCGGGCTCCCCGAATATAAAGGAGAATCGTATGCCGATACAGATAACGACGGGATGCCGGATGTTTGGGAAGTTGCCAACGGGCTGAATCCGAACGATCCTTCCGACGCAGTGAAAGATTGTAATGGGGACGGCTATACTAACATTGAGAAATATATCAATGGTATCAATACAAAGAAGAAAGTGGATTGGTCAGATTTGAAAAACAATCATGATACACTTTCTAAAAGGAAAAGTCTGTTTTAGCCAAATAAATTGATAATAAAGTTTATTGTAATGAATATACAAATAAGAACTATCCTTTTGGGATTATTAAGTATCGGGTTTGCGCAGAGTCATGCGCAAACCTTTGCTTTACAAGTAAAAGACGACCGGATAACTTACCTTAATGACGAATTGGGAAATAGGATTCTCGATTTCTCAACATGTGGTTATCAGGCTTCGGAACAGGATATTCCTTCCGTTCGGAATGTCGTATTTGTATCCTGGAAACCCGGAGATAATACAACAAGAATTCAACGTGCCATAGACTATGTAGCCTCCTTGCCTCCTGATATTTCAGGTTTCCGCGGTGCTGTGTTATTGGATAAAGGCGAGTTTTCCCTGTCCGGAAGTATCCGTATTGCTACATCCGGAATCGTATTACGGGGAATGGATAAAGAAAGTACAATATTATTAAAGAAAGGAGTGGATCGGGGTTCCCTTATCTATATGGAAGGAGAAAACGACTTGGTAATAAAAGATACATTACAAGTACTTTTAAACTATGTTCCGGTAAATACAAAAACGTTGGAAGTCGCTTTGGGGACTTCTCTGAAAAAAGGAGACCGGATTATGGTAACCCGTCCTTCCGGTAAGGAGTGGATTGCTTCTTTAGGTTGTAACATCTTTGGAGGAGGAATCAGCGCCTTAGGATGGAAAGAAGGGGATATGGATTTAGCATGGGACCGGGTTGTTAGCGATATTAATGGTAACCTGCTTACCTTAGATGCACCGTTGACTGTGGCATTGGATGCCAAATACGGTGTATCTACCATTATGACATACCAATGGAACGGACGTATTGATAACTGCGGTGTAGAGAATCTGACATTGGTCTCAGATTATGACAAACACTATCCGAAAGACGAGGATCATTGTTGGACAGGGATTTCCATCGAAGCTGCAGAAAACTGCTGGGTAAGACAAGTTAATTTCAGGCATTTTGCAGGAAGCGCCGTAATCGTTCAACGGACCGGTTCTAAAATCACTGTCGAGGATTGCATTTCGAAAAATCCCGTTTCCGAAATAGGAGGGATGCGCCGTTGTACTTTCCACACATTGGGACAGCAGACTTTATTCCAACGTTGTTATTCGGAACAAGGCATTCACGATTTCGCGGCCGGATTCTGCGCTGCCGGTCCTAATGCTTTCGTTCAATGCGATTCGTACCAATCTTTAGGATTCAGTGGTTCTATTGATGCTTGGGCGTGCGGTTTACTGTTTGATGTCGTCAATATCGACGGACATAATCTCACTTTTAAAAATTTGGGGCAGGATAAGAACGGAGCCGGTTGGAATACGGCCAACAGTTTGTTCTGGCAATGTACCGCTGCAGAAATAGAATGTTATACTCCGGCAAAAGATGCACAAAACCGTGCGTATGGTTGCTGGGCACAGTTCTCGGGAGACGGAGAATGGGCACAGTCTAATAATCATGTCCAGCCGCGCAGTATATTTTATGCCCAATTAGCGGAACGCCTGCAAAAAGAATCTGCAGACCGGGCACGTATCCTGCCTAGAAATACAAGCGCAACAAGTAGCCCTACCGTAGAAGTAGCTATGGCATTGGCAAAAGAAGCTTATAATCCTCGTTTGACATTGGAGTATTGGATCGAAGAAAATAAATTTATCCCTTCAGTCGTGCCAACAGGAGTCAAATCAATCGATGATATTAAAGAGAAAAAGACTATTTCAAACAAACAACGGACGCAACCGGAAATAAGTATTGTCAACGGACGTATTCAAATGGATGGTGTATTGCTTGTAGGAGGTAGTCATACAACTCCTTGGTGGAATGGAAAACTTAAAACCAACTTCTTGAAAAAAGCAAGCCCTGCCATCACCCGCTTTGTGCCGGGACGCGAAGGATTGGGACTGACTGACCGTATCGACTCTGTAGTCAGCTTCATGAAACAGAAGAACATACTTGTTTTTGATCAGAACTATGGATTGTGGTATGACCGCCGTCGGGATGACCATGAACGTATCCGCCGCCGGGATGGAGATGTATGGGGTCCATTTTACGAACAGCCATTCGGACGTAGTGGTCAGGGAACAGCTTGGGAAGGTTTAAGCAAATATGATTTGAAACGCCCCAATGCCTGGTACTGGTCGCGCTTGAAAGAATTTGCAGAGAAAGGAAGTAAAGATGGACTGCTTCTATTCCACGAAAACTACTTCCAGCATAATATTCTGGAAGCCGGAGCACATTGGGTGGACTGTCCGTGGAGAAGCAGTAATAATATCAATGAGACCGGATTTCCGGAACCCGTTCCATTTGCCGGAGACAAACGTATTTTCGTAGCAGATATGTTTTACGATATCAGTCATCCGGTACGCCGCGAGTTGCATAGGCAATATATTCGCCAATGTCTCAATAACTTCGCAGATAATTCGAATGTCATTCAACTGACAAGTGCAGAATTTACAGGACCGTTGCACTTCGTACAGTTCTGGTTGGATGTCATAGCCGAGTGGGAAGCTGAAACCGGAAAGAAAGCTAAAGTAGCATTGAGTACGACAAAGGATGTGCAGGATGCTATTCTTGCAGACCCTAAACGGGCTGCTGTGGTAGATGTTATTGATATCCGTTATTGGCATTATAAGAAGGATGGGATCTTTGCGCCGGAAGGTGGGAAAAACATGGCTCCCCGCCAGCATATGCGTAAGATGAAAGTAGGAAAGATAACCTTTAATGAAGCTTATAAGGCAGTGAGCGAATACCGCCGGAAGTTTCCTCAGAAAGCAGTAACTTTCTATGCGCAAAATTATCCTTCTATGGGATGGGCAGTATTCATGGCAAGTGGCTCGTGTCCTGTTATTCCGTGTAAAGACAAGGCTTTCTTTAAGTGATAAATAACCATATATATTTATAAATGTGATTCTTATTTTTAAGTTTTCTATAACTCCCCTACTTCTGCTTGTTGAGTCGCTTGATGACGGCGTAAGCATCGTAGAGTCCCAGCTCGCCAGCCTTGGAAAGATCCTGGATGGCGGCTTGCTTGTTGCCAGACTTCGAACGGGCAATGCCTCGGTTGTAGTAAGCCTCGGCAAGGTTGGAGTCGATGCGGATGGCAATGGAATAGTCGTCGATGGCCTTGGACAGCTCGTTGCGCCCTGCATGCAGGTTGCCACGGTTGTAATGCACATAGGCGTTGTTGCCGTTCTGACGGATGGCGTCGCTGAAGTCGGCCTCGGCAGAATGGAGGTTGGTAATGCCCTTGCCCTCGGAGAGGTTGAACTCGTCGAGCTCGGTCTGACAGACGGCACGTTGCCAGTAGGCTATGGAGCTCTTGCCTCCACGACTCACATACTCGGTAAAGTCGGCTATGGCTGCCTCAAAATCGCGCAACACGGAATGGGCCACGGCACGGAGCAACAGCAGGTGGGTTTTCTCGGCGTCGCTCTTTGCCACGCTGAGCTCGGCCGACAGGCGGTCGATCATGGAGAAGAGCTCCATCGACTCGGCCTCGTTGAGCTGGTCCTTGCTGCACACGATGTAGAGCTTGTGCTTGGCTTTCTTGTCGAGGGTCATGTTGAAGGCGTCCACCTCCTTGTCGTAAGCCTGAATGGTGCTCAGACTCTTGTTGTTGGGGAAGTAAGACAGCTGATACATAGGCAGATAGCCGGCTTCGACCACACGGTTCTGCACCTTTCCACGATACTCGCTCTTGTACTCATGCTCGTACTTGGGCGCATCTTCGACCACGAGCGAGGCGTACTTGTTGGGGTCTATCTCCGAACGCTTGCGCATGGCCTTCTTGGTCTTCGCGCTCCATCGGGGCTGAATGCCTAAGTGCTTGTTCATCTGTGCCTTGAAGATGCGGAACTCGTCGAGCTCGGCCTTGGCCGTCATTCCCAACCGACGGTAACAGCCTGCACGATACGACAGACCCGTCCAGAAGTTGGGGAACTGGTTGATGACCGTCGTATAGTCGCGGATAGCCGCCTTCAGGTCGCCCACCTTATCGTGTAGCAAGGCTCGGTTGAAGATGGCCATGAAGTTCTTGGGCTCCATCTTGATGACGAAGTCGAAATCTTCGATGGCTCGGTTGTTGTCACCCAACTGCACGCGCATCAGTCCACGGTTGTAGTGGGCCAGGAAGTTGTTGGGGTCTATGTCGAGGGCGTTGTCGTAATCGCTCATCGCTCCTCGGAGGTTGTTGATGTTGATGCGTGCCAGGGCGCGATTGATGTAACTGTTCACGTTGTTGGGCTTGAAGTGCAAAGACTTGGTAAGCGCCTCGTCGGCAGTCTTCCATTCCTTGCGCGCCAATGCCACATAGGCACGCGTGGTCCAGGCCTCGCCATCGTAAGGGTCGAGCACCAGACTCTTGTCGAGCCATTTCTCGGCGTTGAGCGTGTCTTTTTTCTGCAGATAGACCTCAGCTTTGAGCGAATAGGCCTTCGAGAACTTGTCCCATCGGGTGATGATGGAATCGAGCTGAGCGAGGGCGTCGTCATACTTGCCGTCCTCCATCTTGCAAAGGGCTCGGTTGAACCAATAGTTGCGGTTGCGGGGCTCTAAACGGATAGCTGCATCATAGTCGGAAATGGCCTCGTCGTAACGTCCCTGTCGGATGCGGGTAATCGCACGCAGGTCGTAAATATCATTAATGTAGGGATTGAGTTTCAAAGCCTCATTGGCGTCGCCTTCCGCCCCAACGAAATCGTCGAGGTTGAACTTAGCCACACTTCTGTAATACCAAGGCTCGTAGAGATAAGGTTTGGCGCCAATGGCAAGGTTGAAGTACTTGATGGAGAGTACATAGTCTTCATAATAAAGCGCACTTCGTCCGGCCGTAATGAGTCGGTCGACACGGTATTGTGCTGACGCCGTGCCAACAAAAAGCATAAAAACTAAACCAGTCAACAATCTCCTTATCATAAGAACGTCTGCCTATCTTGTATGTTTTGTACGATGAAAAATATGTACGATGAATGTAAGTTATTCAAGTTTCGCAAGTAAGTTAATTGAACTTTCAGGGCGTGTGGAGTGAGCTTGCGAAACTTGAATGTTAAGCTGCATTAATGTCTGATCTTTGTACGATAAGAGCAGCGGAACTTTCCCTTGAGGATGTTCTTCAGCTTGCCTGCAATCATGTTCTTGCGAAGAGGCGACAGGCGGTCGATAAACATGGTGCCCTCCAAGTGGTCGAACTCGTGCTGCATCACACGTGCCTGGTAACCTTCCACCCACTCGTCGTGCTCCTGCATCTCCTCGTCGAGATACTTCACATGGATGCGGGTAGGACGAGTCACCTTCTCAGAAATACCTGGGATGGAAAGACAACCCTCCTCAGAGGAAGCCTTCTCACTCTCGTCGTCATACTCTAAGATATGTGCATTGATGAATGCCTTGCGGAAACCCTTGTACTCGGGAAATTCCTCGCTCAGCACGTCGAGGTCGATTACCACCACACGGATGGCCAAACCTATCTGAGGTGCTGCAAGACCTACACCATTGCTGGCATCGAGAGTCTCGAACATATTGGCAATAAGAGTCTTAAGCGCGGGATATTCTGGGGTGACATCTTCGGCAACCTTTCGTAAAACAGGCTGACCATAAATATAAATTGGTAAAATCATTTTCTTGACTGCAAATAATCTTGTAAAATAATGGTGGCGCTGATCTCGTCCACCAAACCTTTGTTCTCGCGCCTTGTCTTCTTCTTCACTCCGCCATCTATCATGGCACGGTGGGCCAAGACCGACGTAAAGCGCTCGTCGTAATACTCTATGGGAATCTCGGGATGAGCCTTGCGCCAACGGTTGTAGAAATTCTCCACCCTTACCATGTTCTCGCTGGGCTGACCATTGGGCTGCATGGGCTTTCCTATCACGATGCGCTCCACCTGCTCACGCTGGATGTACGCCTCTATATACTCATAGAGCACAGAAGTCTCGACGGTACCCAACCCTCCAGCGATAATCTGAAGAGGGTCGGTTACCGCGAGCCCTGTGCGTTTTTTCCCGTAATCAATGGAAAGGATTCGCATTTATTTCTTGAAAAGCAACCAAGCATCTGGATACTTGCCAGCACGAAGCTCGTTGCGGCTCTTCACAGCGTTGGCCTTATCGGCGAATGTGGTGGCAACAACACGGTACATATTGCGGTCACCCTGAACAATCTGAGCATCATAGCCTGCGCTCTTGAGGGTGTTGTACAAGCCCTCGGCATTGGCCTTCACACCGAAAGAGCCTACTACTACGCTGAAGTCCTGCAAACCAGAACCTGCAACCATAGAAACGCTCTCCTGACGAACCACGGCATTATCTACGTCGGTAACTGTTGTCTGAGTGGCTGGAGCTGTCTCCAAAGGAGTTACGACAGGTTCGGTAGTGACAGGAGCCTGCTGTGCCTGCTGAGCCTCCTGAGCCTGCGCCTTCTCGAAAGCCTTGCGATAAGCGCTCTCCTTAGATGTTCCACAACTTGCGAGCGCCAAGGCTGCGCATAAGCCAACACTCATTATTGAAATTTTCTTCATGTGCTTTTGTTTATTTATGGTTTAACTTTTGAAATCACATTTTTTGTTCGGCGAAAATACAAAATATATCGCAAATAGGGAAAAAAGGGCGCATAAAGTTTGTTAAATCCATATAAAACAACATTTTTATGGAAAATTTAAGCCAAAAATGCTTGTTTTGTCCCTAAAGTTTTGTATATTTGCAACATCAACTTCAGCAAGCGGAGAAATGAAAGAACAACAACTCCTCCACTTGACAAAGTGTAATTAATAACATGTTTAACATTTAATACATTAGAATTATGAAAGCATTAGGTTACATTGGCGCATTCCTCGGCGGTGCTCTTGCCGGCGGCGCTCTCGGTTTGATTTTTGCTCCTGAGAAAGGTGAAGATACTCGCAACAAGATTTCTGGCGCAATTGATGATTTCTGCAAGAAGCACGACATCAAGTTGAGTAAGAAAGATGTGGACGACCTGGTAGATGACATCAAGGATGCTGCTACTGAGGTTTAATTTCCCAGCCCTTTCATCTTTTAGCATATTTTCAACACAACCAGGATTGGTTGAACAATAAATTGAAGTTTCGCAAATGCGAAAGTTGAATTAATTCGAAAGTTAGTTTTATAATATGATGTTCTCTAACGATAAAAACGTTGAGACAATAGGACAACTCGTAGAAACTATCAAGCACTACATCGGGCTTCAGAAGGAATATTTGAAGCTCGATGTAGTTGACAAAGTTGTTCGCTTGCTCACAGCCTTCACCATCACTCTGGTGTTGCTCGGGCTCCTTACCATCGTCCTCATCTACCTGTCGTTTGCTGCGGCTTTCGCCCTGGGCAACTGGTTGGGAATGGTATGGGGATTTTGCATCGTGGCAGCTTTTTACATTCTCCTCTTGCTCTTATTCGTTGCCAACAGGCACCAATGGATCGAGAAACCTTTGGTCAGATTTCTTGCCAGCCTACTCCTGAAATAGCGCTTAGTTTAATGGTTAATTCTTAGTGTTTAATGTTTAATTGAGCTGGGTTCTGAACTTACTAATGTTTAATTGAACCAAGTTCAGTAAAATCATAACAAAAATGACAAAAAATAATCAAGAACAGGAATTAAGTTCGTTGGCAGAAATCATGTTGCGCAAGGAATTGGTGCGAAAGGATATTGATGCCGATAATGAAAAAATAAAAACTCTATGGAACTCGCTTTTCAAAAAGCCTGATGCCTTGTCGAAGTCGGCAAGCACAAGCAAACGAATAAGCAGTCTGATGTCCATGGGTGCTGGCGCACTCGATGGGGCTATCCTTGCATGGAAACTCTACCGCAAGTTCAAGAGAAAAAAGTAAACAAGACTAAGTTTGAAAAGTAAAAATAAAATTAAGTCGGAATAAGTCTTAAAAGTAAAAATAATGGCAAAAAAAATGGGCCACCGCCGTGACCCCATGTTGTTAACCTTAAATCTAATACTATGAAAAACACATTGCAAATATAAAAATATAATATGTAATTTGCAAGTATCCATCCGTTTATTTAATTTCTTTTAACCATTCTCCTTGTTTAAACAATCCAAATTTAACAACCCTTCAACGTCAAACTTTCAGAAGGTGGAGCGCTCTTTACCGAGCACCCCTACCCTATAATGGTAAACTTGGCAAACTTGAGAAGAAGTTGCTTCGTCCCGGAATTGACAAACTGGACAGTGGCCTTGGCATTCTCGCCCGAGCCCTCCAGCTTAAGAACCGTTCCTACGCCAAAACGCTGATGCTCTATCTTGGCTCCTTCTACCAGTCTGCCTGAACCTGCCAAAGAGGTAGAAGAACCAAAGGCTGAACCACTCGAAGAAGAGGAAGAACTACTCGAAGAAGAGGAAGAACCCAACGAAGAAGAGGAAGAATCCATTATACGACGCGCAGCTTCCAGTCCTCTTACCGACTTGAATCTACTGTCTAAAACAGAATCTGACCTACCCGATGTTCTGAAATCATCACGACCCGAACTTCTGAAATCATCACGACCAGAACTTCTGAAATCATCACGACCAGAAGTCCGATAGCCACCCCTTCCGTTTGTTCTGAAATCATCCTCGCCGTCAGAATAATCCTTTCTGTCGGGCTTGAATTGCGAGGAGATGGAATGGTTGTCCCAGGGCATCCTTCCACCATAGCCGCCATTTCCATAACCGCCTCTTCCATAGCCACTTCCGAAACCATTGTCGTCGTGAGGCATTTCAGAATCCTCCTGAATAAACGCAGAATCTATCTCCTTGATGAAACGGCTGGGATTGCCAAACTCCATCTTACCATAACGGAAACGGTTTTTCGCACTCGTGAGAACACAATGTTTCTCGGCTCGTGTAATGGCAACATAAAGCAGACGGCGCTCCTCCTCCAACTCACGGAGCGTGGAGACAATGGCACTTGGGAAGATGTTCTCCTCCAAACCTACCACAAAGACCGTAGGGAACTCAAGTCCCTTGGAGGCATGAACGGTCATGAGCGACACACGGAGCTCGTCGTCATCGCCCTTGCTGTCGAGATCGGTCAACAACGCAACGCCCTGTAGATAATCCGTAAGATAAGCCTCCTGCTCACGTCCCTCCTCGCGACATTCCTCCACAAAACTCTGAATTCCTCCCAACAGCTCTTCCAGGTTCTCCTGACGGGCCAAATCCTCAGGATCACGGCTTCCCGATTTATAAATATCGGCACTAATACCACTCTGCTTGACGATGGTGTCGCCCAGGTCGAAGGCGTTCATGCTCGCCGACTTCTCCACAAAACCGCTGATCATCAACCGGAAACTCTCCAACTTGGCAAGCGTTCCCTTGTTGACTCCCAAACCATAATGCTCGGGCGAGGAAATAACCTGCCAGAAGCTCACATGATTGTCGAGCGCACAGGCAGCAATCTTTGCCAGGGTTGTATTGCCGATTCCTCGAGCAGGATAGTTGATAATACGCTTGAAAGCTTCCTCGTCGTCGGGATTCGCCACAAGACGGAAGTAAGCGATGACATCCTTGACCTCCTTGCGCTGGAAGAAGCTGAGTCCACCATAGATGCGATAAGGAATACCCTGTTTTCTGAACTCTTCCTCGAAGCTTCGGCTCTGGGCATTGGTACGGTAGAGGATGGCGAAATCGCTGTACTGGCAATCGTCCTGACGCTTGATGCGCTTGATCTCACGACACACGATCAGGGCCTCTTCCTTGTCGCTGTAGGCGGGTTTGTAGATCAGGCTCTCTCCCTTGTCGTTCTTGCTGTAAACGTTCTTCGGAATCTGATTGCTGTTGTGCTTGATCAGGCTGTTTGCCGCCTCCACAATGCTCTGCGTGCTGCGATAGTTCTGCTCCAGTTTGAAGAGTTTAGCACCCTTGAACCGGCTCTGAAAACTGAGAATATTGTCGATATTGGCGCCACGAAAACTATAGATGCTCTGCGAGTCGTCGCCCACGGCACAAACCCGCTCCTTCTCCTTGCACAACTGCATCACGATGCGCATCTGGGCGTGGTTGGTGTCCTGATACTCGTCAACCAAGAGGAAGTCGAACCTGTCGGCATATTTCTTCCTGATGTCCTCATGCTCCTGAAAGAGCTTAAAGGTAAGAGTCAGCAGATCGTCGAAATCCATGGCGTTGGCCTGTTGGCAACGCTGCACATAGGTAATGAAAATATCTCCCACACGTGGCATTTTGGCACGCTGGTCGGCTTGATACAATTCCTTGTCGCGGGCGTAGTTATCCGCACTCATCAGGTTGTTCTTAGCCATAGAGATGCGGCTGTGGACGGAGGCAGGCTTGTAGACCTTCTCGTCGAGTCCCATCTCCTTGACGATGGTCTTGATGAGCGAGCGCGAGTCGCTCTCGTCGTAGATGGTAAAGTTGTTGGTGAAACCTATGTGCTGAGCCTCGGCTCTGAGAATGCGAGAGAAAATGCTGTGGAAAGTTCCCATAATGCACGCGACAATCCCTCAGGTTCTCATTGTAGACACTCGCAACTTTGGAAATCTTATTCCTATTCTTGATGTCATTGATTTCCTGCCTCAGTTTATAGGCTTGGTTTATCTTTTTCTCAATGAGTGCTGAGATATCTTTATGCATCAACAGATAGTTCCCGAGATTACGGCTGACGAAATCATTGATGAACGATCGGACCGTAGGGCCGTCTTCGCCATCCTTCCTGCTTATTTTTTCGGAGTACAGCGCTATTTTCTGCTGTGAGGAAAAAAGAGGATCCTGCATATGGATATAGATAGCCCCGACTAGTCCCTGTCTGCAGTCATCCGCGGAATAGTCCTTCTTGTAAAAATCCATAAGGGCCCTCGCAACAGCCTCCTTGAATGCTGACAGATGAGTGCCTCTATCAATAGTAAACTGCCCATTGACAAACGAACCAAGGATTGTACCGCTACCGTCATAGTGAGTAAGTACCAGTTCAATGTCCTCACCTTCCAGATGAATTGGCTCATACAATGGCATCTGAGGGATGTTGTAGGCAATCCAATCCGGAAAGCCATTTTCTGACCGGTACGGTCTGCCGTTGAACGTCATAGTCAGGCCGACTTTGACACA
>OGKS01000504.1_pt1 | contig 21537 bp, 16 predicted proteins | sample 1572491 | NCBI WGS metagenome assembly OGKS01 (sample SAMEA2582153, study PRJEB24529) | metagenome | biome: Human gut stool | place: China | collected 2011
ATCAGGTGCCAGATGGTCCGGAGATTCAGAACATCATCCAGTTCCTGGAGAGTTCCCAGAAGGGTGTCATCACTAAGATGTAGTTTTGATTGGAAGGGTTTAATCCCTTCGTTTACTATTATGTTTAGTTAAAATTCAAGTCATACCTATTTGAATTTTACTCAGTATCTTGAAAGGGCTGGCCGTGAGGTCGGCCCTTTTTATGTGTGTATGGTATGAAATCTCCGTTCATAAGTTTTGAACGCACATTCAGTACTTTTGAATGTATGTTCAGTACTTTTGAACGGAGATTCAAAACTTATGAACGGAGATTTTCATTAGGCTTAGCAACAAATTCTATTAATGGTAGCAACAAATTCTATTAATGGTAGCAACAAATTCTATTAATGGTAGTAACAGATTCATCTTATGATATCCACAATTTCTATTAAGGATAGTCGTAATATCAATCTATTCCATCATCCATCACATGCCATGATAGAGTCAAGTACCTTATGCAGCGATATTCTCTTCCCTTAATAATTAATTGAATAAATGCAAATAAATGCAATTTTATTTTGTTATCTCTTCGTTTATGTGTACCTTTGCAAACAATTTGGGTAATTATGCCCTTTTCTGTCAGAAATAAATAGAATAGAACATGAGAAAGAAACAATATAAGCCTCGTAATCATCGTGGATTGCAGGTTGTTACTTTGTGTATCAGCACCGCCATGGTGCTTGTTTTGCTGGGCTTGGTCATCTTCTCCGTGCTTATGGGAAGAAACCTCTCGTCTTACGTCAAGGAGAACCTGGTGGTTCAGGTGATGTTGGAGCAGGATATGACCAATCCTGAGGGCTTGCAGATGTGCAAGCATCTCAAGGCGCGTCCTTACGTGAAGGGATTGACTTATATCACCAAGGAGCAGGCCTTGAAGGAAGCTACCCGCGATTTGGGTACCAATCCGAGCGAGTTTGCCGGTGTGAATCCTTTCCAACCTTCCATTGAGATTACAACGCAGGCTGATTATGCCAACAACGACTCCCTGGCTTGGATTTCCAAGGAGTTGAAGGCCTATCCTCGTGTCACCGAGGTAAGTTATCAGCACGACCTGATAGAGCAGGTAAACAATTCGCTTACCAAGATCAGCATCGGACTGCTGATAGTTGCTGCCCTGCTTACTTTCATCTCGTTCTCGCTTATCAACAACACGGTGCGCCTGGGCATCTATGCCCGTCGCTTCTCTATCCATACTATGAAGTTGGTGGGCGCATCGTGGGGCTTCATCCGCAAGCCGTTCCTGGCCAGTGCGATGCTGGTGGGCTTTATCTCGGCACTGATAGCCGATGGATTCCTGGGCGGGTGTCTCTATGCGTGGTCGGTACACGAGCCGGAATTACTCAATGTGCTCGGTTGGCAGGAACTCGCCATCACCGGTGGTTCCGTCTTCCTCTTTGGTCTCATCATCACAGCCCTCTGTGCCAACATCTCTGTGAACAAGTTCCTGAAGATGAAGGCGGGAGACCTGTATAAAATTTAAACATTAAACATTAAGCATTATATATAATGGATAAGAAGAATTTAGCATTTGACAAGATGAACTTCATCTTGTTGGCAATTGGTATGGCAATTGTCATCATCGGTTTCCTCCTGATGAGCGGCGCTGGCTCTAACGAGCACTCTTTCGATGCTGATATTTTCAGTACTCGCCGTATTGTAGTGGCACCAACCGTTACCCTGATTGGTTTCCTCTCAATCATTTATGCGGTTATACGCAAGCCGAAAGAGAATTAAAAGTTTATAGTTAAGAGTTAATAGTTTATAGTTAATAGTTAATATACATATTATAATTAGATTATAATTAGATGGATTTTATTCAGACTATCATTATCTCTATCGTAGAGGGATTGACCGAGTTCTTGCCAGTGTCTAGTACAGGTCACATGATTATTGCCGAAAACTTGTTGGGTGTAGATATCCAGGATAAGTTTGTCAACGCCTTCACTGTCATCATCCAGTTTGGCGCCATTCTTTCTGTTATCTGCCTGTATTGGAAGAGATTCTTCTATCCGGATGCAGTAAAGACAGGAGAGAAGACCTATTGGAAGGCGATGTTCGATTTCTATGCCCGCTTGGTGGTTGGTACACTGCCTGCCGTGGTATTGGGTCTTGCCTTCAATGATTTCATCGAGTCAAACCTGGGCAATGTGCAGCTGGTAGGTTGGATGCTTGTCATTGGTGGTGTCTTCATGCTCTTCTGCGATAAGATTTTCAATAAGGGCAGCGAGCAGACTAAGCTTACTTACAAGCGTGCCTTGACCATCGGTTTCATCCAGTGTATTGCAATGATTCCAGGTGTTTCTCGTTCCATGTCAACCATTGTGGGAGGTATGTCTCAGCGACTCACCCGCAAGGCGGCTGCCGAGTTCTCATTCTTCCTGGCTGTGCCTACCATGTTTGGTGCCACCTGCCTGGAGGTTTACAAGCTCATCAGCCATGGTGGCGGTTCGTTGCTCACTCAGGGCAACAATCTGGTTACCTTGCTCCTGGGTTCAGTAGTAGCATTCATCGTTGCTATTCTCGCCATCAAGTTTTTCATCAATTATGTCACCAAGTACGGTTTCGCAGCCTTCGGCTGGTACCGTATCGTAGTAGGACTCATCATCATCATCTGCGGCCTTTGTGGTGTAGATATGCAGATGGTTGACTAAAATAGGAATATGGATTTCAGAAAAGGAGAAATTATAGCCATCGACAAGCCTTATCGCATGTCGAGCTTCGGAGCCTTGGCACATGTACGCTATCTGCTCAGCAAGAAACTCGGCTTTAAGGTGAAGATAGGACATGCCGGTACGCTCGATCCCCTTGCTACTGGCGTACTGGTGCTCTGCACAGGCAAGTGTACCAAGCAGATAGAGCAGTTGCAGACCCATACCAAGGAATATACGGCAACCTTGCAGCTCGGTGCTACCACCGCCAGCTACGACAAGGAGCACAGCGTGAACCACACCTTCCCAACCAAGCACATCACCCGTGAGCTGGTAGAGGAGGTGCTGAAGCAGTTTGTGGGCGAAATTCAGCAGGTGCCACCTACCTATAGTGCCGTGAAGGTGAACGGCGACCGCTCGTATGCCCTCCGCCGTGCAGGCGAAGAGGTGCAGCTGAAGCCCAAGGCCGTGAGAGTGGATGAGATAGAGCTCACCGACTATAACGACGAGGAGAAGACCGCCAGCATCCGTGTGGTTTGCGGCAAGGGAACCTATATCCGTTCCCTCGCCCGTGACATCGGCCGTGCCCTGGATAGTGGAGCCTTCCTCACCGCCCTGCGCCGCACCAAGGCAGGCAGTTTTAACGTAGAAACCTGCATCGATTTTGACCATTTCCAGGAATGGCTCGATGCCCAGCCGTTGGAGGATAGCATTGCTGAAAGCCAGCAGGCATCCCAGAAAAAGAATCTTAGTAAATAATCATAGAAAGGAGAAAAAAGATATAACATGAAATTATCGCAATTCAACTTCAAGTTGCCAGCTTCTCAGGTGGCACTTTACCCACATAAGGCAAAACGTGTGGTTAAGACAGCTAGTGGTGAACGTGTATTCGAGATTACTCGCCGCGACGAGGCTCGACTGATGGTCATCCACAAGAAGTCGGAAACCATCGAGATGTATAAGACCGATGAAAACGGCAAGGAAATGAAGGATGCCGATGGCAATCCGGTATTCCTGCAGTTCAAGGACATCGTGAACTATTTCGAGGAGGGAGATACCTTCATCTTCAACGATACCAAGGTGTTCCCAGCCCGTCTCTACGGAACCAAGGAGAAGACAGATGCCAAGATTGAGGTGTTTCTGCTCCGTGAGCTCAATCCTGAGATGCGCCTTTGGGATGTACTGGTAGAGCCAGCCCGCAAGATTCGTATCGGCAACAAGCTTTTCTTCGACGATGTAAACGAGATGGTTGCCGAGGTAATCGACAACACCACCAGCCGTGGCCGTACGCTCCGCTTCCTCTATGATGAGGATGGCAAGCACGATGAGTTCAAGCGTTCGCTCTTCGCCCTGGGCGAGGCACCATTGCCACGCTATGTGATTGATGCCCGCGAGAGTCACCATGCCACAGAAGAGGATATGGAAGACTTCCAGTGCGTTTTCGCCGAGAAGGAAGGTGCCGTAACGGCTCCTGCCACAGGTCTTCACTTCTCTCGTGAGCTGATGAAGCGCATGGAAATCAACGGAATCAACGAGGCATACATCACCCTGCACTGCGGATTGGGCAACTTCCACGAGATTGAGGTGGAGGATTTGACCAAGCACAAGATGGATTCAGAGCAGATGATTATCTCTCAGGAGGCTTGCGACCTGGTGAACAGAACCAAGGCTGAGGGACATCGTGTATGTGCCGTCGGTACCAGCGTGATGAAGGCCACAGAGACAGCCGTAGGCACCGATGGTATGATGAAGGCATTCGATGGCTGGACCAACAAGTTCATCTTCCCTCCATACGAATTCGGACTTGCCGACTGTGCCGTTGCCAATTTCTATCATCCAGAGTCAACCCTGATGATGTGTACAGCAGCGTTCGGCGGTTACGACCTTGTATATGAGGCATACAAGAAGGCAGTGAAGAACGGTTATATGTTTGGTTGCTACGGCGATTCTTTGTTGATACTTCCAGACTAAACCATTTTGAATTATCCTTATGTATCATGTATATTTAAGCCTCGGCACGAATTTGGGCAATCGTAAGCGCAACATTCGCGAGGCGATAGAAAAGATAGGAGAGCAGATTGGCGTGGTAGATCGCCAGTCTGCTCTTTATGAAACCAAGCCATGGGGCTATTCTTCGCCCAACGACTTCATCAACTCCTGTGTGCTGGTTCTCACCACCATGGCACCCCGCCAGGTGCTGGAGGCAACTCAGCGCATAGAGCGAGAGATGGGCAGAACCCTGAAGTCGGTGGATGGTGAATATCACGACCGCATCATCGACATTGATATCCTGATGATTGATGACTTGGTAATCAATGAGCCCGATTTGCATGTTCCCCATCCTTTGATGGAAGAACGTGATTTCGTGATGAAACCGCTGAAGGAAATACTCAGGTAATTTATTATAAATCAGGCAGAAGGAGAAAACTTTCTGTCTTTTTTTTATTTACTTTTGCTTACTTTAACTAATTTAATGAGTATTATTTGCAGCTTTTTTATTACTTTTGCACCCGAAATTAAAGTTAGCAGAAATATAGCTTAAATATTAAGCAGTAGTATAATAAAAATATTAAGCAGTAAATAAAAGTAAAAATAAAGATATTTGTATATCAGGTATAATTGAAAAATGTATGTCAGAAGGTATAATTGAATATCAAAGTAAATAAGTTAATGGCTGTAGCCATTCTGATGTGCCTTTGTATCCAATCAACGCAAGCACAGCAGATAGGCTTCAAGACTAATGTGCTTTATTGGGCTACTACCACCCCTAATATGGGAATGGAAATGGAAGTAGGCAAGAAGCATACAGCTCAGGTATTCCTGGGCTTGAATCCCTGGAAGCAGAGTGGAGGAGATCAGTCTAGGCTCCGACACTGGTTGGTGATGCCGGAATATCGCTACTGGTTCAACCGAAGCTTTGAGGGATGGTTTGTGGGTGCCCATGCCTTGGGTGGCCAGTATAACGTAGGTGGCGTTAAGTTTCCTTTCGGGTTATTGAAAGGATTGCGCAACCATCGCTATGAAGGTTGGTATGCCGGAGGCGGCATCACAGCCGGAAAACAATGGAATCTTTCTAAGCACTGGAACTTCGAGGCTTCGCTCGGATTGGGATATATCCATACAGCCTACGATAAATTCGAATGCGGAATGTGTGGCGAAAAACTGAAATCTGCTCATAAGAATTATGTGGGTCCCACCAAGGTGGCTCTCTCCCTCATCTATTTAATCCCTGGCAAGGTTGAAGAAAATCGCGAAAACGATGTGCCTCAGATCATCGAGACCATTCAGCAGCCTAAGCAGAACGTATTGAAGCCAGTGCTCCAGTTGCAGGCAGTAGTAGCCGAAGCTCCGAAGATTCGCCATTTGGATAAGCGGGCTTATATCGATTTCCCGGTGAACAGGATAGAACTGCGTGCCGACTATCGCCGCAATCCAGCGCAGTTGGATAGCATCATCACCACCATCAATGCCCTGAAGGCAGATAAGAACCTGCAGGTGATGGCCATCAACATTCATGGATTTGCTTCGCCAGAGGGTTCGTATAAGCATAACGGCTATTTGGCAAAGAACCGTGCCCGTACTCTTACGGAGTATGTTCGCAAGATGGTGCAGCTGCCCGACAGCATCTTCACCGTATCATCCACTGCCGAGGATTGGGATGGCTTGCGTGAATATATCCAGCAGAGTGATTTGGAGAAGAAGCAGCAGATCTTAGCTATAGCGCAGGATGAGACTCTAAGCCCTGATGCCCGAGATGCGAAGCTGAAGAAGCAATATCCGGTGCAGTATCGCAGCTTGCTTACCAACTGTTATCCGGCTCTCCGTCATAGCGACTACCACATTACTTATAAGATTAAGCCATTTGATGTGGAGGAGGCAAAGCAGATCATGAAGACCAAGCCTCAGCTGTTGTCGCTCAACGAGTTGTTCATGGTAGCCCAGACCTATGAGGTAGGTTCCAAGGAGTTCAACGAGGTGATGGAGTTGGCTGTCCGCATGTATCCGGAGGATGAAACCGCCAATCTGAATGCCGCCATCATCCGTCTGAACAACGGAGATGCCGATGCCGCCAAGCCTTATCTGGATAGAGCCGGCGATACCAAAGAAGCCGATGCCGCAAGAAAGGCGTATGAAATGATGACGATTCAATAAAGCGGTAAATGACTCAATCATGTGATAAAATTGAATATAGAAATAAAAATGCTATAAATTACGATAAAATAGATATTGCGAGAAATATAAATAAAAAAGTAATAAATACGATTTAAACTATAAGATTATGAAGAAATTCAGAGTGCTTTCATCAGTGCTGGCTTCAGCGTTGATGATGACGGTGATGTCTTGCTCAAGCAGCGATGACTTGAAAGGTGGCGGTGCAGATGCTAACGATAAGTCTTATCTCGCCATCAGAATTAACAATGTAGGTTCTGTGGCTGGTTCACGTGCAGCTAGTGATTATTCAGATGGTACGGCAGATGAGAACCATATTGAGAGTGTAAGATTCTATTTCTTTAATTCTGATGGATCTCCTTATATCCTGAAGAAAAATGGCCAGTCTATAGGTATAAACTGGTTGGAGAAGAACGATAATTTGAATACGGGAAACAAGGATAATCCAAATGTGTCTATGATTTCCAATCCTCTTTTGGTTATCGAGGGCAACACCGGAGCTTCACCAGCTGTTATGATTGCAGTTATCAACCCTAATTCCCTGGATGGAGATCAGCTCGGTGATGGTGCCAAGACATTGGATGATGTGAAGCGTTCTTCTATCTTCTCTAAGTTCTGTACCACCGACAAAAAGAACTTTGTGATGAGCAATTCTGCTTAAGTAGACAATGGTGTGAAGAAATGTGCTTCCATCGTAACAGGACATGTTGCTACCGATGCTGATAAAGCTGAGGATAATCCTGTTGATTTGTATGTAGAGCGTGTTGTGGCTAAGGTTCAGCCTACTATCGATGCTACTTACACTGCTGGTGGCAGAAAATGGGAAAAGATTAATGGTAAGGATGCCATAAAGGTAGGTGTTTACGGCACCAATGATATCTATGCCGTAGTTGACGGATGGGGTGTTGCCGATGAAAATGGCAAGGCTGAGTTGGTAAAGCAGGTTGATAATAAATGGAATGATGAATACCTGGGTATCGATGTATGGACTTCTCCTGATTACCATCGTTGTTTCTGGACTTCTTCCGTAGCCTTTGCCGCTGGTACTGCTGCAGAAGGTAATGTACCGCTTAATCATTCTTACAAGGATTTTGCTGACCGCAAGTTAACTGATTGTGCCTACACCTTGCCAAATGTGCCAACTTCTGTAGTTAAAGACCCTTATGCCAGCACTTTGACCAAGATGGTGCTTGCCACTCATCTGGTTTACAAGGATGGAGCGGATTACAAACCTGCAGAAATCTGCCAGTATCGTGGTCAGGAATACTTGCATATAGCTGATGTGAAGACAGAAGTTGCCAACAACTTTGCCGATTACTATATCAAGAAGGGCGAGACCCGTACCAAGTTGCAGCCATCTGATATCGAGTTCACTACCACGGCTCCTAATATCAAGGATTATCAGGTAGTTGCTACCTTGCGTACGTTGGTGGCTGGTGAGACTTTGCAGAAAAAAACGGGAACCACAGAAGAGCCTTCTTCTTACCAGACTGTAACCAAGAAAACTCTCCAGGACTTGATGGACGTAGAGAAAGCTCAGATCCGCAAGGATGGTATGGCTTATTACTATGTTCCAATCCGTCACCTGGGTACAGATCCTAAGAAGGTGGGCTACTATGGCATCGTGCGCAACCACGTGTATAGCATCAACATTCAGAATATGTACGGATTCGGTACACCGGTTTATGACCCAGCCAAGATCATCGACCCAACCATTCCATCTAACGATGCTACTTACCTTGCAGCCCGCATCAACGTGCTTTCTTGGCGTGTTGTAAAGTATAACGCAGATTTGGATAAGACGAAATAATGAAGATGCAGATTCGTACCCTTACATGGGGCACGTTCTTATCCTGGTTGTTGCTGCCACTGAGCCTGACCCTCGTGTCATGTTCCTGGTGGCACGACGATCAGGAAGGGTGTGAGGCTACCAGGCGTGTTCGTTTTGTTTACGATATGAACATGCTCTATGCCGATGCCTTTGCCCATGAGGTAAAGACCGTCACCCTTCATGCCTTCAACAAGGAGGGCAAGCTGGTTTATGCCAAGACGGCTCCAGCCTCCCAAATCCTTGCCCAGAATGGCATGGAAGTAGACGATATGCCATCGGGGGTATATGACCTTCAGGTTTGGGCTGAGGGCGAAGAACGCCATCCGGGTTCCTATATATATAAAGGTGAAGATGGAAAGGATAGCTGGGAAAAGGCTAGCATGGGCGATTTCCAGGTTCTCGTGAATCGGGATGATAACCATCAGGTAAACCACGACCTTACTCCGCTGTTTCATGGCATCCTGCGAAATGCCGACCTCACTGCTGTTTTTGGCAAAACCAAAACAGTAACTGTCAGGCTCACCAAGGATACCAACCATTTCAAGATCATATTGCAGCATCTCTCGGGAAAGAGTCTGAAGGCAGAAGATTTCGATTTTGTCATTACGGATAGCAATGGCTATCTGGATTACGACAACAGTCTCCTGCCGGATGATGAACTTGCCTATTCAGCATGGAGCAAGTATGAAGGCATGGCTGGTGTAAACGGGAATACGGGCGAGCAGACCTCCGTATCTGCAGCCTTGGCAGAGTTGACCACCTGCCGACTCGTGAAAGGCCACCAGATGCGCCTGCATGTATATGAGCATTCCACAGGCAGAAGCATCATCAATATTCCATTGATAGATTATGCCTTGCTGGTAAAGGGAAATTATCAGAGCAGGATGGACGACCAGGAATATCTTGACCGTCAGGATTCATACAATCTCGTATTCTTCCTCGACGAAAAGGCTAACTGGCTGACTACAACCATCTATATCAATTCGTGGAGAGTGGTATTAAGTAATTCCGATTTCGGACCTTCAAAATGATGAGTATCAATAAGATATTTCGGACCTTTAAAATGATGAATATCAATAAGATATTTCAATATCTCCTTGCCCTGGCAGGTGTAATCACCTGCATGGCGTGCAGCGATTCTGCCGACCGTGCATCGGATGATGGCTACGTAAGGGTGGTATTCCAGCTATATATGCCATCCTCTACGGTGGCGACCCGTGCCGGGGAAAGCGATTGGGAATATGCCATCGACAAGAGCCGATTGCATGTGGTTTTCTATAGTCAGGATGGCCGTGCCATCGGTGGGGTGGAGCATCTGGTGCTTCTGCCTACCCAGAAGGAGAATGAATATCAGGTTACAGGATCCATCAAGCTGGATAAGTTGCAGATGACTAACAGCGGCTTTTCCGGAAAGGTGATGGTTTATGCCAACATCGATGGCGTGAACGAGCAGGCCGATTTCTCGGAAGATAATCTGAACCGCCTGACCTTCACCTATCAGCCTACCACGCCCCATTTCATTCCGATGTGGGGAGTGAAGCAGCTTAAAAACATTCCTTTCGAGGCAGGAAAGCAGTATGACATCAAGACCATCAATCTGCTCCGTGCAGAAGCCAAGATTCATGTTTCGCTTCGCCAGGATATGATAGATGGGGGATATACGCTCACGAAGGTAAATCTCGTGGGGCACCAGCAGCAGGGCTATTGTCTGCCGCCGTTTGCCAGTGTTGCCCATCTGGAAGATGCCAACGGGCTTTCTGATGCGAATATGGGGCATTTTCACGAAGCCGCTCCTTCGCTGGAACCTGTTGATATGTTGCAGGGGGATGTCTATGTTCCTGAATATCGGAATAGCGGAGAGAGAGTTGCTTCGCCTGCTGTCATCAGTCTGCGGCTCAGAGACCGGTTTGGGAAGGAATCAGATTATCAGCTCAAGTTTGTGGATTATGATGATGCCAGCGGGGCTCCAACCTCCAGGGCAGTAGATATCCTCAGAAATCATTACTATCAGTTTCAGTTATATAAAGGCGAAAATGATATCCTGCATGTTAATTTGAATGTGCGAAAGTGGTATTACACAGAGCATGACCATATTATCATGTAAGAAATATCATGTAAGAAATATCGCCCTAAGTGCTATTATTTAAATTCATGAAGAAATTATTATCATATATTTGTTGGGTACTTGCCATCTTCTGTTTGATGGGATGCGGTTCCGATGGTGGTGCGGAAATGATTCCGCAACTGCCAGCGGCTGAACGCGTTTCCGTGAAACTGCAGTTGGGCGTTTCTGAAAGCAGGGAGGCTACCCGAGCCGGATATAGTGATAGCTTGAATTCTTCGGGAGAATGGATGAAAAACTGGTTTGTGGTGATTGCCAGCAACCATCAGATAGACACCATCATCACCAATCATCCTTATGGTTCGGGCGAACAGGAACGTGCCTTGGACGATTGCTGGGTGAGACTGAAGCCGGGCAAGCATGTGTTCTATTCCTTTGCCAATATTCAGCCTGCCGAGCTGGGCTTGCAGGGAAAGAAGAAGGGAGATGATCTGCCTGCAGACTTTGACCGGTATAAGTATCATGTAGAAATACCGAAACTCGCTTTTGCCGACCACTGGACCGACTTCGGGGATGAATCCCAACCGTTCTTCAAGAACGGAATCCCCATGAGCAACCGCCAGGAGATAGATATCGATAGCAATACCAGATCCATCAACCTGGAAGTAATCAGAATGGTGGCGAAGGTGGAGCTTAGCATCACCAATACCTCCAGTCATCCTATTACCATCAGGAAAGTGGTTCTTTCCGACCAGACTCCCAATTCTATGGATAACCTGATGCTTTTCCCTGCTGCCGATGAGGTAGATAACCAGGGAGTAGCCCATGTGGGCAAACCGAATCTCTGTACGCTGCAGAAGCAGGTGGTTACCTACGAGGGGTTGAACAATGGGGAAGGCTATACCGTGAGTGCCCATGGCGGCAAGCAGTATATACGTTTCTATGTGAACGAAAGTGAGGCCACTGACGAGAATAAATATTTCGTACTCCAGTTGCATACGGATGATGGCAACGGAGGGGAGCTGACCCGCCGCTATGCGATGCTCAACTGGCGACAGATGTGCCGCAACGATTTCCGCCTGATTCCCATCCAATTGGACGATTATGCCATCGAGTGGCAGGTGGAGGCGTTTTCTCCCATCGGCGTGCTGCCGCAGGTAGAGGAAGATAATAACAATCTCACGGTTACCTTCGGCTATTACGGCGAGTTCCATATCATCCCGAAAATCAGGAAGATAAGCAACCAGCAGCTGGTGGATTCCTGGAATATCAGCAACCAGCAGTTTACGGAAGTGGTTTCTACGCCAGCAGGCGATGCAGGAACTTGCATTTTCGATGCCAAACCTTATTGGAATGCGGCAGCCAAGCGTATTGAAGGCGAGATGGGCAACCGGTCGGGAACCTCAGTCTATCAGCTGAGAATGACGCTGGATGAGAATGGCGACAGGCTGACTCTGTCACGGAAAGTGAGATTTGTGATGAATTCGGTTAATTTAAAATAGAATGAAAGAAAATAGTTTATTTTCAAAATACATCTTGTTCATCCTGGGCATCATCTGCTTGATGCCTGGGATGGCTTATTCCCAGACCTTCAGGCATTATCAAGGTATCGCCAATAATCCCAACGATTACGAGGTGATAGATGCTGCCACAGAATGTCTTCGACAGAAGACGCATGTGTATCATTATTATATCCCTATCCTTAGTGGCGGTTCCAAGGAATTGTCGCTGCCGATAGCCAGCTATTCGGGCAATGGCGAACTTCTGGAACCTAGAGGATATTTCAGATGGTATAATTACGATACCGATAAGGCTTCTGTTCAGCTGAAGGCTTATTCTACCAGCACCCTGCTGCAGCCCATGAAAGATGATCATGGAATAGATAAAGGTTTGATAGCCTATAATCTTTCTGCCAATCCCAATCGTAATTTGGTGGGTACCATTTATACACGTCCTGCTGATTCTTCCTGGAGCGGTGAGACCATTGCCTGCGATGTGAGCAGATACGTGGATGGCTGCAACGGAACAAGCTTTGAGCATGAGCCAACCCTTTCTGTCCGATATATCTTCCATATCATGCCGGCAGAAAAGATGGCGGATGATATCAAGCAGAAACTTCTGCAAAAAGGAAGAGGCAGGGATTACACTTATGAAGATGGAAAGGGCATTTCGGTGGGATTGAAAGACAGAGAGGCCACTATAACATTCCGCCTCAATCTGAATGATGTGACCAACTATTATTTCCATCCCATGAACTATGTAAATAGGCATCATATTTTTGCAGAAGACGAGAAGTATCAGATTAAGGAGACTGATTTCTATCCTTCAGTGGTGCAGCCTAACGGGGTGCAGTGGCGTGTCTATAATTCCGATAAAACCAAGTTCGTCTGGTGGACTTATCGAGGAAAGGATTCCCGTTTCTTTGATTTGAGCTTGAAAAAACTAAATGAAACGTCTCTTAGCTCATGGCACAATCTGGATGGCAAAAACGGACTCAGCAGCAAGCCGACCTTTAAGTTTGGCGACCGTATCTATGTGGTGGCAATAGCCATTTCAGAAAAAGGTGAGAGGTGTCCTATCGCCAATTTCTCCTGCCAGCTATTCAATCAGTATCCGATGACTATTGATGAACTGAAGGCGGAAAACCAGAATACACGATTGAATTCCTATCTGGATGATCATTACCGCTCTGTCAATATCGTCTCTTTTGATCATGATAATGATGAACAGACCCTCCTGGCTCCTACAGGACCAGATGATAACCAAGACCAGTTGCCTTCTAAATGGAGCAAACGAAGTTATGGTTTTGTCTATCGTGATTTGATCAATTCCGCTCCGGCAGGCAATATATATGTAAATCCTAAGCATTCACCGCTGCATGGAGAGTACGGACTCTATAAGTCGGCAAATGTACCTGGAAGGTCTGGAAGTGGAGAGTCTGGTAAAGATGGCTACCTGTGGTGGCCTACTGTCCAGCTCTACGACCGCACCTACGAAAAAACGAATGGTACGCAATATGGTCATTTTCTCTATATAGATGCCGCCGATGAAAGCCGACAGATTGCCGAAGCTGATTTCAAGGCCGACCTCTGTGTGGGTTCGCAGGTGATTTTGAGTTCTGCCATTGCCGATATGACCACCGGTTCACAGCGCCCGCAGTTGCTGTTTAAACTCTATGGAGTGAATTATGATGAGAACTATCAGGAAACTGAGCGCAGGTTGCTGCACTCGTTCTCATCTGGTGACTTTTCGGGAAACCGTCAGGGAACTGATGCGGATAATGTAGGAAAATGGTATCAGGTTTACGGAAAGATGGTATTACAGAAGGAGAGCGGAGTGAACAATTTCACCGACTTCAAACTGGTGGTGGATAACATGTGTGAATCTACCGCTGGTGCCGACTATGCCTTCGATGATCTCCGCATCTATACCAAGGCTTCCAAGGTGGATATTATCCAGAGCTCGCCTATCTGTCCAAGCAAGAATACGGCAAAAGATGCTTCTCTTTCTACCTCCATTCTCATTAAGTTGAGGGCTTTGCAGGAAACCATGGTGGCACTTGCCGACCATGCAGAGCAGAAAACGCTTTACTTCCGATTCGTAGGTGCCGATGGTAATCCGGTGAAGAACGTGAACTATGGAACGGCAGAGAATCCTTGCTACGATTGGGGAACTGCCACCATCTATAATTATGTGGATGATAGCCGAAAGATGGATGGAAAGCCGATGTATGAGAAAATCAACGATGAATGGAACGTGGTGCTTGCCAACAGATATTTCAATCTGCAGTCGAACGAGACTTACTATGTAAGTTTCGCCTTAGAGGATGAGGCGGTGGAGGATAAGAACCAGCTTTCGTGGGGAAAGCCTTCGGATGTATGTTCTCTCTATAGCGAGAATTTCCAGATGGTGCAGCAGAAGGTGCTGGTTACCGATGCCAATGGTAGCATCACCACCACCGTCACTATTCCTTGCGATGACAATGCTAAGCCTGAATATAACATCAAGGCACAGTTGCAGACTGTGGACCAGAACAATGGCGGTAGCATACAGTTGAATGGCGTGCTTTATGATTGGTATGTGGATGATGAAAAGACTCCGACATTGAAAAACAGCGCGGAGTTCAAGGATATCCCGCTGAGTGTGGGTGAGCATACCATTCGTGTGATTCCTGCAAATGCATCTGGAACCATCACCCAGGGTGGAGTAGATTATCAGATTTGTCTGGATGAGATGTCGTTCAAGCTTCGTGTTGTCAAGAATGGTCCGCAGTTGAGTCTGGGTAATGCTGGTGTGGCTTATCCGAATAATTACACCCGTACGGTTCGCATCGGTCTGCCTCAGGTAGCCCTGCTGGCTAAGCAGGAAGCCAAGGGCAAGGGCGGATATTTCTGCGTGCCTATCAGCGGTGAGAACCTGGTGGCAGATAATTCCAAGCGTCTCTACTTCGTGAAGGCGGGCGGTAAGGACCATCTGGATGAGTCGCAATATACAAATGTGATGTATCTCTCGGATACCAACGACCCTGCCTATCGGAATAGGATAGGGGAAAGCTTGATTCTGGCGAATCTTGAGAATAATTATATCGATAGAGGTTCCAAGCAGCTGAAGTTGAAGTTTACGCCGCAAACGGGAAATGAATCTGCCACATCTTCTGCGGTTTCCAAGAATGTGCAGTTGCATGAGGGATACTGGTACGAAGGTGTGTTGATATTCCGTGAAGATGGCTCCAAGGGAACCACGGTGCTCTGTTCGGGTGAAACCTATATCCGCTTTGCGGTGGTGCCGGAATATGCCACCTGGAATCCTACTGCCAACAACAAGATGAGTGCGGCATGGAACAATGATGACAACTGGCGCCGTTCTGTACGTAGTGAACTTTATAAAGAGGAGAACCAATATACGGATTATCAGGGTGGCGGATACGTGCCGATGAAGTTTACCAAGGTAACGATACCTAATCTGAGCGGTTTGTATTTCCCATCTTTGGGATACATTGCCTATCAGAAATCCACGGGCATCGCTACCAAACTGAGCAATGCCAAGGGCGATGCGGCTACCAAGAACATCCAGTATGATATGCTTGCCCGATGGGATGCCAATACCGAAAGCCACGGGTTGAATGCCGACGGCAATCTGGAGTGTGAACCCTTCTATGGCAACACCTGCGACCAGATTTACTTCAAGCCGGGAGGCGAACTGCTCAACCAGTGCTATCTGATATACAACAAGGCGTGGGTAGAGAAGGAGATGAAACCCAACACCTGGTATGCCCTCACTTCTCCTTTGAAGGATACCTATGCGGGCGACATCTATGTGCCGGCTGCATCGGGCAGACAGGAGACGGAGGCGTTCGAGCCAATCACGTTCTCATCCTCGGAAAATAATCGTATCACCAGTCCTGTTTATCAGCGCAGCTGGGATGATGCTTTTGCCGAAGAAGTAACACTGGATGGCAAATATAAAGCCTACGACTATTCGGGCACCGGCATCACATTCGAGAATCAGAATCTCAATGCGCTTTCAGCCCACTGGAGCCACGTATATAATAAGGTGGATAGGAAGTATCTTCCATTAGAGGGCATAGCCATCAAGATGGGAGATAAATATACGGTGGGCAATTCGGGAACTTCTGCGGGGTCATCTGCGGGTTCATCTGCATCGTCGGGTGCTGCATCCGAAGTATTGCTCCGTTTGCCGAAGGCTGATACGCAATATTCTTATGTATCTGCATCGCAGCAGCAGAGTTCGCTTTCGGTGAATGTGGATAAGGCGAATGCCTATCGCCTGGTGGTGAATGCCGATGCTCAGGAGAATGCTTTGGGCAAGATGAGCTATTCGCTGGTTAAGTTGTCGGATGGCAACAATTACTATCTGGTGGGTAATCCTTATATGGCAACGCTCAGCATGTATAAGTTCCTGAAGGCAAATCCATCGTTACAGTCCAGCTTCTATGTTTACGAGGATGGAGCCTTGAAACTTTATGATAAGCTGGATATGTTGACCACCACGTATGAGTCGAAGAATGACGTGAAGATTTCGCCGATGCAGTCGTTCTTTGTCCGTCTGCAGGATGGACAGAGTGCATCGCAGCTTAATTTTACGTCGGCGATGACGGTAGATAGAGAAGTGTTTGGCGGTGTGAAGACGGTAACGGATGAGGGGCAGGGTGAGGACAACATTGCTTTAACCCTCACTGCAGCATCTGCATCGGGTTATCGCAGCCGTTCGAGAATTGTTCTTGATGCATCAGCTTCGGAAGATTATGATGATGCCGAGGATGCCCAGCTGCTCTATGATGCCCAGCTGAAGGAAGTTCCGGTGGTTTATACGGTGGCAGGCGATGAGGCTGTGGCGCTGAATACCCTGCCGAATGTGGATTGGTTGCCGCTGGGAGTAGTAGGGGCTTCTTCCGTAGAGTTGAAGATAGAAGGCGTCAATCGTCTCTCTTCTCCTCTCTATCTCTATGATGCCGCTACCCGAAAGTATCAGGAGATAGAGGATGGCGAAGAAATCAAGGTGCAGTCAAACGAACACGGCAGATACTTCCTGACGCAGACTCGCAGCACCGCAGGCATGGAAGATGTCAAGGTGAAAGAGAAGAGTATGAAGAATGTGAAGATCTATTCGCCAGTTTGGGGCGTGATGATCATATCCAAGCCAAGAGATGCCTCATCGAATAAGGTAGAGGGGTATACCCTTGATGGAAGAAAAGTGTCCGTGATGGATACGCAAGCTACAATAACAAGAAAGCTTTCTCTCCGTTGAGAGGAAGCTTTTTTGTTTACCCATACCATCTTTCTCATTTTATAAGTACCTCATGATGGCTCCCTGAAAACAGAAATAACAGAAATTGAAATGGCTGATAAATCCGTTGAAAAAACTTCATTTCTGTTACGGCCATGCGTCAAATGGTAAAAAAATAGCGTAAAAAGGCACCAAATGGTAAAAATGAATGCTCAGAGCTTTGAAAAATCGAGATTATTTCTTAATTTTGCAGTAGCGAACTTCATAAGAACTCATAGAGAACTTAACATGAACAAAAAATAATCATCTTATAAATAATAAAGAAAATGAAGAAAATATTCACAGCAATCATCCTCTTTGCACTCGCACTCACTGCCGGCGCACAGACATTCAGCGCCGACCAACTTGAGAAATACGCCAAGGATAAATATGGCGACAACTGGACCAAGGCGGCTGACAACCTGCATCAGGAGGTGGCTCTCGACAACAAGAACCGACTCAACTACCAGGAAGTGATTGATTGCACCGGACAGACGAAAGACCAGATCTACGGCAAGGCGATGGCCTGGTTCAAGAAAGCCTTCAAAAGCAAGGATACCCACGGCGTGATACAGGAGGAAAACAAGGAAGAAGGACTCATCGTGGCACGTGCCTACATCGAGAAAGTGGCCATTCAGAATGCCGGAATGAACCATTATCAGGTAGACATCGCCCCTTACATCCGAGTAGACGTAAAGGAAGAAAAGGCACGCATCAGCGTATATATGGGTTCCTATCTGGTTACCGTTACCGCCGGCGGAGGATGGACCAGTGCCATAGCCAGCACCCTGGCATCTGTAGCCACAGGCGAAGAAGCCGAGGAAAGCTCCGAGCAAACCAAGGGCACCGACGAGGAATGGGACATCAACATGTGCTATCCTTATGTGCAGAAAGACAAGCACAAGAAGGCTTCCAGCAAGGCCTTCGTGATGGCTTCTGCCTTCCAGAACTCCATCATCGACGTGATGAAGGAAGCTCTGCTCGCCGATTCTTCTGAAGGCTTTGATGATAATTGGTAAATAACAGGAAGCTTATGAAAATCTATCTATATCTCGCAAGTCTTGTCGCCCTGCTGTGCATGGCGGCGCAGCCTGCCGAGGCTCAGAGAATCTCGGTGGGCAAGAAAGGGCGCGTGGTGGTGATGCGAACTGATTCTACCAGCGCGCAGGAAATAGTGAACCAGGACGGAAGCCGCATGAACAGAGCCAGGAAAACCAATCATCTCCAGGCACTGGCAGGCAATCTGAGGTCGGATGTGGATATCGACATCCCCGTTTCCAAGGCGAAGCAGGAGAAGACCTTTGCCGTAATCATCGCCAACGAGAACTACGAGGAGGAGGTGAACGTGGAGTTCGCCCTCAACGACGGAGTGGCTTTCAGCCAGTATTGCACCAAGACGCTGGGCATCCCTCAGGAGAATGTGCACGTGCGCCAGGATGCCACGCTCAACAATATCCTGGCAGAAATCAGCTGGATGCAGAACATCGCCAAGGCCTATGGCGACGAGGCTAGGTTTATCTTCTATTATGCCGGACATGGCGTGCCTGACGAAAGCAACGGCACTGCCTATCTGCTGCCCGTAGACGGCAAGAGCAGCATCTTGGCCACGGGCTACAGCATCGGCAAGCTCTATGACCAGCTCCATGCCCTGGGCTCCCAGAATGTGACGGTGGTGATGGATGCCTGCTTCAGCGGATCCAAGCGAGGCGAAGGCATGCTGGCTTCTGCCCGAGGCGTGGCCATCAAGTCGAAGGCTGAGGCTCCCAAGGGAAACATGCTGGTGATAAGTGCGGCACAGGGCAACGAGACGGCCTATCCTTACCGGGAGAAGCGCCACGGACTCTTCACCTATTTCCTGCTCAAGAAGTTGCAGGAAACCAAGGGCAATACCACCTTCGGCGAACTCTTCGACTACGTAAGGGCGCAGGTGGCACAGAAATCCATCGTCGTCAACGAGAAGAGTCAGACACCATCGGTGAATGCATCGGGCGAGTTGACCTCCACCTGGAAGCAATCCAAGCTATTTTAGATGATTCATTTTAGATACAAGATTATTCATTTTTAAAACAAGATACGTATGAAAAAACTGATCGTATTTATCCTGCTGTTTGCCTGCGTAGGCGTTCAGCAGATTCAGGCACAGAAATGGCTCAAGACTTTGGGCAAGGTGGCAAGCACGCTGTTGGATGATGATGTCAGCGGAACCATTCCTGACTGTACGCTGAAGTACACCGACTGCAAGCGCAACGGCAATGATGTGCACATCAACTATGTGCTCACAAGCCAGTTGGGCAAGGATGCCCCATTGTGGTTTGATGCCGGCAGCAACAACACCTATGCGGTGGACAGCAAGAGTGCCAAGCACACCATCGAGTTTATCGTGGGTGGCGAGCGTATGGGCACTTACAGCAACAAGAACATCCCTTCAAAGGTTCCTGTGAAGCTCACGGTGGTAGTGAAGGATGTGGAGCGCTCGGTGGCAAGCATCAGATCGTGCGTCATCAAGGGCAAGTTCAACAACTCGTCCGAGCAGTTTACCTGGAACATCGGCGCGAAGACTCCTGCTGCAGTGGTAAACACCAGTGCCGACAACATTGTGTGCACCATGCCTCAGTTGGCATTCACCCTGAAGGAGTGCAAGCGCTTGGGCGACAATGTGATTATCACGGCGATGCTGAAGAACACGGGCGGCAAGGATTTGGAGTTTGATACTTCCGGCACGGTTACCATCTATGACAACGAGGGTGAGGCATGCCGTCTGAACGGTGACATGTCGCCTGTAGCCAACGGCACATGGGGTCAGTATTCCAACATCCGTCTGGTGAAGGGCATTCCTGTAAAGGCAAAGTTTGTGGTTACGGGCGTATCCGATGCAGCCACCCAATTCAGCATTCTGAAGTTTGAGTTCAGTGATATGGCAGGCAGCTATTACATCGAGATTCGCAATCAGGCGATTTCAGCTCAGTAATCTTCCGCCTGGAGTGATATGAGGGTGTGGCATGGACTTATGACACACCCTCATTTTTCTTAACCCACATTGCAGCAGCCTTTGGTGAAAAACTTAAAGATTCCTAACGAAATCTCTGGGTCGGGATTTATTTTTTGTTAAAATCGTAGAAATACTTGGCGGTTTCAGGGATTTAATGTATATTTGCAATTCATTAGATAGCGTTTGATTATGGCAAGAAAATTATATCCTATAGGAATTCAGACATTTGAGGAAATCCGCAAGTTGGACAACCTCTATATCGACAAGACGGAATACATCTATCGCATGACACATACCGATGGAAAGTATTTCTTCCTGAGTCGACCACGCCGTTTCGGCAAGTCGCTGCTGGTTTCCACTTTTCAGAGTTATTTCGAGGGCAAGAAGGAACTCTTCGAGGGGCTTGCCATCGAGAAGCTGGAGAAGGAGTGGAACGAATATCCCGTGCTGCACTTCGACCTGAGCAAGGGCAAGCACATGGAGAAGGAACAGCTGAATCGTTATTTGTTGGATATTATTGAGAAACAAGAGGCAAGGTTTGATTGCAAGAGCAATAAAATAGATGTTAATATTCGTCTTGACGATTTGATAAATGTCGTTTACCAGAAAACGGGCAAGCAGGTGGTGGTGCTCATTGATGAATATGACGCACCGCTGCTGGATGTGGCGCATGAGAAGGAGAAACTCGATGAGCTCCGCAACACGATGCGCAACTTCTATAGTCCTCTGAAGGGAAACGAGTCCATGCTGCGCTTCGTCTTCATGACGGGCATCACGAAGTTCTCGCAGCTCAGCATCTTCAGCGAACTGAACAATATCAAGAATGTGAGCATGGACGAGCCTTATGCCGGTATCTGCGGCATCACCAAAGAGGAACTGTTGACCCAGATGAGCGATGATATCGACGTACTTGCCGAGCATCTGGAACTGAGCAGGGAGGAGACCATCCAGGAACTGAAAGACCATTATGATGGCTATCATTTCTGCTGGCCATCGCCTGATGTCTTCAATC
>OGKS01000505.1_pt1 | contig 21528 bp, 20 predicted proteins | sample 1572491 | NCBI WGS metagenome assembly OGKS01 (sample SAMEA2582153, study PRJEB24529) | metagenome | biome: Human gut stool | place: China | collected 2011
ATCCGAAGGCAGCGCTGGAGTGTTTTGAGACATTTTCTTTCTGCAAAAATGAGATGGAACTGCCGACGGTCTGCGGACTGTCCAACATTTCGTTCGGACTTCCGGAGCGCTCCTATGTCAACACGGCATTTCTCACAATGGCGATCGGAAATGGCCTTACGATGGCGATTGCAAATCCTTCCCAGGAACTTCTGATGAATGCGGCATTTGCATCGGACATGCTTCTGAACAAGGAGGAGAGCGGCATCCGCTATATCGGGCGCATGAATTATCTGTCCGAGAAGCATGAGGGCATGGAACATGTGTGGGTAGCTGTCGGGACGGCGAAGGGCGCTGCCGTGAAAGGTACTGCCGCGGGACAGACGGGAAACGCAGGTGGCACAAAAGATTCCGGGAACGCGAATGAGGCGCGCAGTGCGGTTTTTACGGCGGTCTTAAAGGGCAATAAGAATCATATTTTAGACGAGGTCAAACACGCGTTAGACACCGGGGAGAAGCCGGATGACATCATCAACGGACATCTGATCCCGGCGATCAACGAGGTCGGCGAGCTGTTCGACAAGCAGAAGTATTTTCTGCCGCAGCTGATTTCTTCTGCGAATACGATGAAGGTGGCGATCGAATATTTAGAGCCGATGCTGGCACGCTCGGACAAGGAGCCGAAGGCAACGCTCGTCGTGGCGACCGTGGAGGGTGATATCCATGACATCGGGAAGAATCTTGTGGTGCTGATGCTGAAAAATTACGGGTATCATGTGATTGATCTGGGAAAAGATGTCCCGGCAGATTTGATTGTAGATACCGCGATGAAGGAAAACGCCAGGGTGATAGGGCTCTCCGCGCTGATGACGACGACGATGATGCGCATGAAGGACGTGGTGGAGCTTGTCAAAGAGCGCGGATGTACGGCGAAGGTTGTCATCGGAGGTGCGGCGATCACGGAAAGCTTTGCGGAGGAGATCGGAGCAGACGGCTATTCCAAGGATGCGGCGGAATGCGTGAAGCTGGTGGATCGTCTGTTGGAGGAAGAGTAATAGAAGAAAAGCGTTTTTTCTTCCTCGAACTGCCCCGGGAAAATAGATGCAAAAAAATAGAAAAAAAGTGTTGACTTTTTGCAATACGGATAGTATACTAATCAAGTCGGTTGCGGTAGCGACCGATGAATATGGGATCTTAGCTCAGCTGGGAGAGCATCTGCCTTACAAGCAGAGGGTCATAGGTTCGAGCCCTATAGGTCCCATTTTCCACAAAAGGTATTGGCAAAGTAATATTTTGTTAAGTGGAAAATGTGAGGCGCATCTTCGATACGGATGCACACATCACTGCGTGATGGCCGCAGATAATACCACAAGTAAATGTATGGCGAGATAGCTCAGTTGGCTAGAGCACATGGTTCATACCCATGGTGTCGAGGGTTCGACTCCCCCTCTCGCTACTAATTTAGCAGAAGCTTCGGATTTTTCCGAAGCTTTTTTCGTAGTAGAAAATTTTGTCGAAAAAGGGTATGATTTTATACTTTTATGTGGTAAAATGATAAAGAATACGGCAGAAAGACCGTGAGAGAAAAGGAGTAGAATGAAAATGACAAAGAAATGGGAAGTAACGGTAAATGGAACAAACAATGTGATTGAGTACAAGGCAGGATTTGGAGCAAAGATTCTGGTGAATGGTCAGGCGTACAAGGTGAAATCACAGAACTGGTTTGTTATGATGGTTGATTATCCGATTACGATTGATGACACAGAACTCCGTGTTGTTGTAATTGGAAATAAAGTGGATCTGGCTGTGAACGGAGTATATCAGGGCAGCGGCGAACAGTATCAGCCATTGCACAAAACACCGACAATCTGTAATGTGTTTTTGGGAATCAGTTGTATCGCGGGATTTCTTCTCTGCGGATGGATAGGTCTGTTGATCGGAGTTTTATTTGGAACGGTTTATGTAAAACAGGGACTGGCAGGTAAGGTTGGAAATGCTGTCGGTGCGTTTGTTGGATGTACGGTAATACAGCTTTTGATCATGGTCATTGTAGTATTTCTTCAGCTTGCATAGTAAAGGACGGTTTACATATGGAACAGGGAAACTATGGAGAAAACTTTGACAGAGGATATGAGGAGCAGGCGAGACCGAGACAGCAGGTGATCGTGATCGGGGAACCGGTTCCGGATAAGAGAACGACCAAGAACCTTGCAATCTGTTCGCTGGTACTTGGAATTCTTGCGATTGTATTCAGCTTTTTGCCTTATATTGGAATTATTCTTGCACTGATCGCATTGCCACAGGGAATTGTAAGTCTTGTGCAGAAGCGGCCGGGCAAAGGACTTGCGATTGCAGGGATTATTACAGGAATATTCGGAATATTATTGTCGATATTGTTTATTTTGGTGTATGTTGTTGCGGTACTTGCTTTATAATACCGGGATAGGATAAAGAGGTTATTACAGAAAGAATGTCAGCTTTGTGTAGTAACCTCTTTTTCTACCTATTGACATTTTTTCTCTTATTGTTACAATAAAGTTAGTTAATACTAACCAACAAAATACATACATTATGAATAGAATACGAAATTGCAAAATTGATTGGGTACTTAAAGGAAATAACTGAAATAAAGTTTGCAATTACTTATTAATAATTAGAGAGGAAGGTGTCTTATGGATCAGGCAGTATTTTATGGAATTTTAATTCCGTTTTTGGGTACGTCGCTCGGTGCAGCGTGCGTATTTTTTATGAAACATGATATGAGCGAACGGTTGTCCCGGATTCTTACCGGGTTTGCTGCAGGGGTGATGGTTGCAGCATCCATCTGGAGTTTACTGATTCCGGCAATGGAGCAGTCGGAAGAGATGGGAAAGTTTGCGTTTATTCCAGCAGCAGCTGGATTTTGGGGTGGCATTCTGTTTCTGCTTCTGTTAGATCACATCATCCCACATTTGCACAGGTACAGTGTCAGCGCAGAGGGACCAAAGAGCAGATTGCAGAGAACCACCATGATGGTGCTGGCCGTCACGCTGCATAATATTCCGGAAGGAATGGCAGTCGGGGTTGTGTATGCCGGATATTTGGCTGGAAATGCAAAAATCACAGTGGCGGCAGCTATGGCATTGTCAATAGGGATCGCAATCCAAAATTTCCCGGAGGGGGCGATTATTTCCATGCCGCTCAGGGCAGAAGGGATGAAAGTGTCAAAGGCTTTTGCAGGTGGTGTGCTTTCAGGGATTGTGGAGCCGGTCGGTGCAATGCTTACAATTTTTGCAGCAGGATATATTGTTCCGGCTCTGCCTTATCTGTTGAGCTTTGCAGCCGGAGCGATGATTTATGTGGTTGTGGAGGAACTGATCCCGGAAATGTCCCAGGGGGAACATTCCGACCTTGGAACGATTTTTTTTGCAGTGGGATTTACGGTGATGATGTCGCTGGATGTGGCTCTTGGGTAAAAATAACAGAATAGAGACAGTGAAAAAGAAATTCCTTTCCAGATGTGAAAGGAGTTTCTTTTTTTATACAAATATATCCTGGACATACCAGTGGAAAAACATTGTGTATTTTTTAACAAAATTCGGTAAAAACGTTGACAATACTGCTTTTACAATGTATGTTATAGATAGAATGTTTAATAATTAACAATCTGGTTGTACCAGAGAACGGATATCAGAAGCCTGACATGGAAACCTGGGTCAATCAGAAACAAGAGGAAGGGAAAGAGGGAACATAAGTGAAAGACTTTAAAGTAATTGAAGTAAAACGAAGCATTTTTGAAGACAATAATGCGGATGCTGACAGATTACGCGCAGAGTTGAAGTCAGAGGGGACATTTTTGTTGAATCTTATGTCTTCTCCAGGAGCTGGAAAGACAACAACTTTAAAACGTATCATCTCCATGTTAAAGGATGAGATGAAGATTGGTGTTATGGAAGCAGATATTGACTCTGATGTGGACGCACAGGCAATCAGCGAGACCGGTGTACGTGCCATCCAGATCCATACAGGTGGAATGTGCCATCTGGATGCGGATATGACAAGACAGGGAATCCATGAGTTTGGAACAAAGGATCTTGACTTTGTCGTTCTTGAGAACGTAGGCAATCTGGTCTGTCCGGCAGAGTTTGATACCGGAAGTACGAAGAATGCGATGATTCTTTCCGTGCCGGAAGGGGACGATAAACCATTAAAATATCCATTAATGTTTTCTATCTGTGATGTAGTTCTCATTAACAAATGTGATACATTAAGTGTTTTTGATGATTTCAGCAAAGAGGTTGTGAAAGAACGTATCTTAAAATTAAATCCAAATGCAAAGATTTTCTTTGTCTCAGCGAAGACAGGAGAAGGTTTTGACGAGTGGGCGGACTGGATCCGCACCGAGATTTCTGAATATCAGAAATAAGTGAAAGCAGAATAAAAAATTTTTTACAGGAGCTGGCAGAATGACCGGTTTCATATATAAGGAGGAAGAAATGGCAGATCCATTGGGAAATTTTGTACCGGAATTTATTGAAAAAGAAGTGGAACGTGAGTCAATTGTAAAACTTGCAAGGCTTGTGACAGATCGTATTCCACAGAAGCTTGGAATGAAAAAAATCACAAAGTATGACCCGGAATACTGGGGCTTATCAGCAATGTGTACAGATGAGATGGCAGAAGTTGCTTTAAAAATGGGAGTTCGTAAGCCTAAGACATTAGACGAGATGGTAAAACTCACCGGAATGGAAAGAACACATTTAGAGGAATTGTTACAGCAGATGGCTGTCAACGGAGTCATTGAATACAATTGGGAGAATCCAAAACACGAAAAACAGTATGTGCTTCCAATGTTTGTACCGGGAAGTGCCGAGTTTGGAAATATGAACCAGCAGATGTTAGAGGCACATCCGGAAGTAGGTCGTTTCTTTGAGAGAATGAGCCGTCTGCCACTTGAAAAAGTAACACCTATGGTACCGGAAGGAGGAGCCGGAATCGGCATGCACGTTATTCCGGTCGAGAAAGCGATCTCTATGGAGAACCAGTCTATTTCCATCGAGCATATTTCTCACTGGTTAGATAAATATGAAGGAAAGTACGCAGCAAGCCCATGTTCCTGCCGTCGTTCCAGAACGACTTACGAGGAAGGCTGTGCAGATGACCCGGAGAGTTGGTGCATCGCAGTCGGTGATATGGCGGATTATGTTGTTGAGACAAACAAAGGTGGACGTTACATCACAAGAGAGGAAGCACTGGAGATTTTCCAGAAAGCAGAGGAGAATGGATTTGTTCACCAGATTACCAATATCGATGGAGAGGACAAGATTTTCGCGATTTGTAACTGTAATGTGAATGTATGTTATGCACTTCGTACCTCTCAGTTATTTAATACACCGAATATGTCCCGTTCTGCATATGTCGCAAAAGTAGAAGCAAAAGACTGTGTGGCATGTGGACGCTGTGTAGAGTATTGTCCTGCAGGTGCAGTAAAACTTGGACAGAAATTATGCAAAAAAGATGGTTCCCAGGTAGAATATCCAAAACATGTTCTTCCATCTGAGAAAAAATGGGGACCGGAGATGTGGGATGAAAACTACCGTGATAACAACCGCATCAACTGCTATGACACTGGTACAGCTCCATGTAAAACAGCCTGTCCGGCACACGTTGCAGTCCAGGGTTACTTAAAAATGGCAGCACAGGGAAGATATCAGGATGCGCTGGCGCTGATCAAGAAAAACAATCCACTTCCGGCAGTCTGTGGACATGTCTGCAACCGCCGTTGTGAGGATGCATGTACCCGTGGAACCATCGATCAGGCAATTGCAATCGATGAGGTAAAGAAATTTATTGCAGCCCAGGATCTGAAAGCTGAGACACGTTATATTCCAAAGAAAGTAGTCCCATCTGTCAGAGGATATTTTGAAGAGAAGATCGCAATCATCGGTGGTGGTCCTGCCGGTTTATCCTGTGCCTTCTATCTGGCTGAAAAAGGTTACAAACCTACTATTTTTGAGAAAAATGAGCGTGCCGGCGGTATGCTGGTATACGGTATCCCATCCTTTAAATTAGAGAAAGACGTTGTGCAGGCAGAGATCGATATCATCAGGGAGATGGGCGTTGAGATCAGAACCGGAGTGGAAGTCGGAAAAGACATCACATTAGATGAACTCCGTGCGCAGGGATACAAAGCGTTCTACATTGCGATCGGATGTCAGGGCGGAAGACTTCCGGGCATTCCAAACGATACTGCAAAAGGATGTTCTTCCGCAGTTGACCTCTTAAAAGAAGTCAATGCAAATGAGAAATATGACATCAAAGGTGATGTCGTTGTGATCGGTGGTGGTAACGTTGCAATCGACGTTGCAAGAGATTCCAAGAGATGCGGCAGTGACATGGTAAAAGTCAACATGTTCTGTCTGGAATCCAGAGAGACAATGCCGGCCTCCGTGGAGGAGATCGAGGAAGCAGAGTCCGAGGGAATCGTTGTAAATCCGGGATGGGGACCAAAGGAAGTTCTTGTGGATGACAACGGTGAAGTGCGTGGAATCGTTTTAAAGAAATGTTTATCTGTAAAAGATGCAGACGGAAGATTCAATCCACAGTATGATGAGAACCAGCTTTTGACAGTAGAATGTAAGCATGTATTCTTCTCCGTAGGCCAGTCGATCGTATGGGGCGACTTATTAAAGGGAAGCAAAGTGGAACTTGGACGTGGCAACGGAGCGGTTGCAGATGCGCTTACTTACCAGACAGCAGAACCTGATATCTTCGTTGGAGGAGATGTTTATACAGGTCCTAAATTTGCAATTGATGCGATTGCAGCCGGAAAACAGGGTGCAATCTCCATCCATCGTTTTGTACAGCCACATTCGAGCCTTACGATCGGACGTAATAGAAATGATTTCATCGAGTTAAACAAAGACGATATCAAAGTAGAAAATTATGATAATTCCAGCCGTCAGATTCCTGGACATAATGATTCTATCGATACAAAACACTCCTTCCGCGATGCAAAGCTTGTATTTACAGAGGAGCAGGTAAAAGCAGAGACAGCACGCTGCCTTGGATGTGGAGCTTCTGTTGTTGACCAGAATAAGTGTATCGGTTGTGGTATCTGTACAACGAAGTGTGAGTTTGATGCGATCAAGTTACATAGGGAACTGCCTGGATGCAGCAAGATGGTTCCAAGTGAAGATAAGTTGAAATATATTCTTCCAAATGGAGCAAAGCAGGCGATTAAGATTAAATTCTCCAAGAAGAAGTAATCATTTACAGAGAGGAATAAAATGCACGAACTTGGAATTATTGTACATGTTATGCGTACCGTGGAGGAAATTGCAGCAGAGAACAATCTCACAGAGATCAGATCCGTGACCTGTGAGATTGGAGAAGTCAGCGGCGTTGTCCCGGAATACATGACAGACTGCTGGGGCTATGCAAGAAGCAGATCAGAGCTTTTAAAAGACTCAGAATTAAAAATCGAGATCATACCTGGTGTTACCATGTGTGAGGACTGTGGAAAAACCTATTCCACAGTCCAGTATGCAAAAATATGTCCGCACTGCGGAAGCAGTGCCACGTATCTTCTGGAAGGAAACGGATTCAGTATCAAGGAGATTGAAGGGGCATAACAAAAAATATTGATAGTAAAAACCTCACTGGCTGAGTATAATCTGCTGGTGAGGTTTTTCTATAAAAAGTAAAAATACACAGAGACCAAATCCACTTCTCATGCATCTAATCTATGTAAACAAGTAAAAAGCCGGCAGAAAGGATGCTGTGCCACGGACAAGTCAGTGGAAACAGCACAAAATACAATGAAAAAAGAAACATTAGGACAATTGATCATTGATTCCGAGGAAACAATGTATCATATTGCAAAGTCCCTGCTCTACAATGACGCAGACTGTGCGGATGCGATACAGGAAGCCATTGTAAAAGCATTTGCAAAATTACATACATTAAAGGATGACTCGTATGCAAAAACGTGGCTCATCCGCATTGTGATGAACGAGTGTTATTCGATCATGCGCAAAGAGAAAAAAATTATTTCCCTGCAGGATTATCAGATGAACGAGCAGGAAACGGAATCCAAAGACTATTCAGATTTATATGAAGCGATTTTCCATTTGCCAGAGCAGATAAAACTGTGCGTCACACTGTATTATATGGAAGGGTACAGTGTGAAAGAGGTCGCAGCATTGTTAGATACGACAGAGAGTGCAGTAAAAAACAGGCTGGCAAAAGCGCGGGGAAAATTAAAAGAAGCGCTGGCAGATTGAGACATAGTGATGATCCGTTGGAACAGACATACAAAACACGGATGTCGAATGAAAAATAATAAATTTCGTATCGTTTGGATAGCAGGAAAGGCGGTAACAGTATGAGATTAGAAGATATGAGAGAACAATTTCCGAAAATGCCGGAGAGCATGAAGCAGATGATCGAGCATGAAGTTGCAGTGCAGATTGGGCAGGAGAAAGAAAACAACAATCCAAAAGTTGTAACTTATAAGAAAAGAAAGAAAAAAAACATGGCACACCGTATGCTGGTAGCATCCATGGTGGCAGCTTTGGCACTTGCAACAACGGTCTGCGCAGGTGTTGCTTATCAGATGCACAACGAGAAAGTCGGAAAATATGGCTTAAAAACACAGATCGAAGGACCACAGACAGTGGCAGAAAGTACGGAGAATATGGCAGATCAGACGACAGAAGAGAGCGCAGGTAAAGCAGCCGAATATGTCAGACTGGAAACCTCTTATCTGCCGAAAGGTATGGTGCAGTCAGAGGAAGGAAAATACAGTTTTGAAGATAATTATATGCAGGGCGGAGTCAGCATGACTGTGTACCAGTTGACACCGGGAGAAACAATAGCAGACATTGAAAATACAGGCATTGCTGTGAGCGAGGAAACAAACATCGGTGGCAGACCAGCAGTTTACATGGAAACAGCTTCTGCCGAGAGTAATTCAGCAGAAAATTCTTCTACAGAAGGAACTTCGAATGAAAATACAAGCGGTGCAAAAAAAATATATATGATTTACGCGGAACACAACTATCTCCTTGAGATGTTCATTTTTCCGGATGTGACAAAAGAAGAAGCATTCCAGATCGCAGAGGGTGTTTCCATCACTCCGACAGAAGAAACGAGCGGAGAGAATGTTATGCAGGTGTGCAGTCGGAATGACATGGAAAATGAGGCAGGAAAAGGAGAACCGGAAACGGATGAATCGGAAACATTGATGACATTTCCAAAAGAGGAAATGAAAAATACACACCTCATTGGCGGGGAGATTTCTCTGGAACAGAACGGAATTGAAGCAACACCGGGACTTACAGCAATCGTTTCCGATGTAACAATTTCCGATAATATCAGCAGTTTGTCAGAAAATATGCTGGCGGATGATACAAAAGCAGCATTTGACGCAGACGGTAATTTATTGCCAATGAAAGTGGAATATTTAAAGAGTGGAGACGGTATCAACACAGTAGATGAAGTTGTGGAGACCAAAGAGATTCCAATGAAAATTGTTTCAGTGACAGTGGATTATAAAAATAATGGAAAGACGGCACTTTCCAATGTGATGTTTAACGGCGGCATTGCACTTCTGGCAGAACATGGAGAAAATATGCAGTTTGACGCTTACATGAATGAAAAACCGGGAACAGGCGATACATGGGATTGTGTAAACGAAGAATCCATTGGATTTAGTCAGGAAGTTTATTTATCGGATGTTCATGGAGGAGAACGTCACAACAACTACATTAATACGATAAATCCAGGTGAAACCGTCACCGTGCGTATGGCATTCAAAGTGCCGGAAGAAAAATTAAATGAGATGTACTTCACCTTAAGCAATTATGGTGGCAGCCATTTCTATGATGAGACAAGCTTACAGCTTGGGTATGTGGATATCAGACAGTAGAAAAATTTTATGAGAAAACCCTCGCATCCAGTTTTCAGAAGCTGTTTGCGGGGGTTCTTTTTAAGTTTGCCGTCACCTATATACAAATCTAATTTATAGAAAAGGAACCATATAAACTGGCAGACAAAGAATGTCAGAGTCCTTAGCCAAATCTTTGGTATACACAAGATACTTATCAAGTATACGATCAGAATATTTTTTGCAAAATTCATCAAGAGATTTATGTGTTTTGTATCCGCTTGACTTTACTTCAATCGGACATATTTTATTTCTACTTGCAAGAAGAAAATCAATTTCATAATTATGCCGCGAAGTTTCATTGAAAAAGGTATAATAAAATAATTCATTGCCATTACAAGTAAGGATTTGGGCAACTATATTTTCATAGAGATATCCGAGATTTGTATTGAGCGTATCATTTAATAGTTTTTCGTATATTATATTTTCTGTAAAGTCTTTGTCCTTGAACATCAATGTAGTAAAAAGTCCGGTATCACAGAGGAACAGTTTAAATTTACAAAGGTCTTTATTCGTTGACATTCCAGCATTTGGATCATTGGCATGATATGAAACAAGAACAGTTTTTGAATCTTTTAATTCGGCAATTAATTCTAATATACTGTCGGCTCGGTCATTTGCCAGTACACTGGAAACTTGATATCGTGCAGCATTTTTATTTAGCTGGGCAGGAATTGCATCAAAAAGAAGTGAAAGCTTTCCTGTTGAGTCTATTTTCTTGAAATCATCCTCATAAAGATTTAAAATATCACGTTTTATGGTATCGACTTTTCGAAAATTATTTGTCTGGAGATATTCATTTACAGCCTGTGGCATTCCACCAACAAGCATATACAGTCTGAAGTCTCTCATTAATTTCCGATGTAATTTATCTCCGATTGGATGGCGGGAGTCAAAGAGTTTTCTTACTAAGGCGGTGGTTGTATGATCACCTAAAGCCCATAAGAATTCTTCGTAATCCATGGGATACATAGAGAGTTTTCTTTCTTCACTCGGAATAAGGATGTTCTGTATGTTCTTTTTTATGGAAATCAGTGAACCGGTTTCTATATAGTCATATCTGTGGTCTTTTACTAATGATTTAATTGCCTGTCTTGCAAGTGGACATAGTTGAACTTCATCAAAGATAATTAGAGAATTTCTTTCGTGAAGATCAACCTTGTATTGTAACTGAAGCTGTAAAAAAAGATAATCTAAATCGGAAATGTCTTCAAAAAGAGCTTTGATACTTTTGGATACAGTTGAAAAATCAATTAATATATAGCTTTGATATTCATTCTTAGCAAAAGATTCCACAACCGTAGATTTTCCAATTCGCCGCGCACCTTCGATTAACAATGCTGTATTTCCGTTGGATTCTTCTTTCCAGGATAGTAGTTTACTGTATATTTTTCGCTTAAACATAGATCCTCCAAACAAAATCGCGTTTTTTATTTTGATATATTACCACAAAATCGCACTTTTTATTCTATTATATTACCACAAAATCGCACTTTTTCAATCATTTATTTGGAAACAAAGTGTCTTCAGCTTGTGTTTGATATTGACAGTTTCTGTGCCTGCGATGGCAAAAGCAGAGACAATATGGGCAAATATAAATTGAAAAGTCCTGTGATTTAAACTATGATAAAAGGGTATTGCAAAGGAGATGGAAAATGAAAAGCTATATAAAAATCGTAAAAGCAATGTTTTCTGGTAATAAAAAAGTATTAGCAGAGGCTTTTTCTGTTATGGTGATATTGCTTGCATTTGAGATGACAATCCCGGTATGTGTGAATAAAATGATAGACAGTCTTGCAGTGGAAAATGGAATTGTCACTTTTTTGGGAGGAATCTTTCTATTTGCCTGTGCATATGGAATCGTTTGTTTTTTATCAGCACTTAATACAAAATTATATATTCGTATTGGCAATCAACTATTATGGAACATGCGGGAACAAATTTATAAAGTGTTATGGTACAGCGGCTACATGGAAAATGTGCAGAAAAAGAAAGATAAGTTTAAATTTGTACTTTCAAATCAGGCATATACAGCATTTGCAATAGCTGTCATTTATTCCATTGGAGGCTTTACAAATTTATTAAGTATGCTTGCTTTTCTGGTAATTGTGTTTCTATATAGTGTACCTGTTGGAATGACATTGATAATTTGCATTTTTGTTACATTTGTTGTTTCGTTTTTTACCGGAAAAAAGATTTTAGAGGGGTATGAAACCTGCAATGTGATGCAGGAAAAAGATACAAGCCAGATATATGAAACGGTTGATATGGTTGAAGTGACCAGATCAAACGGATTAGAAGATTATTATTTGAAGAAAAATAAAATGATTCATGATAATTTTCTGCATTTGCTAGAGACGGCTGAGAGCCGATCCGCTTTTTGTGAGACTGTAGAGAGCAGTCTGCATTCACTGATATATATTGTAGTGGCAGGTGTGCTGCTTTTGAGCACAAATTTCAATGGGGGAACATTAGTGACCATATTATTTCTCACAAATTTATTGTTGGAAGTCAGTCAGAGAGTACAGCGGCAGTTACAGGTGATTATAAAAAACATTCCGGTATTCGATAATGTTGTGGAATTAATGGAGATTCCATTGGAAAGTGGAAGAAAATTAGAAAAGGTAGAAAATATAACGTTTGAGAATGTAAGTTTTCAAATAGAAGAAAGAAGCATTTTTAAAAATCTTAATTTTTCAGTTCAGGAAGGACAAAATATTTTGATTCAGGGAGAAAACGGTAGTGGAAAAAGTTCTCTTTTAAAAATGATTTTAGGATTTTATAAGCCGACAGGCGGTATCATATATATCAACGGAATACCTGTGGAAGCGTATGATTGTAAAACATTTTATAAAGAAATTTGTTATATATCGCAGGAAGAAATGCTGTTGAATGAATCGGTTGAGGATTATTTGCGTTATGCTGCGCATGCAGATTTAAAACATGACAATATTGAGCAAATGCGGAGAAAGGTTAAATTGAGACCTGAAATTAAAAATATTGAGGAAAATGGAGCAACTCTTTCAGGAGGAGAAAAAAAGAAACTGCTTATGCTCAAATGGCTTTTGAATCCGTCGACTTCATTTGTCATTTTAGATGAGATCGATGCAGGATTGGATGATGAAACAAAAGTGGTATTGAAAGAACTGGAGAAAGAACTGCTGAAAGACCGAAAAAAAATTGTGATGAAAATTTCACATATTGATGAAGATATGGATGGATACGATCAGATTATCAGATTATAGAAAAATAAAGAGTGTCTATAAACGGTGTGGATAAAGTATATAAAAATTCAGATGGAATATTGGGGAATCTGCATATTGTTGAAAAATATATATGATGATACACTGAAATCAGATGATATAGGAGCAGGCAGGAACAATACGAAAGGCATATTTATGAGAACATTTTTTATCCTTCTGACTTTTGCTGTGAACATATTATTATCAGGGTATAATAACCAGCAAATATATGCAACAACTGTTGTAGAAAAGAACAACATGGAAGAACAAGAGAATACATTGTATTCAGGGAACAGGATTACATCTGACTATCTGGAAGTCAGTGGAGGTGTAAATTTCTGGTGTGAAAATATAAATGGAGAGAATCACCTGAAACTTGAATATATTCCACAGGAGGATGAGTTTGCATATTGTAAGGTAGAATGTGAGAACGGACGAGTACAAAGTAATATCATTTCGAAATACAGTAAGGTAAATTATTATCTGAATGCAGACAATCAGATAGAAGATGAATATGCAGATAGAATTACGATTAATTATTACGACGAGGAAGGCACATTATTATCTTGGAGCGTAAAATATATATATTGGGATCCAATTCAAGAAACCTATTATTCGTCTGATATAGGAATTTAAAAAGAAAAGTGAAAACAAGTCAACGGTTATGCAGAAACAATTAATAGGAGGGAAAGCGTATGGGTACAAATAGCAAGTTAAACATATTGATCGTAACTCCATTTGCATTATGGATGTATATTATTTGCATTTCCAATATTATCATGCAGGAGTTGAGTGGGGCACCTTATGTAGCGGGACTCATTACTTATGTGAGTGCGTTTATTATTTTTTTATGCTACTATTGGCTGCTTTTACAGAATATCAGAAAAATGGAGGACAGCGCGAAGTATTTAAAATGGACACGTTTTTGCCGGATCGTTGGTATTGTTGCATTTATAGTCGCAGGGTGTATTGTTTTACTTGTATAGAAAGAAATTGGAATGGAATGAAGAGATAAAATACACGAAGAAAGTATAGTCATATTAGGTGGAAAGATGTTTGCCTTGGATTAAGTATTTACAAAATGAATGTTATGGTAAATAATAAAAATCTTTCTAAATATGGAGAATATCATGGAAAAAGAACCAACGCTTATTGAACAAAAATTTGAAGATGCAGTGAAAAATTTTCGTCAGGAAATGGAAAAAGGAAAAGAATCAATGCAATACGTTTTATGTAAACTATAGATATTTTTCATGCTTAAACGAGCATTTTAACTTCCTGTAAAGCTGAATATTCAATTGTTAGGAGAACTTATGAAGAAAAAAATTTGTTTAGCTATTTTTATTGTTCTGTTTGTAGTCAGTATATTGGTAAATGTGAAATTATTATTTTTTTCGCCAGCAGTTTCATTAAAAAATATTCCATTTGAGGGAGTAATCACAGAAGCTGATAGTGGAAAAATAGTAGTAAAGGGTGATGGAACGAATGGTTGCGGGCTTACAGAGCATTATCAAATTTATAATTCAGATCAGATAAAAATTGTTAATACTAATGATGAACTAATTCAGTTTACAGATTTGAAAAAAGGCACAAGAATTTCTATGAGATTATGGATAAAGGAAAAGACTTTATATAATGATATGGATAGACTGGATATTGTTACATTGATTCAGTGCTGTGAATGAAAAGAAGATGCAAATGAAGAAAAACAAAAAAACAGCCGCACCGAGATTCATAAAAATCCCGGTGCGGCTGCTTTTTACTTTTATAAAGTGTAATTTGAAAGATTATCCGACATATTTCTGTAATGTTTCCATAACAGCGCCAGGTTTTCTGGTCATTTCTGTGAAGTACTGGCAGGTAAGTTCTGCAAGTCCTGCATTGTAAAGATTAACACCGAAAATCTTAGCGTTGGAGAGGATATCTTTTAATTTTGCATCAGCGTCAAAAGAATCTCCAAGTTTAATGTCAGCAACGTAAGGACGAACCTCGTCTAACATTGGGTCTGGGCTTAAGGTAAATTCATTTCCGTTGTCATCAATTGCCATAAGGTAGCGAAGCCATCCGGCAAATACCAATGGAATTAATTTAATATCAGAAACATTCAGTTCAGGGGAAGCAGCGTAAGCTTTGATCGTCTCACCAAAACGGATTGCCAGTTTCTGGGAAGTATCGGTTGCGATACGCTGTGGTGTATCCGGCATGAATGGGTTTGGAACACGTACATTAAGTACAGTGTCGATAAACTCTTTTGGATCAAGAATGCCAGGATTTACAACAACCGGAAGTCCTTCTTTGTATCCGATACCTTCTACTAATTTTACCAAAGTCTCATTTTTCATCTCTGCGGAAATGAGGTTATAATCTAATAAACATCCGAATACAGCAAGTGCTGTGTGAAGTGGATTTAAGCAGGTGCAGACTTTCATCTTCTCTACTTTATCTACTGTCTCGCGGGTTGTGAAGATAAGACCGCCTTTTTCTAACGCAGGACGTCCGTTCGGGAACTTGTCTTCGATGACAAGGTACTCTGTTTCCTCAGCGTTTACGAATGGAGCAACGTAAGTATTTTTGCTTGTGATAACCGGATCAAGACCTTCAATGTCATCTTTCTGCAATAATGCCTCGATGGAAGCGTCTGGTCTTGGTGTGATCTTATCGATCATAGTCCATGGGAAGGAAACTTTATTTTCGTCCTCTGTATAGGAAACGAATCCTTCTTCTACAACACCATTTTTTGCCCACTCTTTTGCAAAAGTAGTGATGGCGAGTTTTAACTTATCTCCGTTGTGGGAGCAGTTATCCATACTTACCATGGCGATCGGTTTCTTGCCGGAAACGTAACGTGCGTAAACTAATGCAGCAACTTTACCAATGTAGCTCTCTGGTCTTTCCGGTCCGTTTTTCATATCTTCTGCAACGGCAGCCATGAAGTTTCCGTCCGGAGTATTTAAGTTATAACCCTTTTCTGTGATGGTGAAAGTACACATCTGAAGGGAATCTTTTGCAAAAATCTCTTTTAAACGGGAGAACTGCGTGTCATCGTGGGAATCTAAAGCGAGGGATTCCATGATACTTCCGGTAACGGATTTCTCAACGGTTCCGTTTGCTTTTAAAGTAACGAGAATGCTTAAATCGTCGTGTGGACGGTTCATTTTCTCGATGATCTCGTAGTCATATCCCTCTGCAACGGTCAATCCGCGGTCAAGAACACCTGCATTTAAAAGGTTCTGGACAACGTTGCACTGGAATGCACGGAAGATGTTACCAACACCGAAGTGAACCCAGAATGGATTCTCTTTTGTATTCTTTTGTACTGTTTCATAATCAAAGGAAGGAAGGACATAACCCTTAGCTTCCCATGCACTTTTATCTTCTAAACCTGCTCTATTTAACTGCATGTCTTGTCTCTCCTTTTTCAATTGCTTCCCATAAACCGTTTAAGTATGTTGCACCTAAAGCTCTGTCGTACAGACCGTAACCCGGCATTGCAACTTCGCCCCAGATCATACGTCCGTGGTCTGGACGGATCGGTCCGTCAAATCCGATATCGTAAAGCGCTTTCATGATCTCGTACATATCAAATGTTCCGTCAGAAGAAAGGTGTGCTGCCTCTTCGAAATCTGTCGGGCTGTTGAATTTTAAGTTGCGGACATGCGCAAAGTGGATGCGTCCTTTTAAGGAACGGATCATATCCGGGAGATCGTTCTCAAGGTTTGTTCCGTAAGAACCGGAGCAGAAAGTAACACCGTTGTGTGGGTTATCTACCATTTCCATCATACGGAGAATGTTTTTCTTATTGATGATGATACGAGGAAGTCCAAATACGCTCCATGCAGGATCATCCGGGTGGATTGCCATGTTGATGTCATATTTGTCACATACAGGCATGATTCTCTCTAAGAAATATTTTAAATTTTCAAACAGTTTTTCATCATCGATGTCTTTGTACATTGCAAAAAGATCTTTGATTTTAGCCATACGTTCCGGCTCCCAGCCCGGCATAACAGTTCCGTTCATATCGCCGGAGATAGAAGCGAACATATCTTCTGGATTGATGGCATCTACAGCTTCCTGTGTGTAAGCTAAAACTGTGGAACCGTCCGGTCTTTTACGTGCAAGCTCTGTACGTGTCCAGTCGAATACAGGCATGAAGTTGTAGCATACAAGATGGATATCTTCTTTTCCAAGATTCTCTAAAGTCTCGATGTAGTTATCGATGTATTTGTCACGGTCAGCGGAACCGGTCTTGATCGCATCATGGACATTTACGCTCTCGATACCCGCTACATGAAGTCCTGCAGCAGCAACTTCTGCTTTCATTTCCTGAATGCGTTCTCTGCTCCATACATCTCCAGGTGCGGTATCATATAAAGTTGTGATAACGCCTGTTACGCCTGGAATCTGGCGAATCTGCTCTAATGTTACAGTGTCGAATTTGGAACCATACCATCTTAATGTCATTTCCATAGTTTCTTGTTTCCTTTCTTAGAAAAAATTGTGAAGCTGCCGTGTAGCAGCAGGTTTTTGTTTTGATAAGCTTATTATATCCAAAAGAGGAAAAAAGAAAATTGACAGAGTTGTTGTTCACATTGCAAAAGTTGCGGTTGAATGATAAAATGAGTGCAAGCGAGAAGAACACATGCATGTGTTCGGCGAGCGACGAATGTTGATCATGTGCTGGTTTTGCACATGATATAATAAGACTGCCGAGCGAAGCGAGTGTAGATAACGATCATGAAGCTTTGCTTCATGATATAATGTATGCAGGCAGTGAAAAGTGCAGACACATAAGAAACAGCAGCAGGCTGTTTACAGGCAGGAAAGGAAACACATATGGCAAAAAATCTTCAGACCAAGTTTTCCACGAGACAATACATGCTGTCCCGGGATTTTGAAATCTACTATTATAATGAGCCGGCATCTGAAAAGGTTTCCATACATTCACATGATTACTATGAGTTTTATTTTTTCCTGGAAGGGGATGTCTCCATCTGGATCGAGGGGGAGCAGTATCCTTTAAAATATGGAGATATGGTGCTGATACCTCCGGGGATCAAGCACATGGCGATGGTGCATGGAAATGAGATCCCTTACCGGAGATTTGTATTCTGGATCAGTGTGGAATATTGCAACCAGCTGATGGAAGTTTCTTCCTCTTACGGATATCTGATGCAGAATGTTCTGGTGAAGAAAAAATATATTTTTCACAATGACCTGATCACGTTTAATACGATCCAGTACCGGATTTTCCAGTTGATCGAGGAGATTAAGTCGGAGCGTTTTGGAAAAGAGGCAAAGGTTTCCCTCTGTGTGAATGATCTTGTTCTTCAGCTGAACCGTATTGTCTACGAACAGCAGAATCCAAAGAGCGAGAAAGAGGAACAGAATCTTTATCAGAACATTATTTATTATATTGATGACCATCTTGATGAGGAACTGTCTTTGGAGCAGCTTGCAGGGCAGTTTTTTGTCAGTAAATATCACATTGCACATATTTTTAAGGAACAGATGGGATTGTCTGTACACCAGTATATATTGAAGAAACGGATGCAGGCATCCAAGGCGGCAATCCTCGGTGAGACGAGCATTACGGATGTTTACACAATGTTTGGGTTTAAGGACTACTCCAGTTTTTACCGGGCGTTTAAAAAGGAGTTCGGTGTGTCGCCGAAGGAATATAAAGAGGTACATGGAGTCGTGCAAAAAGGTTGATGGGAATCGTTATTTGCTTTCAGAGGAAGAAACTGCTATAATGTGCATAAGCAATGAGCAGTGCAGACACGTAAGAAACAGCATCTGGCTGTTTACAGGCAGGATGCTGTTTCTTGCGGGGATGGGAGGGCGAATGCCCGGCGTGCACTGCGGGGGAGAAGCATGTAGATCAAAATTCCCCAGAGAGGAAATACACAGATGAATCAGGAAGAAAGACGAGAGAAACGAAAAAAAGATACACAGAGTGCGATCATAGTTGTGGCAGTATTTTTTGTAGTACTTGCCGTTTTGATCGGAGGAATTGTGTTTGCAATCCATAAATTTGTAAAACCGGGAGTGAATAAACCGGAAAAGAATACCGGGAGCGTGACAACAGAAGCGACCGAGGAGCCGGAGACAACTCCGGTAACCGAAGTCAGCGATCCGCTGATGGATCAGGCAATGCAGATCACTGCCGGTATGACCTTAGAGCAGAAAGTAGCGCAGATGTTTATGATCACACCGGACGCACTGACCGGAGTGGACGGAGCAACGATGGCAGGAGATTCCACAAAGGCAGCCTACACGCAGTACCCGGTAGGTGGTCTGATTTATATGGCAAAGAACCTGACCGGAACCGACCAGACGACACAGATGCTTACCAATATGAAGAGCTACAGTCAGGAAATAGTAGGAATTCCAGTGTTCCTCGGTGTGGATGAGGAAGGTGGAACTGTGGCAAGGATCGCATCCAACAGTGCTTTTGGAGTGACAGATGTTGGAAATATGAGTGATGTAGGAGCGACCGGAGATTCCCAGAATGCATACAATGCGGGAAGTACGATCGGAACGTATCTGAACACACTTGGTTTTAATATGGATTTTGCTCCGGTTGCGGATGTGCTGACGAATCCGGATAACACCGTGATCAAAGACCGGTCATTTGGTTCAGACAGCCAGCTTGTGGCGGATATGGTCTGTGCTGAGATGCAGGGACTGAACGAACACCAGATATTAAGCGTGGTAAAACATTTTCCGGGACAGGGAGCTACAGCAGGAGATTCCCATGACGGGGCAGTTTCTACAGATAAATCTTTGGATGACCTGCTGGCAAATGAGCTTGTTCCATTCCAGCAGGCAGTGACTAACGGAGCATCTTTTGTGATGGTAGGACATATTTCAGCACCAGCTGTTACAGGGGATGATACGCCGGCTTCGCTTTCCTCTGTCATGGTGACAGATGTGCTTCGCAACCAGCTTGGCTTCCATGGTGTAGTGATCACAGACGCAATGAATATGGGGGCGGTCACCGCAACATACAGTTCTGCTGATGCGGCAGTGACAGCAATTCAGGCAGGTGTGGATATGATCTTAATGCCGGAGGATTTCCAGAGTGCATATCAGGGTGTGATGGATGCAGTGGCTGGTGGAACAATCACAGAGGATCGTATCAATGAATCTGTTGCAAGGATCATCAAGGTAAAGCTCACAATGTAGTATAATAACACTTTACTTTTTGAAACCGTTATGTTATTCTGTGACTATGGTGCGGTAAGTGTACCATAGAAATATTTTTTGGAGGTACTTTTCAATGAACAAAGGTACAGTAAAGTGGTTTAACAACCAAAAAGGATACGGATTCATCTCCGATGAACAGGGAAATGATGTATTCGTTCACTACTCAGGTCTTAATATGGAAGGTTTCAAATCCTTAGAAGAAGGCGCTGCAGTAGAATTTGAAGTTGTTGAAGGTGCAAAAGGACCACAGGCAACAAACGTAACAGTAGTAAGATAATTTTATTATCGCTTGTTACTACAGTCTAAATCAGTAGTTTCATGTACCTTTTTCTTTATTAAATAGAACTTGTTTTATTTTTCTAGATTAAGATATTGCAAACAATGGATTTGAAAAAGAGTGTCGGTTTTCCGGCACTCTTTTTTGCATACATATTTTGAAAATTCCTTGACTTTCCCCATCCAGCCCCTTTCAATAAACCTATCTTTTTTATCAAATCAAAGTTACAAAACATGCTAACGTAACAAAAAAATCCATCACCACATCGATGAACCATTCAGCAGGAGAAAATGACAGGTACAGATTTAGAACAGTAACCCCAAAAGGTTGATGGAAAGTAATAGAAACTACAAAATGGGTATGCTATAATGAAAACAGTTTAACCGTCATAGAAGGAGAAAAAGAATGCGAGTAGGAATGGGATATGATGTCCATAAATTAGTAGAAGGAAGGGATTTGATCCTTGGAGGTGTAAAGATTCCACATACGCTGGGGCTTTTGGGACATTCGGATGCAGATGTTTTGCTGCATGCGATCATGGATGCACTGCTTGGGGCGGCAGCACTTGGCGATATCGGAAAACATTTCCCGGATACAGATCCACAGTACAAAGGAATTTCGAGTATCAAATTATTAGAGCATGTTGCAAAACTGATCGAGGAAAAAGGATATATTGTGGAGAATATCGACGCAACGATCATTGCACAGAAACCGAAAATGCGTCCATACATCGAGGAGATGGAGAAGAATATTGCGACAGCATTGCATATTGATGTAAGTCAGATCAATGTGAAAGCAACGACCGAGGAAGGACTTGGTTTCACAGGAGCAGAACAGGGAATCTCATCCCAGGCGATCTGTGCGCTGACAACCATTTATGAGAGCAGTGT
>OGKS01000506.1_pt1 | contig 21525 bp, 20 predicted proteins | sample 1572491 | NCBI WGS metagenome assembly OGKS01 (sample SAMEA2582153, study PRJEB24529) | metagenome | biome: Human gut stool | place: China | collected 2011
TTTGACGCCGCGAACGTTGCTCCGAAGTAAAAGAAGGCGAACCGCCTGACGGTTCGCCTTCCTGACTTTATTCATAAATGTTTTTCGATCCAGCTCCACAGGTCGTTATAGACCACGGCACGGCAGTCTTCGTTCAGAATCTCGTGCCGCAGGCCCTTGTAGAGCTTCAGCTCCACGTCGCGCACGCCGGCGCGGCGGAAGGCCTCGTATGCGCGCTTGACGCCCTTGCCCATCTCGCCGACAGGGTCCTTGTCGCCGGAGATGAAGAGAATGGGCGTGTTGCGGTTCATCGACGCGATGTTTTTCGGCGTGCTGATGAAGCGGATGCCGCCGAGCATCTCGTAGAAGAGGCCGATGCTCGCCTTCTGACCGCAGAGGGGGTCGGCAATGTAGGCGTCAACATTGTTGTCGCTCGCGCTCAGCCAGTCGAGCGATGTGCGGTTGGGCGCGAAAGCCTTGTTGTACGCACCGAAGGCGAGATCCTCCACGCGCGGGGAATGCGCCTTGAAGCCGTGGCGCTTGCCTGCGGCCTTGGCGATGGCGCGCCCGCCTGCAACGACTGCGGGGGATTGGTGTCCCGTGCCCATGATGATGGCGGCGTCTACGGTGCCGGGATAGCGAATGAGGTAGGTGCGCGTCAGGAAAGAGCCCATCGAATGTCCCATGAGGAAATAGGGAACGTCGGGATATTTTTCCTTTGTGCGGCAGCGCAGGGCGTACATATCGTCCACCACGTGCTTCCAGCCATTATAAGGGCCGAAGTAAAGCGTCTCGGCGTCCTTTTCCGCGGAGAGGCCGTGGCCGAGGTGATCGTTTGCCACCACGACAAAGCCGTGCTCGGTCATAAATTCGGCGAAGGGGGCGTAGCGCATGCCATATTCCGCCACGCCGTGCGCGATTTGTAGAACGCCGATGATCTCATGCCCCTCGGGGGTCCACTCCGCTGCGTGAATGCGCGAGGAACCGTCCGAAGAGGAAAAGTAAAATTCCCTGCAAATAGCCATGGCGTAAAATCCTCCTGCATGGTATAATCACAATAACTTTATTACCTTAGTATAGCATAAAACCGTGCAAAGGGACAAGGGGGTATCTTCATGCAGCGGTATATTTTGGCGCTCGACCAGGGAACGACCAGTTCGCGCGCCATTCTTTTCGGACGCGACGGCAGCGTCGCAGGCTACGCACAGCAGACGTTCCGGCAGCATTATCCGCAGCCGGGCTGGGTTGAGCACGACCCGAACGAGATCTGGGAGAGCGAACGCGCGGTCGCCGCGCAGGCGCTGCGCAAAGCAAGCCTTGGCCGCGAGATCGCGGCCATCGGCATTACGAACCAGCGCGAAACAACGATCCTGTGGGATCGCGCGACCGGTGAACCGATCTATAACGCCATCGTCTGGCAGTGCCGCCGCACGGCGGACATTGCGGATGCGCTGCGCGAAAAGCGCGGTGTGAGCGAGTTGGTGGCAGAGAAAACGGGACTTCAGATCGACGCCTATTTTTCCGCGACGAAGATCAGATGGCTGCTCGATCATGTTCCCGGCGCGCAGGAGCGAGCTGCACGCGGCGAGCTGCTGTTCGGCACGGTGGAAACGTGGCTCATCTGGAAGCTGACGGGCGGCAAGGTGCACGTGACGGACTATTCCAACGCAAGCCGCACGATGCTCTTCAACATCCACACGCTTTCGTGGGACGAAGAGCTCTGCGCGCTTTTGGATATTCCGATGGATATTCTGCCGCGTCCGGTGTCGAATTCCGAGGTTTACGGGACGGTGGCAGAGGGGATCGAAGGTCTTGAGGCACTCGCGGGCGTGCCGATCTGCGGCGCAGCGGGCGACCAGCAGGCGGCGCTCTTCGGTCAGGGCTGCTTTACGCGCGGACAGGCCAAAAACACCTACGGCACGGGCTGTTTCACGCTGATGAATATTGGCGATACGCCGGTGCGCTCGCGCGCGGGACTGGTGACGACCGTGGGCTGGAACATCGGCGGCGAAACGACCTACGCGATCGAGGGCAGCGTTTTCAACGCGGGCTCGGCCATTCAGTGGCTGCGCGACGAGCTGAAGATCATCTCGACCTCGCACGAGTGCGATACGCTGGCAGAGAGCGTGAGCGATACGGGCGGGATCTACCTTGTGCCCGCCTTCACCGGCCTTGGCGCGCCGTACTGGGATATGTATGCGCGCGGCTGCGTTGTCGGCATTACACGCGGCACGACGAAGGCGCATTTTGCCCGCGCGGTGCTCGAATCCATCGCCTATCAGGTCACTGACCTGATGACCGCCATGCGGCAGGACGCGGGCTGCGAGATCTCGGGCCTGCGTGTGGACGGCGGCGCAAGCGTCAGCGATCTGATGATGCAGTTTCAGGCAGACCTTCTGCGCATTCCGGTCGACCGCCCCACGATGGTCGAAACGACGGCATTCGGTGCAGCGTCGCTTGCGGGACTGGCCGTGGGCGTGTGGAAGGATCTTGACGAGCTGCGCGCTTTGCGCCGCAGCGAACGTGTTTTCTCTCCCGAGCGCGCGCAGTATGAGTGCGAGGAGCTGTACCGCGGCTGGAAGCGCGCCGTGGGCTGCGCGCAGGGCTGGGTGGAGAAAAAATAGCACATCGTCATAAAAAGTTAATACTTTTATTAAAAATTATCCATTGAAATGCACGGCCCAGTAGCTTATACTTACAGTACCAAGCCAAAGTGAAAGGTTTGAAAGGAGAAGAGAATATGGAATTCTTAGACAACTTCGGTAAGAAGGTTCAGGATGTTGCTTTCATCGCTGCCGAGAAGGCGCAGCAGGTCGCGGCTGTTGCCAGCGAAAAGGCGAGCATCGTTGCGGATAAGGCAAAGACCGAATATGAGATGGCGGCTGAGCGCCGCAGCATGGACAAGAACTACCGCGCCATCGGCGAGTGGTATGTTTCCACACTCGAGGGCGACGCGCCCGAGGCAGTCGCCGACATTGTTGCGGCAATCAAGGACTCTCAGGATAAGCTCGCGGCCTATGAGGCTGCCAAAGCGGAGGCCGCCGCGGCCAAGGCTGAGGCTGCCGCTGCCAAGAAAGCAAAAGAGCCTGTCATCGAGGTGACCATCGAGAAGAAAACCGATGCGGCAGAGCCTGTCGCGGAGGAGAGCGACTATGTTCCCTGCGAGGAAGTGCCTGCACAGGAGGAACCTGCTGCGGACGAGGAACCCAAGGAAAACTAAATCCTGAAACGAAAGGCGGCGCAGCACTCGCTGCGCCGCCTTTCCTGTTTGAACGAAGCGTCTGGTCTGCATAATTTGTTTTTGTTTGATTATATGAATAATACCAGTAGGCGGTATAATACGAGCAACAACCAAAACAAAGGAGCATTTGACCATGAGCGATAAGAAGATCAGAAAGCTTGTCCTTGCCGCTTTGCTTGCGGCGCTTGTCTGCGTGGCGACGATGGTCGTCCAGATCCCTTCTCCGATGCAGGGCTATGTGAATTTAGGCGACTGCTTCGTGCTGCTCTCGGGCTGGCTGCTCGGCCCCTGGTACGGCTTTGCGGCGGGCGGCATCGGCTCGATGCTGGCGGATCTCTTCCTCGGCTACGGCCACTATGCGCCCGGCACGCTCGTCATCAAGGGCCTTATGGCGCTCATCGCCGCGCTGGTGTATGAAAAGATGGGCCGCACGCAGGCGTCCCGCATCATCGGCGGCGTTGTGAGCGAGATCGTGATGGTGCTGGGCTATTTCAGCTATGCGTCGCTTCTTCTCGGCAAGGGGCTTGCCGCTGCGGCGAGTATTCCCGGCAATATTTTTCAGGGCACGGTTGGCCTCGTGGTCGGCGTGCTGCTGGTCGCGGTGCTGGAGCGCGCCAAGGTGACGGAGAAGCTGGCATAAGCAAAACAACATGTTAAAGAGGTGTCAGATCATGGCGGGAATCGTACATGAGGTAGAAAATCATCGTCTGTTAGAGCAGGCGGAGCAGGAGGCGGCGGAATGCGCGCGCCAGCTGGCGGAGGCGGCACATCTGCGCCGCGGGCAGATCGTTGTCGTCGGGTGCAGCACGAGTGAGGTCGTCGGGCACCAGGTCGGCAGCTGGTCAACGCCGGAGGTGGCACAGGCGATCTTCCGCGGGCTGTCCGGTGTGTTTTCGCCCATGGGGGTGTACATTGCCGCCCAATGCTGCGAGCATCTCAACCGCGCGCTCATTGTGGAGCACGAGGCGGTGCCGGGCGGCGAGATCGTCAACGTCCTGCCGCAGCCCAAGGCGGGCAGTTCCTTTGCAACGGCGGCCTATGAGGCGTTCCGCCACCCCGTGGCGCTCGAGGAGATCCGCGCCGACGCGGGGCTTGACATCGGCGGCACGCTGATCGGCATGCATCTGAAAAAAGTGGCTGTCCCCGTGCGCTTGAAGCAGAATCGCATCGGTCAGGCCATCGTGCTGGCCGCGCAGACGCGCCCCAAATTCATTGGCGGCGAGCGCGCGATCTATGATGAGTCGCTCAAAGAAGGTTATCCTGATTTTGTCGATTGATAGCAACAGAAAATGCGAGATACCCGTTTTCTCGGGTATCTCGCATTTTCGTTATGCTCTGCGGTGTTCTCAGGCGAGGAAGCCCTTGAGGATCGTATCCTCGGCCTCTTCCTCGGTGAGTCCCAGGGTTTGGAGCTTCAAGAGCTGATCGCCCGCGATTTTGCCGATGGCAGCCTCGTGGATGAGCTGCGCGTCGGTCGAATTGGCGCTGATGGCGGGGACGGATTCGATCGTTGCTTTGCCCATGATGATCGAGTCGCACTGCACGTGGCCGAAGCACTTGCTGTTGCCCACGACCACGGGGTGGAAGACCTGCTTGGACTCGTCCTGCGCAACGGAGCGGGAAATGACGCGCCCGCGGGAGTCCTCACCGTTGAGCTCGATCTCCATGTCGCTTTCGGCGAGCTGCTTGCCGTGCGTCAGCAATCTTTCGGTGACGATGGCCTCGGCGCCCTTGCCGCAAACGATCTTCGTCTTGCGCACGGTGGAGTCGATGCCGCGGATCTGAACGGTCTCCATCTGGATGCTTGCGCCCTCGTCGAGGTAGACGACCGTAGTGGGGTTCATCACACGCGCGCCGTTGCCGTCGCCCTCACCGTAATGCTTTTCCGTATAGCGCACGTGGGAATTCTTGGAGATATAAAAGGTGTGGATACCGTCGTGACGGCTCTCGTTACAGCCGGAGTTATGGATGCCGCAGCCTGCGACGATGTCGACATCGCAGTTTTCACCGACGTAAAAGTCGTTGTAGACCATTTCGGTCACGCCGCTTTTGCTGATGATGACGGGAATGTGGCACTGCTCGCCCTTTGTACCGTCCTTGATGCGGATGATGATGCCGCTTTTGCCCTCGCTCTGTGGGTCGATGGCGATGTGCTCGGTGGACTGGCGCGCCTCGCAGCCGCTGTCCTTTCGGATGTTGAACGCGCCGACGGGTTTGCCCGTCAGGTCGGCGATCTTTTCAAGCAGGGAAGCGTCGATTTCAGTGATCATGTGTTCTTCCTCCTTACTTGTTCAGCACCGGGCAGGAGCCCAGCGTATCTGCCATGATGAGCGGGAAAATTTCCTTTGTGCTGCCGCGATGCATCAGCTCGCCGCCGCCCACGACGACGATCTCATCGGCCAGCTGAATGATGCGCTCCTGATGGGAGATGATGATCATTGTGGCAGTCTCCTGACGGCGCAGCTGCTCGAAGGTCTCGGTCAGGCGCGCGAAGCTCCAGAGGTCGATGCCGGCTTCCGGCTCGTCGAAGATCATCAGCTCGCTGCCGCGAGCAAGCAGCGTTGCGATCTCAATGCGCTTGACCTCGCCGCCGGAGAGGGAAACGTCCACCTCGCGGTCGAGGTAGTCGTTGGCGCAGAGGCCCACCTGCGTGAGGTATTTGCAGCACTTGTCCTTGCTGAGGTTTTCGTCGCCCGAGGCAATGGTCAGAAGGTTTCGCACCGTGATGCCCTTGAAGCGCGGCGGCTGCTGAAAGCCGTAGCTGATGCCGAGGCGCGCGCGCTCGGTGATGCCGAGATGCGTGATGTCCTGGCCGTTGAAGAGGATCTGGCCGCCCGTCGGCGTGACAAGGCCCATGATGATCTTGGCAAGCGTGGTCTTGCCGCCGCCGTTGGGGCCGGTAAAGACGATGAGCTTGCGGTCGGGAATGTCGATGGAAATGTCCTTCAAGATCGTCTGCTCCCCTTCGGGAGAAGAGACGGTATAGGTGATGTGCTTCAGTTCCAGCATGAAAAGAAGACCTCCTTACAGAAACTGCCGTTGGAGTATTCTTAGCTTAACGCCTGCGGCAGAAAATGAAAAGTTGCAAATGCAACAAAATGAACAAAAATACAAAACAAATGTAGTTTACCAGAAAAATGGGAAAAAATCAACGAGCGGGGTGCGATTTTTGAGATTTCTTTTTTCGGGAGGGAAAGAAGAAAAAGCAGCCGGCACACAGAGGCGCGGCCGGCATAGAATGGGGCGAGAATTGTTCGGGAAGGGGAAAGAAAATATGATCGAGCAAAAAAATCCGTCCGCCTACGACTACGATGCCTGCCGCGCGCTGTGGCAGCGCGTTTCACCGTCGGAGGATCCATATCCCGCGGCGGAAGAGATGACCACGCAGAGCGGGGAGCTTTCGCTCCCTGGGGCGGAAGGGGATCCCTGCTGCATGGGAACGGCGGCGGCGGATTCCGTCGAGGTGCTGCAAGGCTTTCTGCGCGAGGAACTGGGCGACGCGCAGGTTTACGCCTATCTTGCCGCAAACCTGCCGCGGCGCGAGACAGCGCGCCTTTTCCGCGCGCTCAGCGAGGAGGAAAAGCGCCATGCGCGCGACCTTGCCGCTGCGATCTACCTGATCACCGGAAAGCCCTACTGCCCGCGCGTATGCGTTGAAAGACCGGATATGGGCGATCTCTGTGCACTGCTGCGCAGGCTTTACCATAGTGAGGCCTGCGCGGGCTACAACTACGCCCGCGCGGGGGAAGAAACGCTCGATCTATGCCTGGGAAAGCTCTTTGCGGCGATGAGCGCAGACGAATACCGCCACGCGGAGACGCTGCTGAAGCTTCTCGGGCGAAAAATGAACATTTGAAAAAAGAACCGGGACAGAGAGTGCTCTCTGTCCCGGTTTGCTCATTCGATGGAGATGATATAGTAGTAGACCGGCTGGCCGCCGCAGATGAGGTTGATCTCGGCGTCCGGGCACTTGTGGGTGAAGATGTCGCACGCCTTGCGCGCGTCCTCTTCCGCCACATCTTCGCCGTAAAAGACGGTGATGAACTCTGCCCCGCGGGACGCGGCCTCGTCGGCAAGACCGCCGAGCAGCGCGGAAACATCGCGGTCGGTGCCGTGAAGCTTCCCGTCGAGCAGCGCGAGATAGTCGCCCTCGTGAATGTCGAAACCGTCGAAATCGGAGTTGCGCGCGGCGTAGGTGATCTGCGCGGTGGAAACGTTCTGCGCAGCGTCTGTCATTGCCTTCGCGATGGCGTCAGCGTCGCTCATGTCGGGATCGACCGCCATCATCGCGCTTACGCCCTGCGGAATGGAGGCGGTGGGAATGACAACGACGTTTTTCTCCGTTAGACCCATGCACTGCTGCGCGGCCATAATGATGTTTTTGTTATTCGGCAGGACGAAAACGGTGCGCGCGGGAACCTTCCGGATCTCCCTGAGAATGCTCTCGGTCGAGGGATTCATGGTCTGCCCGCCGCTGATGACGCCGTCCGCGCCAAGGTCGGTAAAGACGCTGGCAAGTCCGTCGCCGGCGCAGACGGCAAGGAAGCCGTAGTCCTTTTCGGGTGCAGCCTCTTCGCTGTTGTCCTCCTGCCCGGCAGCCTCCAGCTCCTGCTCAATGGCATCGAGATCGTCGGTAGACTGGGCCGTGCCGCCAGCGGCAAGCTGCTGCGCCTGCGTGCGCATGTTCTCGATCTTGGCAAGCTCGAGCGTGCCGTACTTCTGCGCTTCGCTCAGCGCCTCGCCCGGAATGTCGGTGTGGACGTGAACCTTGAAGGCCTCGTCGTCCTCGCCGATGACGAGCGAATCGCCGATGCCGTCCAAAAATCTGCGGAACGGCTCAATGCTGCGTCCGCTCTTGCGGACGATGAACACGGTGTCGAATGTGAAGGTGATGTCTTCTTCGGAAAGCATGGCAAAATCCGCCTTTTCCTGCGTATCTTCCGCTGTGAGCTCGGGACGCTCTTCGCCGCGAAGCGCGCTGAGCATGCCGCCGAGAATGAGCAGGAAGCCCTTGCCGCCGGCATCGACCACGCCAGCCTTTTTGAGAACGGGGTTCATGTCGGTCGTCTGCGCGAGCGTGATCTCGCCTTGGGCGATGGCCTGCTCGAGCACATACTCGACGCTGTTCTGCTCCTCTGCCGCGCTCGCAGCGCGCTCGGCGGCGAGACGCGAAACGGTCAGGATCGTGCCCTCGGCGGGCTTCATCACGGCGTTATACGCCGCGGCGACACCCTCCTGAAGCGCGGCGGCGAAGGCCGCGCCGTCGGCTTCCTTGCAGCCCTTGAGCTCCTTGGAGATGCCGCGGAAGAGAAGCGACAGAATGACGCCGGAGTTGCCGCGTGCGCCGCGCAGCAGCGCGGAGGCGGTGACGGAGGCGGCCTGATCGACCGTGGCAGGCTCGATCTTCTTGAGCTCCTGCGCCGCGGTCTGAATGGTGAGGCTCATGTTCGTGCCGGTGTCGCCGTCAGGAACGGGAAATACGTTTAAGTCGTTGATGGCTTGTTGTGCCTGTGCGATGGAGACGGTGCCGAAGAGCAGCATCTCCTTAAACATGGCACCATTGATGGTATCGTGCATGGGATGATGTCCTCCTCGATTTTACAGATTCATGCTGTCAACGCAAACGTCGACACTGCGGATGCTCGCGCCGGTGTTTTCGCTGACCATATAGCGAACCTGATTGATAATGGAGCGGCACACGGCGGCGATGTTCACGCCGTGCTCCACAACAATGTGCAGCTCAATGGAAATGTCCCCTTCTTCGTGGGGAATGATGCGCACGCCCTTGCTCATCGCCTCGCGGCGCAGCAGGTGGACAAGCCCGTCCGTCATGGAGCGGAAGGCCATGCCCTTGACGCCGAAGCAGCTTGTGGCGGCAGCGCCGGTGATATTCGACAGGGCGGCATCGGAAATGCTGATCTCGCCCTTTTCGGTGTGTAGCCTGATCATGGAAGATACTCCTTTCTCCCTGGTCGATAAAATGTGACCATATTACTACTCCATACCATTATATACGAAGCGCGCGGGAATAACAAGAGAAAATATTTTGCGGAAAATGCGGAAAAATGTCAGGGTGTCTATTGAAAATGAACGGAAATTCACGTATTATGGAAACCAGAGAGTATGTTGCGCCGTGACCGTCGGCGCTGTGGAGGGATAACGATGAGAGTGATCACAGGCTCGGCGCGCGGACGGCGGCTGGGCGAACTCAAGGGTATGGAGACCCGGCCGACGACCGATAAGGTCAAGGAGAGCATCTTTAATTGTATCCAGTTTGACGTGGAGAATGCGCGCGTGCTCGATCTGTTTGCGGGTACGGGCCAGCTCGGCATCGAGGCACTTTCGCGCGGAGCAAAAAGCGCACTTTTCATCGATAAGCGCGCGGACGCGGTGAAGCTCGTGCGCGAGAATCTTGCGCTGTGCCGTCTTGAGGAGAACGCGCAGGTCATCTGCGGCGACTCCGTTGCGGCGCTCGGCGCGCAGCGGCAGAAATTCGACATCATCTTTCTCGATCCGCCCTACGGCAGCGGCCTTCTGGAGCAGGCGATGGAGAAGATCGCCTCGTTTGACATTTTATCGCCCCATGGTATAATGGTGGCGGAAAGCGCGCTGGATCAGGCGCTGCCGGCGCTTCCTGCGCCGTACAGCCTGTACCGCGAATACCGCTACGGCAAGATTAAAGTGACGATCTATCACCGCGCGGGGGAGGAAGAGGCATGAAGATCGCAGTCTTTCCCGGCTCGTTCGATCCCGTGACGATCGGGCATCAGGACATCATCGCGCGTGCGTCGAAGCTCTTCGACCGCGTGTATGTGTCCATCGTACCGAACGGAACGAAGATGCACCCGATGTTTTCAGACGAACAGAAGCTTGCGCTGATGTGCGCGAGCATTGAGGACTTTCCCAACGTGGAAGCCGAGCTTGGCGGCGGACTTTTGACCGACTACGCGCTCCGAAAAAACGCGCAGTTTCTTGTGCGCGGCGTGCGCAACAGCGTGGATTTTGACGCCGAGCAGCAGCTCTCGCTCATCTATCGAGATGTGTCGGAGGGGGCGCTTGAAACGGTGCTGCTCGTTGCAGAGCCGAAGTATCAGCACATCAGCTCCACGATGGTGCGCGAGATGATCAAATACGGACAAAACCTTGAAAAATATATGCCGCTGCGCGCAGCGGCGCTTGTGAAAGAATGGGGAGAAGACCATGGAGAACAATGATGTGCAGCATCTTCTGGATATGCTTTATGAGATGATCGACGGGGCGAAGAATGCGCCGCTGTCGAGCGACAGGTGCATTTTGAACCGCGATGAGGCGCTTGATCTGCTTGATGAGATCCGCGCACAGCTGCCGGTGGAGCTCGCGCGCGCGCAGGAGCTGATCCGCGCGAAGGAGGATTATGTCAAGGCTGCCAAGCGCGATGTGGAGCGCATGATGCAGCAGGCTGAACTGGACGCGAAAGCCAAGGTCTCCGAGACCGAGGTGCTTACCGCTGCGCGTGACCGCAGCCGCGAGATCATCAAGCGCGCCGAAGATCGCAGCCGCGAGATGTACCGCGTTGCCAACGAATACACGGAAGATGCGCTGCGCCGCACCGAGGAGGCCATTCAGATGGCGCTGGCCGAGGTGCAGCAGTCCCGTTCTGACTTCCGTGCCGCATCTGTGGCGCAGATGCAGAAAAAACGCGAGGAACTGGCACAGTCCGCTGAAAAACAAGCGTAAGTACAATGAAAAATTGTCAAAAGTGACAAAAACCGACAAAATTGGTAGACATAATCTATATTTGGACACAAGAAAAAGGAGCCGCCACAAGATATTGTGGCAGCTCCTTTTTGTTCAAAATAAAAGTAGAACAAAGGTTTCAAAAGAGACGCGCGGCGGCTGCTTTTTTGCGGGAAAAAGCGGCAAAAGCCTTGAAAACGCAGGGAAATTTCTGCTTGCATTTTTTATGTGAATCTCGTATACTCAAAGCAAAGGTGGGGAAAAGTGGGGCATCATACCATGAAAATGGTTCTCTTTCCCACGTGAGCATCAGGACAAGCGCGGCACGGCTTTTTCGGAAAACGGGAAAAGGCCGCGCTTTCGCGCCCCCGCGATGCCCCAAATACCAAAAAAGGAGGGAGCCGCCGTGACAGGTCAGTATCAGCATACGATCGATGCCAAGGGGCGGCTCTTTATTCCTGCGAAGCTGCGCGAGGAACTGGGCGACACGTTTTATGTCACCATGGGCATGGATTCCTGCCTGAGCGTCTATTCCGACGCTTCCTGGGCGCGCTTCACCGAAAAGTTTGAAGCGCTGCCCTACACAAAGACCAAGGCCATGCGCCCGCTCTTTGCCAATGCCGCCAAGTGCGAGCCGGATGCGCAGGGACGCATCGTGCTTCCGCAGAAGCTCAGAGCCTACGCCCATCTTGAAAAAGATGTGGTCGTGATCGGTGTGTCGAACCGCGCCGAGATCTGGAACGCGGAGAAGTGGGCAGAGATCGAGGCCGCGGAACTCAACCCCGAGAATCTGGCCGCCGTGATGGAAGAGTTGGGATTCTGATATGGAAGAGAACTACGGTCATAAGTCGGTGCTGCTGCACGAGTGCCTCGATGCGCTCGCCATCAAGCCTGACGGCATTTATGTGGACGGCACGCTCGGCCGCGCCGGCCATTCGCTTGAGATCGTGCGCCGCCTGACAACGGGCAGGCTCATCGCGCTCGACCGCGACGAGACCGCCATCGAAGCGGCGAACCGCCGCCTTGGCGACTATCTTGATAAGGTCACGCTCGTCCACAGCAACTTCAGCGCGCTCGACTCTGTGCTGTACGAGCTGGGCGTCCGCGGCGTGGACGGAATGCTCTTCGACCTCGGCGTTTCCTCCCCGCAGCTTGACGAGGCGCAGCGCGGTTTTTCCTACAAGCAGGACGCGCCGCTCGACATGCGCATGGACGAGTCCGCCGCACTGACGGCGCACGAGGTGGTGAACACCTGGTCCTATGAGGAGCTGCGGCGCATTCTCTTTGAATACGGTGAGGAGCGCTACGCGCCCGCCATTGCAAAGAAGATCTGCACATACCGCGAGCAGAGAAGCATCGAGACAACGCTTGAGCTTGCAGACCTGATCCGCTCGGCGATGCCGGCGAGCGCACTGCGCGAAAAGCAGCACCCCGCCAAGCGCAGCTTTCAGGCCATCCGCATCGCCGTGAACGACGAGCTGGGTGAGCTTCCGCCGATGCTCGACGCGGCAGAGAAGAATCTCAAAAGCGGCGGACGGCTTGCGGTCATTACGTTCCACTCGCTCGAGGACCGCATTGTTAAGAAAAAGCTCCAGGAGCTTGCACAGGGCTGCATCTGTCCGCCGGAATTCCCGGTGTGCGTGTGCGGCAGAAAACCGAAGGTAAAGCTCATTACGCGAAAGCCCATCGTGTCGAACGAGGAAGAGCTTGCCGAAAATCCCCGCGCCCGCAGCGCAAAGCTGCGCGTCGCAGAAAAGTGCTGACAACAGCAAAGAATACGCAAAAGAAAGGAGATCGCCATGGCCAGCCGCAGAGAGCAGAACATGAAATACCGCCGCTACAGCGGACGAGTCAATGGCAATCTCGCTTACGATCCCGCCTACGAAGAGCGCCAGCGCAGACTGCGCCGCGAGCAGGAATATGAGCGCGAGCATCAGCGCGAAGAATTTATGCGCCCGCCGCAGCGGAAGGTGCAGAAGAAAGCTGCACCCGTCCGCCGCCAACGCGAGAAGGTCTCGCTCGGCGCACTGTGCGGCTTTGCGGCACTGGCTGCCATGGTCGCGCTGATGATCCTGTGCCGTGCGCAGCTTACCGAGATCTCTTCGCAGGTCGTTTCCGTGCAGAAGGAGATCGCTGCGCTTGAGGACGAGCATGTCGCGCTGCTCACGCGTTATGAAAAAACCTTTGATCTCACCACCATCAAAGAGGCGGCGGCCGCGGCCGGTATGGCCAAGCCAAGCGCCTCACAGGTCTACTATATCGACCTGTCGGAAGCTGACAGCGTGGTCGTCTATCAGCAGAAGAGCCAGAACGTGCTGGCTCGGGCGCTCACATCGCTTGGCAACGGCGTATGTGCGGTGGTGGAATATTTCAAATGAGCGAAGCTATACATAAGGAGTAAGGAGCTTCCTTACTCCTTTTCCATCTTTAAGGAGGATGAACAGCAGTGGCACAACCCCAAAAAAGACGTCCCGAATCCGCGCGACGGGCAAACCGCATCATTCAGACAAGAACGCTGCTGTTGCTCGGCGTGTTCGGCGTGCTGACTTTCGTGCTGCTCTTTGCCAAGCTTTATCACTGGCAGATCACCGAGCACGATGAGCTTCAGTCCGTCGCCGTGCGGCAGCAGACGCTGCGCACCACGGTGGAGGCGAGCCGCGGCACCATTTACGACAGAAACGGTACGATCCTTGCGATGTCCGCCTCGGCGGAGGATATTTTTCTCTCGCCCAAGGAGATCATCGAGAACGATCAGGATCAGAACCTGATCGCAAACGGCCTTGCTGAGATCCTGAACCTCGACGCTGCTGACATTCTCAAAAAGATGGAGAAAACAAATTCTCAGTACGAGATCCTCAAGAAAAAAGCGGACGATGAGCTTGCCGACAAGGTGCGGGAATTCATCAACAAGAATGAACTCAGGGGCGTTTTCCTGCGCCCGACGAGCAAGCGCAGCTATCCCAAGGGGACGCTTGCCTCGCAGGTCATCGGCTTTGCCAACGACAACGGCGGCTCGATGGGACTGGAGGCGACCTATAACGACGAACTGACCGGTGAAAACGGCATGGTCGTCACCGCGCGCGACCGCGACGGCCGCTCCGTACTCTACCAGTATGACCAGTATTTCGACGCGGAAAACGGCTGCGACCTGCACACGACGCTCGACACCACCATTCAGTATTACCTTGAAAAGGGCGTGCAGGAGCTGGAGGCACGCTTCGGCACGGGAAAGGGCGCAACGGGCATCGTCATGGACGTCAACACCGGCGCGGTACTGGCGATGGCGTCGCTCCCGACTTACGATCTGAACGCTCCCGGCAAGGTCTACAACGATTTTCTGACCTCCGGTATGACGGAGGAGCAGATCGAGGAGAACATGAAGGATCTTCTCAACAAACAGTGGCGCAGCAAGGCCATCAACGATACCTATGAGCCGGGTTCCACCTTCAAAACGCTCACGCTCGCCATGGCACTTGAGGAAAACGTCGTCGATCTGAACACGGGCTTCTACTGCGGCGGCAACATGACCGTCGAAGGGCAGAAGATCTGGTGCTCCAAGCGCACGGGCCACGGCCAGCAGGACCTTTCCACGGCCTTTGCAAACTCCTGCAACCCCGCCTTTATGAACATCGGCCTTCGCGTCGGCAACGCGAAATTCTACCAGTACATGCAGGATTTCGGATTGCTGGAAAAGACCGGCATCGACACCACGGGCGAGGCCAGCGGCTTTGCCAACAGTGAGATCAAGTATTCAACGCTTGCCCTGGCGTGCTATGCCTTCGGTCAGAACTTCAACGTCACGCCTGTTGCGCTGCTTGCAGCGCAGTGCGCCTGCGTCAACGGCGGCTATCTCTACACGCCGTATCTTGTGGAAGAGATCACCGATCAGGACGGCAATGTTGTCTCCCGGCACGACGCAACGCCCATTCGTCAGGTCATTTCCACGGAGACCTCCGCGCTCGTGCGCGATATTATGGAATACGAAGTGACCACCGGCACGGGCAAAAACGGCCAGGTCGCGGGCTACCGCATCGGCGGCAAGACGGGCACTGCCGATAAGGTCGGCGGCAACGTTATCGTTTCCTTCGTGTGCTTTGCCCCTGCGGACGATCCGCAGGTGATGATGCTTCTCACCCTCGATGAGCCGAACAAGTGGACCGGAACCTATGTTTCCGGCGGTAACATGGTCGCGCCCGTGGCAAGCTCCGTGATGGGCGAGATCCTGCCGTATCTCGGCATCGAGCCGAGCTACACCGCCGAAGAACTTGTCGGCGCGGATAAAACCGTGCCGAACGTTGTCGGCCTTTCAAAGGACGCGGCGGCCGAGCGCCTGAGCGCGAACGGCTTCAGCTTCCGCACCGTCGGCAGCGGCGACACCGTCACCGACCAGACGCCCGCGGGCGGCGCGATCGTGCCCAACAGCGCAGAGATCATTCTCTACCTCGGCGCGGAGAAATCGGGCGAGAAATGCATCGTGCCGAATGTCGTGGGCGACAGCGCTGCGACCGCGAACCAGAAGATCGTGAACGCGGGGCTTATCATGGGTGTTTCCGGCGCAACGAACGCAAGCTCGTCCACCGTGCGCGCCATCTCGCAGAGCATCGCGGCGGGCACAGAGGTCGAGGCGGGCACGGTCGTGCGCGTTCAGTTCAGCGACAGCTCGGTGCGCGACTAAAGACAGCAAGACCCAATTCCGAAAGGAATTTTTGAAAACGCAGTTATCTGAGCTTGTTTCCGTATTGGAAGAAAAGGAAGTGCGTGCGCCGCAGGATCTGACGATCAGCGGCCTTGCGCTCGATTCCCGCGAAACGGGGGAAGGAACGCTCTTTTTCGCCCTGCCGGGGGAAAAAGAGGACGGCGGCGACTATATCGCCGAAGCAAAGGCGCGCGGCGCGGTCTGCGCCGTGTGCGAGCAGCCGCCGGAAACGGAGATCCCCTACATTCTTGTGCCCGATGCGCACAAAGCGCTTGCGCTTTGCGCGGCGGTATGGTATGGTACTCCGGCGGGAAAACTCACCGTGGTCGGTGTGACCGGCACGAACGGCAAAACAACCACGACCTGTCTGATCAAGCAGCTGCTGGAGCGCACGAAGGGCGCGAAGGTCGGACTCATCGGCACGAATCAGAACCTGATCGGAGAATGTGCCGTTCCGGCAGAGCGCACCACGCCCGACGCGCTGACCTTGCAGCGCCTGCTCGCCCAGATGGTCGATGCGGGCTGTACTTACGCGGTGATGGAGGTCTCCTCCCATGCGCTGATGCAAAAAAGGGTAGAGGGGATCCGCTTTCGCGTCGGCGTTTTTACGAATCTGACGCAGGATCACCTCGACTATCACGGCACGATGGAAGCCTATTGCGAGGCAAAAGCGCGCCTTTTCGACCAGTGCGACATCGCCTGCGTCAATGGCGACGATCCGTGGACGGAGCGGCTGCTCGCTCGCTTTGCGGGCGAAAGCGTGACATTCGGGCAGGATATGACGAACGATCTTGTCGGCTGGCGCGCCCGCTACGAAAATGACGGTGTGCGCTTTACCGCCTGCACCGATCTTGACCATGAGGAGACAAGGATCGGCATTCCCGGCGGCTTTTCGCTCTATAATGCGCTTGCGGCGCTCTGCGCCGTGCAGGCGCTCGGCGTGCCGCTGCATGCGCTCGCGGAAGCGCTGCAAGGCTGCATCGGCGTGAAGGGCCGATGCGAGGTCGTGCCGCTTTCTGCACCGTTTACCGTTATCATCGACTATGCCCACACACCGGACGGACTGAAAAATATCCTTTCCACCGTCTGCGGCTTTGCCGACGGGCGCGTGATCGCGCTTTTTGGCTGCGGGGGAGACCGCGACAAAACGAAGCGCCCCCGCATGGGACGCATTGCCGCGGCGCTTTCGGACTTTGTCGTTCTCACGAGCGACAATCCACGCACCGAAGATCCCTACGAGATCCTGCGCGACATTCTGCCCGCGCTTTTGGAGAGCAAAACGCCGTTTGCCGTCGTGGAAGACCGGCGCAAGGCCATCGGCTTTGCGCTGTGCGAGGCGAAAGAGGGCGATGTGCTCGTCCTCTGCGGAAAGGGACACGAGACCGATCAGGAGATCGGAACGACAAAATACCACCTCGACGAGAGGGAGGTTGTGCGCGAGATGTTCGCGCAAGTACAAAGGAAGGAAGCCGCTGCGGCGGCGAAGGAAAACGAATATGAAGATCATCATTGCCTGCATACTGAGCTTCGCGGTCTCCGCGATCACGGGAAAATTTCTGGTTCCTGAGCTGCGCAAGCTGAAAGCGGGACAGAGCATCCGCGAGGACGGCCCCACCTGGCACGCCGGAAAGGCCGGCACGCCGACGATGGGCGGACTGATGTTCATTCTCGGCATTCTGGTGTCTATTCTTGTCTGCGGCTGGAAGGGCATGATGGCGGGAGATCTCAAGCACCTTTATATCTTTGCCTTTGCGCTCATCTTCGGCGTCATCGGCTTTTTAGACGACTTTGAAAAGGTGAAGCATAAGCAGAACCTCGGCCTGACCGCCATTCAGAAGTTCCTGCTGCAGCTCGCCGCGGCGGTCGCGTTCCTCTGCCTGATGCGCTTTGAGGGTATGCTGACGCCGAACCTCTATGTGCCGTTTTTCAACAAGAGCTTTGTGATGAGCTGGCCGGTCTACATGGTGTTTGCGGCCTTTGTCATCGTGGGTACGGTCAACGCCGTCAACATCACCGACGGCATCGACGGTCTGGCCGGCAGCGTGACGGTGCCGGTGGGACTCTTCTTTGCGGTGCTTTCCATCTGGTGGAAAGGCTATGACCAGCTCGGCATTTATTCCGCGGCGCTCGTCGGCGGTTTGCTCGGCTTCCTTATCTATAATTTCCACCCGGCCAAGGTCTTTATGGGCGATACTGGCTCGCTGTTTCTCGGCGGTACGGTGGCGGCGCTGGCCTTTGCCTATGATATGCCGCTCGTGCTGATCCCTGTCGGCTTTGTTTACATCTGCGAGACGCTTTCCGATATTTTGCAGGTCGGCTACTTCAAGGCGACACACGGCAAGCGCCTGTTCAAAATGGCGCCGCTGCACCACCACTTTGAGCTTTGCGGCTGGAGTGAGGTGAAGCTCGTCGCTATCTTTACGAGCGTGAGTCTGCTGGGCTGCATCGCAGCGATATTCGGCGTCATGAACCGATTTCATTTTTGAGAAACGGCTTGCCGTTTCTCAAAAATGAGAGAGTTTGCGCGCCGCTCTGTGCCTCACCGCCTTTGGCGGCTCGACACTCGCTCTGCGAGAAGTATTTTTCGCCACGCGCAGGTCGCGGCGAAAAATGATCAAAATTATTTGCCGCCTGCGGGCGGCAAAGGGACGGGGCGCAATGACGCGCGCTGGTCGTCCTCCGCGACAGATTTGGTTTGCTTTCCGTCTGCGGGCGGCAAAGCATGTGACACTTAAATGGCGCTCAAAATTGCGCGCTGCACAATTTTGAGTCGAATGAAAGGGGGAGAGCACATGACCAAGGAGGAGCGCCTGCTGCGGCAGGAGCAGCGCGAGCGCGCGAAAGCCATCGAGGCGGCGGCGCGCGAAGCGGGCCGCGGGCCGCTGGATCTTCCCTATCTTCTTCTGGTGCTCATGCTCGTGGGCGTGGGACTCATCATGCTGTTCTCCGCAAGCTTTCCATCCGCCTACTACGAAAAGGGCAACCCGGCCTACTACCTGATTCGTCAGGGCCTGTTTGCGGTGGTCGGTATTGTGGCGATGGCCATCATCGGTAAGACCAACTATGAACGATTCCGCGGCGCGGCGCGCATCGCGCTGATCGGTTCGATCATTTTGCTGGTGATCGTTTTGATCCCCGGCGTCGGTACGGGTAAACTGACGCACGGCGCACAGCGCTGGATCCGCATGGGCCCCATCCAGTTTCAGCCTTCCGAGCTTGCCAAGGTCGGCGTGATCCTCTACTTTGCCGACAGCATTTCAAAAAAGAGAGACCGAATGGCCACCTTCCGTGAAGGGATCCTCCCTTATGCGGGAATTCTTGCCACGATTGCCATTCTCATGGGATTGGAGCCGCACCTTTCCGGCATGGTGCTGCTGCTCGGCATCGGCGCGGTGATGATGTACGTCGGCGGCATTCGCAACTACTGGGTGTTTGCCGGCTTTGTGGTCGTTGCCTTTGTAGCGTACGCCTTTGCAACAGGACTCATCACCTACAATTCGAGCCGAATCGACATCTGGCTCGACCCGTTCAACGAAGAATGGATGCGTGACAAGGGCTACCAGATCCGCCAAAGCCTGCTTTCCATCGGCTCAGGCGGCCTCTTCGGCGTGGGGCTCGGCAAGAGCCGACAAAAGTTCCTCTTCCTGCCCGAAGAGCACAACGATTTTATCTTCGCCATCATCTGCGAAGAGCTTGGCTTGGTCGGCGCAACGATCATCATGGTCATGTTCGCGCTGCTCATCATCCGCGGCTACTGGATCGCTCTGCACGCACGCGACCGCTTCGGAAGCCTTCTTGCCGTCGGCGTGACAACGCAGATCGCGCTACAGGTGTTTCTCAACATCGCGGTCGTGTCGAATCTGATCCCGAATACGGGCATTTCCCTGCCGTTTTTCAGTTACGGCGGCACGGCGCTCGCCGTGCAGCTTGCCGAGGTCGGCATCGTATTGAGCGTTTCGCGCCAGATGCGTTAGCGTGGAAAGGAGAAAAGGCATGAAAGTGATCTTTACCTGCGGCGGTACGGCGGGGCACGTCAATCCCGCGCTCGCGCTCGCGGGCTATCTGCGCGAGAAGGACGCAAGCACGGAGATCTTATTCGTCGGCGCGGAGCGCGGACTGGAGCGCGACTTGATCGCGCACACGGATTACCCCTTCCGCACGGTGAACATCTCTTCGTTTCACCGCTCGTTCAGGCCTGCGGAGATCCGGCACAACCTTGTCTCGCTCAAAAATCTTGCCCACGCCGAGCGTGAGGCAAACGCCATTTTGAAGGATTTCCGTCCCGACCTCATCGTCGGTACCGGCGGCTATGCAAGCTATCCGCTCGTGCGCTACGGCGCGAAGGCGGGCATTCCCACGGCGGTACACGAGTCGAACATCGTGCCGGGGCTGACGACGCGGCAGCTGGAGTCTCATTGCGAGCGCATCATGGTCGGTTTTGAAGAGTGCCGCGCGCACTACAAGCACCCGGAAAAAGTGGTCGTGACCGGCACGCCCGTGCGCGGCGACTTCTTTATCAAGACGAAGGAGCAGGCCAAGGAAGCGCTCGGCGTGAACGACGGCCGGCCTTTGATCGTTTCCTTCTGGGGCAGCCTCGGCTCGGGCGCGATGAACCGCGCGATGGCAGAATTTCTTGCACTGGAGAGCGCGAAGGAGCCGTTCCACCACATTCACGGCGTGGGTGAGATCTGCTGGAAGTCGATGCAGCAGTGGATGCATGACGACGGGCTGGAGATCACTGAGCACCCTGCGCTCGATGTGCGCGAGTACATCTACAATATGGCGAGCGTCATGCGGGCAGCCGATCTTGTCATCTGCCGCGCGGGCGCGTCCACGCTCAGCGAGCTGACGGCGCTCGGCGTACCGGCGATCCTGGTGCCCTCGCCCAATGTGACGAACCACCATCAGGAGAAAAACGCGGCGCTGCTCGGCAACCACGGCGCGGCGCTGGTACTCGGTGAAGAGGGGCTTGACGGCAAGAAGCTCTTTGCCGCCGCGGCGAGCATTCTGAACGATCCGCAGCGCATGGAAGCGATGTCGAAAAACATGGCGGCGCTTGGCATTCCCGATGCGACAAAGCGCATCTACGACACGGTCATGTCGCTGCTCAAGTAAAAAAGAAAAACAAAAAGGAAGCGAGCCCTTGGCTCGCTTCCTTTTACTGATTTCCTTATTCGGACTTGAGGATAAAGTCCATGTAGATGGGGTTGTGGTCGGAATAGCGGTAGTCCGCGTCGACCACGTCCGCGCCGAGCACCTCAACATTGTCCGAAACGAGAAAGCCGTCCACCGTGACGCGGAAGGTCGTCTCCTCGTTGTAGGGTTCGTTGGCCGTGCGGCAGGTGGCGACGGAGTGTTCGGGGTCAAACGGTACGACAAGGGAGAGCCCGTCGGGGATCGTCCCCTCGGGGATGGGCTGCGCCCAGGTGTCGTTCTCGCCGCCCGCGACGCCGAAGATCTCGGCAGAATTGCCGAGCAGGTCCTTGTTGAAGTCGCCGCCCGCGACGCAGTAGTTGCCGCTTTCGTACTCCGCGAGCATATCGGCGCAGAGCATCTCAAGCTGCTCGGTCGCGATGGTACCGTCAGAGGTGTAGGCGGAAAGGTGGAGGTTATAGAGCACGAACTCTTTCCCGTTTGCCATCGGAATGCGGCTGACAGAGTAGCAGCGGTCAAGGTCGACGAGCTTCATAAAGCCCTGCTCGATGGGGAGCGAGCGGCGAATGGCAGACGAGATGGGCAAGGTAGAATAGGTGATGATGCCTGCTTTGTTCGCCCCGTGCGGGGAGAGGAAGGGGTAGAAGAGATAGGGGCTGTCGTAATTCTGCGCATAGACCTCGTCGAACTCTTTCCCGTTTGCCATCGGAATGCGGCTGACAGAGTAGCAGCGGTCAAG
>OGKS01000511.1_pt1 | contig 21357 bp, 18 predicted proteins | sample 1572491 | NCBI WGS metagenome assembly OGKS01 (sample SAMEA2582153, study PRJEB24529) | metagenome | biome: Human gut stool | place: China | collected 2011
TGATGATGAATTTCTCGCGCTTGCCCTTGAGCAGATTTCCGTTGATGCGTTTCTGTTTGATGAGCTGGTCGATGGCAGCAGAATGTCCGATGGTTCCCACGAGGATGGTTGCCTTCCGGTTGGAGGTGATGGTGGCTTGGGAGCCGCTCACCTTGCTGATGTCCCTGACCAGTGCATTGGCAGCATAGCTCACGCCACGGCAGTCGTTGGCGTCCATATAGATTTCTACCTTGTCATTACCGTTGATGAGCAGATCGCCCTGCTTGAAACTGACGAATCTCTCTGCTGCACTCATGCTCATGGCTGAGAGGAGAGCAGCGGAAGCTAAAAATACTTTCTTGATGTTGTTAAGTCTCATATAAAAAATATGTTTATGTATTTGTTGTTTGATGGCTGCAAAGGTAGGAATATTCATCGTATTTTACTTTGTCAAATGTAATCTTTTCTTTATTATTTGTTTCATTTTGGCTTTCCATGCGGTTTCTGTACGTCTTTTTCCCTAAATGTTTTGTGTTTTCAGAGAAAAGTATTAATTTTGCATCATAAAATAAGATAGAAAAATATGATAGACAAACCGACGATAGCACGTATCATGGACTCCACCAAGATAGAAGAGGTGGTGTCCGAATTCGTCACGCTCAAAAAGCGCGGCATCAACTATGTCGGCTTGTGTCCTTTCCATAACGATTCCCATCCATCCTTCTCCGTTTCTCCTACGCGTGGCATCTGCCACTGCTTTACCTGTGGCAAGGGTGGAAACGCCATCAACTTCCTGATGGAGCTGGAGCAGATGACCTATCCTGAGGCTCTGAGATGGCTGGCTAACAAATACCATATCGAGATTCAGGAACGCGAGATGACCAACGAGGAGAAGCAGCGCGAAAATGAACGCGAATCGATGTTCATCGTGAATGAATGGGCGGCGAAATACTTCCAGGACATCCTGCAGAATGATGTGGATGGTAGAGCCATCGGCATGCAGTATTTCAGAAGCCGAGGATTCAGAGACGACATCATCCGGAAATTCCAGCTGGGATTCGCCCTGAACCAGCGCACGGCGCTCTTCGACGAGGCGGTGAAGAAAGGATATCAGCCGAAATACCTGGTGGATACCGGTCTCTGCTTCAAGGTGGACAAGGAGGAAGCGGGCAACAAGAGCGGACAGGACAAGTATCTGGACCGATTCTCCGGGCGCGCCATCTTCCCGTGGCTGAGTGTGAGCGGAAAGGTGGTGGCTTTCGGCGGACGTGTGCTGGATACCCGTACCAAGGGTGTGAGCCAGAAATACGTGAACTCGCCCGACAGTATCATCTACCACAAGGAGCGGGAACTCTACGGGCTGTATCAGGCAAAGAAGGCCATCGCCAAGGAAGACTGCGTGTATATGGTGGAGGGATATACGGATGTAATCTCCATGCACCAGTGCGGCATCGAAAACGTGGTGGCTAACTCGGGTACGGCGCTGAGCATCCATCAGATCAGACTGCTCCACCGATTCACCAGCAACATCGTATTGCTCTACGACGGCGATGCTGCGGGCGTGCATGCAGCGCTGCGAGGTACCGACATGCTGCTGGAGGAGGAGATGAACGTGAAGGTGCTCTTCCTGCCGGATGGAAACGACCCTGACAGCTTTGCCCGAAGCCATACCGCTGCAGATTTCAGAAAATACATAGAGGAAAACCAGAAGGACTTCATACAGTTTAAGACCGACCTCTCGCTGAACGGCGTGACCGATCCGGTGAAGAGAAGCCAGGCGATCAACAGCATCGTGGAGAGCATCTCGAAGATCAAGAACCAGATTACCCGAGCCTCTTACATCACCGACTGCGCCCACCGGCTGGGCGTGAACGAGGCGATTATCGTGAATGCGCTGAACAACTTCGTGAGAAACGGCATGAGCGAGCAGGTGAAGGCTGAACGGCGCGCAGCTGGACTGAGAGACCCGAAGGCTACTGCCCCACAGCAGGGAATGCAGGCTGCCATGAGGGGCGTGACGCCGCTGGACAAGCTGCTGGAGGTGGAGGACCTGCTGGTGAAGCTGATCATACACCATGGAGAAAAGCATATCGTGGTGAAGGATGTGGAGGGCAACGATATTGAACTGCCGATAGCACAATATATCTATCTGGATATGTCGGGCGATGAGTTCAGATTTCATAACGATCTTTATAACAGAATCTTGCAGGAAACGCTGGAGCATCTGGAGGATGAGAACTTCGTGGCGGAAAACTATTTTGCCAACCATCCGGATCCGGAGGTGAGCAGGATTGCCAGTCTGCCGACGGGAGAACAGGAGGTTTCTACGGCGAGTCTGCAGCTGCAGCTGAACGCTGAGAAGCTGCGCCAGTTTGTCTTCAAGGATCTGCTGAGCTTCCGCACACATTATATCGCACAGCGACTGATAGAGGTGCAGCAGGAATTTGCCAGAAATCCTTCGAACAGGGAGCTGGTGGAGGAGTTTATGAAACTGAAGAAGATGAACTCGCTGCTTGCCAGCCAGACCAACTCTGTGTTTAATTAGATAAAAAACGAAAGGTATGATATATATTCATTGGATTTATCTCTTGCTTTATATGGCGATCATGATTCCCGCTATCATCACCGTCTTGATGGACAACCGACAGCCCGCCAAGACGATGGCATGGATTCTTGTGCTCGCTTTCATGCCTTTCGTGGGAATCATCTTCTACATCTTCTTCGGGCAGAACACGAGAAAGGAACGGCTGATCAGCGATAGAAGTATGGACCAGTTGACCAAGCGATCGATGCTGGAGTTTGCCGAGCAGGAGAATCTGCATATCCCAGCCAACAACAAGCCGCTGATGAATCTCTTTACCAATCAGAACTGGGCATTCCCGTTTAAGGACAATCAGGTGGATATCTTTACCGATGGTTATGAATTCATCTTATCCTTATTATATAATATAGGTCAGGCGAAGCATCATGTCCATCTCGATACCTATATCTTCGAGGATGATGCGCTGGGCTATCTGGTGGCTGATGCCCTGATAGACAAGGCGGAACAGGGAGTGGAAATCAGACTGATATACGATGACGTGGGCTGCTGGAAGGTGAAGGATGCCTTCTTTGAGCGCATGAGGGAAGCGGGCATCGATGTGCATTCGTTTATGCCGGTAAGGTTTCCGGCGTTTACCAGCAAGGTGAACTACCGCAATCACCGCAAGATATGCGTGATAGACGGTAGGGTAGGATTTATCGGTGGCATGAACATCGCCAAGCGCTATGTGAAGGGCACCGGGAAGCAGAAGTGGCGCGATACGCATCTGAGAATGGAGGGCGGAGGCGTGTATGCCCTGCAGCGTGCTTTCCTGATAGACTGGTATTTTGTGGATCGCACTTTGGTGTCAAACCGAAAGTATTATCCTCCGGTGGATTCGAAAATCAGGAATAATTGTCTGGTGCAGGTAGTAACGAGCAGTCCGATTGCTCCATGGCCTGATATCATGCAGGGATATGTGCGCATTCTGCTCCAGGCGCAGAAATATGTGTATATGGAGACGCCTTATTTCCTGCCTACCGAACCTGTGCTCTTTGCGATGCGCACGGCGGCGCTGGCGGGAGTAGATATCCGTTTGCTGATGCCTAGGCATTCAGATGCCAGGATGGTGGAGTGGGCTTCGCGTTCTTATCTGATAGAGGCGATAGAGGCTGGCGTGAAGGTTTATCTCTATACGGGTGGATTCAATCACAGCAAGTTGCTGGTGAGCGATGACAACCTCTGTACCGTGGGCAGCACGAATGTGGATTTCCGTAGTTTTGAGAATAATTTCGAGGCGAATGCCTTCTTCTATGATGAGGAAATGGCGCAAAGAATCAAGCGGATTTATCTGAAGGATGAATCCAGCAGCATTCTGGTGGATGATGTGGCGTATTTCGTAAGGCGCCCGTTCCTGAAAAGATTGTTCGAGAGTATCGTAAGATTGCTTTCTCCGCTGCTGTAAAAAAAGAGGGTGTTGTAATCTTGCTTCTGCTTTAGTGCGTGTGTTGCAATCTTGCTTCTGCCCTTTATTGCTTTTCCCAATACGCCCTGAAAGGGCAGAAGCTCCTAGCCCAGGGCATCGCCCTGGGTAGTCTTGCGTTTCCCCTTTCGCCCTGTAAGGGCAAAAGCTTTAAAACAATCACCTGATTTTATCTGAATATCGAGAAGTTTACGCTTCCGTAACTTCTGTGTTCCAGGAATCGGGGATGGTCGGAGAAATCGTAGTTCTTGCCATGTTCGAAAACGAAGATGCCCTCTTCGTTGAGAAGGTCGCCATTGAGTACGAGGTCTGGAATCTCGGGAAGTTTCTCCAGCGCATATGGCGGATCGGCAAAGATGAAATCGAATTTCTGCTTGCAGGTTCTCAGGAAGCGGAATACATCGCCACGAATCAGAAGATCCTTGTCTTCGCCCAGTTTCTTGAAACACTCGCGGATGAAGTTGGCATGGTCGCGGTCGGCCTCTACGCTGATCACTCGGCTGCATCCACGGGATACCAGTTCCAGTGAGATGCTGCCTGTGCCGGCAAAGAGGTCGAGGGCTGTGGCATCCTCGAAATCGATGTAATTCTGCAAAACATTAAAGATGTTCTCCTTTGCGAAATCTGTAGTTGGTCGCGCCTTGAACGAACGTGGTATGTCGAAGTGGCGACCCTTATATTGTCCTGTTATGATTCTCATAATTAATTTTTAACTATCAACTTTTAACTATCAATTTTTAAAATCAGCTTTTAACTATCAACTCCTACTTGCTTAAGTAGAGCGTCAGCAGATCGAACGGCATTCCCTTGATTTCCGTGATGGGCGCACGATTGAATTCGGCGCTTGGATTCAGGAGAAAAGTCTTCTTGACATAGAGCTTGGCATTGTAGAGGAACCAATCCTTATCCGGAATATCGCCCGCAACATGCAGCTCATCCTGCATCTGCTGCAATCCCAGCTGTTTCCATACGAAGAGGATGAAGTAGAGTGCATCCTTGGCATGATCAGCCTGGAAGGAATTGTAGAACTTGAATCTGTTTTTCTCGAAACAGAAGATGTCCACCTTCTTGTCGTGGAAATACGCATAGAGCTTGTGGTAGATGCCCGTGAAGCTGCGCTTGTGCAGATAGTTCCACATCGGCTGCATGATAGGAGTGAAGCGCACATCCTGGAAGTTGTCTTCTATCACCATCTTCAGATCCTTGTTGATTGGGAAAACGGCCACCACATTCAGATTCGGCTGCACCCTGTAGAGGATGGCATCGCTGTGGCTGCCCGTGAAGGCATGCTGATAGAGCACGGTGAGGTCTTCCTCGTGGAATTCCTCTATAGGTACCAGCAGGATAGGCGTATCGATATAGACACGCACCTTCTGATAGCCGCGCTGCAGAAGTTCGCTTTCGCCGAAAGCCTGTCTGAGGTTGGCTGCTATCGATACACCGCTTTTCACAGTGTAAGGTTCGTATATCAACTGGTGCTCGGCTTCACGATCTACAACCGAGAAGCTGAGTGTATTCTTGCTCACACGGATGGTGAGTCGTGCTTGCTGTGTTCTTTTTTTACCAATTACTTGCATTGTCGTTGTCTTTGGTGATGTCTCCGATCTTTAATCCAGGAAAGTTGCCGGCATCGGAAGCTTTTTCTGTTACCTGTTGAATCGCCTCCTCGTTGAGACCATCGAGATAGTCTTCGTAGGTGGCTCCACATTCCATCAGCGGAATCTGCTTTCCGCTTTTATGGATAATGGTAGTGGCGGCGAGCGAGAATTTCCTGCCATCGGAATAAGGGATGAGGGTATCCTCAGCCTTGAGATACTTTGCCTTGATGAGGACAGCGAAATCGCCGGTATAGACTCCGTGCTTCGCCCTGTATCTTTCTTCGGCAGAACGGATGAGCATCAGTTTCTCCTTTACCTCAGCTTCGCGGCTCGCCATCTGTTTCTCGAAGATGAGAGGCTGGCTGATACTGAGAGCGCAAAGCAGCATCATGATGATGACGCAGGCGCCCAAGATGGCATTATTGTTTATTTTTCTTAATTTCATTCTCATTTCAAAAAGTATTAGTACTTTTGTATTGCAAAGATAATGCAAACGAGCGCAATGAAAGCTTGCTTTCAGATTGCCGAGTGCAGCTTATCTTCTGCAAAGATACAACAAAAAGTTGAAAATCAGTAATAATTAAAGCAAAATAGTTGAAAATGACTGAATTATGTCGGTGGATGGGGCTTTCCATAAAGACATCAGAAGACAGAAAAATGCCAGTCTAAGACAGACTTTCGTTACTATAACGTTACTGTTTTTTGATGATAATGAATGGGCGAAAATAACAGAATTAAGAGGCAAAAGTATCTAATAATTAGAAGATTGCCAAGAAAACTCGGAAGATTCTTTTATGCATGATTCTAATGCTTTGATTCGCTTGGATTTGCAAATGGGATAATGACTCTGTACATAGTATTTTTGCAAACAGTTAAAAAAGTAGAAAGTTATGAGCAGATCAACATTCAGAGTATTATTCTATCTGAAGCGTAATGCGCCAAAGAAGAACGGACTGATTCCAGTCATGTGCCGTATTACGGTAAACGGCAAGATTTCACAGTTCAGCTGTAAGTTGGACGTGGATGAGAAAATGTGGAGCGTGGAACTTGGTCGCATGAGTGGACGAAGCATCGTTGCGCAAGAGACCAACCGAAAGCTGGACAAGATTCTTGTCGGCATCAATAAGGCTTATCAAGATGTATGTGATAAGGATAGCTATGTCACAGCAGAGAAAGTGCGTAATTCCTATCTTGGTATGGGGATGAACCACAAGACCCTTCTTGCAGTATTCCGTAAGCACAACGAAGACTATGCCAAGCTTGTTGGCAAGATGAAAAGCCAGCGTAGCTATTGGAAATACAGAGTGGTTTACAAGCATCTGGAGGAGTTTATCAAACAGCGTTATAAGATGGAAGACATTGCGCTTAAAGAACTCACCCCTGCATTCATCACCGATTTCGAAGTTTTTTTGCGAATAGAGAAAGGTCACTGCACCAATACTGTATGGTCGTATATGATGCCTTTCAGAAGCATCATATTTATGGCTATCAACAACGGTTGGCTTGCACGTGATCCATTCTATGCCTATCACATCAGTAAGGAGGAAACAAAGCGAGGTTTCCTGACAATGGAGGAAATAACAAAGTTGATCAACGGACAGTTTACCAAAAAGAAATACGAACTTGTCCGTGACCTATTCGTTTTCTGTTGCTTCACCGGACTGAGCTGGACAGACATGCGCAATCTGACCAAGAGCAATATTCAGACCTCTTTTGATGGACATGTGTGGATTAAGACATCGCGACAAAAGACAGGCGTGGAAAGTGATATTCGGTTACTTGAAGTAGCCAAGCATATCATTGATAAATATGAAGGATTGGCAAAAGATGACCGTTTATTGCCGGTTCCTGCTTATAGCGTATGCAAATATGATATAAAGCAAGTTGCCAAACAATGTGGTATAGAGAAGAATGTGTCCTGGCACGTGGCTCGTCATAGCTTTGCTACCTCGGTCTGTCTCTCCAATGGTGTGCCTATTGAGACACTCTCCAAGATGATGGGACACACAAGCATCAGAAGTACGCAAATCTATGCCAAGATAACCGCTCAGAAGTTGAGTGACGATATGGAAAAATTGTCACAGCGCATACAATCTGTCGAAAATATCATTTGTCAAACCATCTAATTTAATCAGCAGTATGAAAAGAAACATTATAAAGGTGAGCGACTACTCTGTCACACTCACTGGCAATAATATCTGGATGACATATTGGGAGATAGCAGAAGCATTCAATGTCATCCCTGCTTCGGTGAACAGGACAATAAAAAGAATGTTCAAAGAAAATGTCTTTTCTGAGTGTGAACATAGCAAATATATCCGATTGTCAAACGGCAACCATGCCTATGTTTACAGTCTTGATGTAGTGATAGCCATTTCTTTCAAATACAGAACCCATTATACCGATGTGTTCAGAAAATGGCTGACAGACAAAGTAAAGGAGCAGCATCCTCCAGTATTCATCAGTTTCCAAAGAAAAGATCTGTATGGTTGCTGATTGTATGCTGACAATAGTATAATAGAGAAAAGCGGATTGTTTTCCTAAATAAGGAAGCAGTCCGCTTTTCCCGGTTATAGTTCATTTTGGTGGTTACTGGTGATTAGCGAAACCGCCGAACAGCAGAAAGTGATCGGCGCATGGCTCTGTGATTATGCGGAACACCAACAACAATTTGATGAAATAAAACATCGCCACACACTCAATGAGGTTGGCGATGTTGCAGAAAGTCGGTATGATTAGAAGATTGATAGGGGGCGAGGGGGAATCAGTCTGTAATGATTATTTCTTTATTATGATAAATTCCACCTTTTGAAGCCCCTTTTTATGGACGTTGGCAAGAATAAGCGCATATCTGACCTCCTCGCCGGAGTTCATGGAGCGGATACGTGTAAACTCGTCTTCAGGAACGACATTCTTGAACATCGGACCGGATGACTCGTTACGCACCAGACGAATTTTGCCGGTAAAGGGTGAAATGACATACGAGTAAGTTGCTTGATAAGGCACACTATGGAATTTCACCCAGTTCGGGTCTTTATGATCAAGGATATTTACCAGCCATATACGCGCCTTATCGTAAGATGGTAGCGGCGAAACATTGTCATATTCAACTTTACCATTTATTTTACCTTCATCATCAACTACAATAGTGCTAGCTACGCCATACTTTTCGAAAGGACACAAGTCATAGTATTCTATGTCTGCTTCTGTTTTTATCTCTTTGTCAATCGGAATTTCAGGGTCTGCTACAAGCCTGTCTTGAAGAACACGGATAAGTTCATATCTGCGGTCGGAAGCATCCGCAGGTGGATTGGCGAGGATTGTGCGCTTTACCGAGAGATAATATTCGTGCCCGCGTTCATAGGTAAAGCCTTTTATCTGTTCAAATCCAAGGTCTTGCCATTCTTCGGAATCACCTTCCGTCTTGACGAGCAAGCACTCTATGGGGTTTTCCTTCATATCATCGCCCCACGCATACGTCACGCCTGTTTCTGCCGACACCAGCATCCTGATTTCTTTGACTGAATCTTTAGGCTCATCATCATCGCTACAAGCAGCCAGTCCTGCCATGGCGAGGAATGTTATGAGCAGCATTCTGAAAAAATTTATATTCATCATTCTTTTTAAATTTTAATTGTTCTCTACATAATAATAAACGCCGAAAATGCAAAAATATTGCATTGCAAACACATTTTTAATTCCGAGGACTCTGTATCTTAGACTGATACAACTTTTTTGATTATCCACTGCAAGATAATACAAATATTTATATGTTGCAAATATTCAACTTGATTTTGGGGTAAGTTTAATCAAGATTAACAAAAATCACTATTTATTAATGTATTTACATAATTTTTGAAGGGAACTCCACCTTCTTCCCAAGGCGGGCTTAGGCCGTCTAGCTTAAGAGAGGAATTTAAGTTTTTATTTGTTTACTTGGGTAGGAGGCTCTCATAGATTAAATCTGTGGGAATTATACGAAAAAGCCCCAACCTTATGTGCGGAGACATAAGATTGGGGGAGAAAATGAATGTATGAGATGAGTACGGAAATTTATATTTGATGAGAGGAGGAGACTAGATGTGGAAATGGATGTTGGAAAGCCACTTCTTGACATCGAAACATGGACACTCCTTATGGACACCGGGGAGATCTCTGTGGCCTAGGATCTCGGCTTCAGGATAGTCGGTACAGAGACTCTTCAGAAGCTCTCTCATCGCTGCCTTCTGCGCTGGCGTGCGGGTGTCGGCAGGACGACCATTGGCATCCAGACCACCCTCGTAACAGATGCCGATGCTGTGGGCGTTGTAATGACGGGCATGAGCTCCAGGCTCCGACTCCGGACGGCACGGATAAATCACTCCGTCCTTCGTGATGTAATAGTGATAACCGATGTCACGGAAACCACGCGCTAAATGACACGCCTCCAATTCGCCTACCGTGAAGTCCTGGGTGACTCGGGTGGCACTGCAGTGGATGACGATTAAATTGATCTTTCTGTTCTTGATCATAGGCAACTCTTGTTAATGAATACTGAATACTGATTACTGAATACTGATGATGGATTCATTCCTATCCCTTACAGCTCTGCACGCAGACGGCAGAAGCGATGGCGGTAAGTACTGTGATGATAAGATTGATGATCTTCTTGATGGTTTCTTTTCTCATGGTCTGATGATTTACTAAAACTTGATTTACTAAAACTTGATTTACTAAAACTTGATTCAACTGAAATGTTCATAACTAGGGAGATATCCTAAGAAGGAAGCCCTATCACCCAGACACCCGTTCAGAGCTAGCTTTTGATGATTGTTGCAGATGATTCCTGCCTCTTGATGCTCTCGGAATGCCCCTGACGCCATACGGTTCCCTTCTTTCAGATTTTACTATTCTCGGCTACAGACTTACGTTGTCGTCGCCTCCATCTGTAGTTCCGCTATCCGTGGTTCCACCGCCACCCTGCTGGGTGTTATCGGTGTTGCCACCGCCGCCTTCAGTCTGGCTGCCACCACCTGATGGATTATCCTTGCCGGTATTATCCGGATTACCTGGATTCACCGGATTACCTGGATTCCCTGGATTCTCCGTTGCAGGAGCTGCCAGATTGATGAGCTTGATCGTGGTGTCAAGATTCTCGGTCTTGAGCTCGCCAGTGGCTCTGGCTTTCAACTTCAATCCCAAGATGTACTTCGCCACGTTGTAGTTCTCCTTGGTAGGTGCACCGCCCTTCACCTTCAGTCCGAGGGAGAAAATGGCTATGTCGGCAAACTTCACATTCTTGCCCAAGAGGAGCAACTCCTTGGTGCAGGCTGCTGCATCGGTCAGCATACCGAGGATGGCACCCTTGCTGTAAGGGGTGTTGTGGCTAGCCATGTGAGCGGCGAGCTCTTCGAGTCCGATGGTCTCATCGGATACTACTCGTGGAAACCATTTGCCGCAAGCTTCGGCAATCTTCTGGTTCGTGTTCTGGTATAAGACAATTCTGATCATAACGTTTAAATGGTTAAATTATTAAAGTTAATCGGCGCTGCGCATTGCCCGTGGTTCTTTCTGAATCACAATGCAAAGATACAACATTCAGAATCCGCCATTCACGGTTTCTCACGTTTACTCACGGTTTCTCACTGATTTTCACGTCTTTTTCTGAAGATAAGCCCGGAAGAATGAATTTCTTCCTATGGCTCGCCCAGATAGTCGAAGATGTAGGCAACCTGGATTGGGCTGAATTCTTTCGACCATTTGGTGTAGCCGCTCTTCACCAGAACATCGTGGAGAGGCTTGCAGCGGTTGATCCATCTTCTGAGATGGGCACTTGCCACTTCGGGAGTGGCATCAGGGAAATACTCAAGAGCTAACTCTTGCTTGGAATAACATTTCTGTTCCATATTGATTGAAATTTAAAAGTGATTGACTCTTGACTCAAGTTTTGCATATAAACTCCATACGCCCTGAAAGGGCAGAAGCTCCTAGCCCAGGGCATCGCCCTGGGTATATGTGGACGCAAGCCTGTCGCCCTGTAGGGGCAAAAGCTTTCAAGTACCTAGCAATTTACAAAGCTTTTGCCCTTACAGGGCGCCTTGTTGACTGCCATTATACCCAGGGCGATGCCCTGGGCTAAGAGCTTTTGGGCCTTCAGCCCGTACTTGAACCACGTACGAAAGTTCAGCTGATCGAACATTAACTTTCTGTATATCAATCCATTGCTAATTACGATTTCTTGATTTCTTCCAGCTCTTCTGAGAGCATCATCCAGTTCTCGTTTTCCTCATCCAGGCTCTTCATCAGCTCGGTATATTCGGTAACGAGTTCCATATTCGTAGCATTCTCAGGCTTCATCAGGAGGGCATCAATCTCGGCCTTGCGGGTTTCGAGTTTTTCTATCTTCGTCTCGCATTCCTTCACCGCCTTCTCAGCCTTGCGTATCTTCTTCTGCTGCTCCTTGTGCTCGGCATAGCTGAGCTTGCCGGAGGATGCCTCGGAAGAATCTGCAGAGGATGATGATGAAGAAGATGGAGAGCCGGCAGATGACATATTCTGACTTACGCCCTGACTGGCAAGTGCCTGACTGATGCTCTCGGCATTGTGGGCACGGAGATAATCGTAGATGCCACCCAGATGCTCACGTACCTTACCACCGGCAAACTCATATACCTTATCTACCAGTCCGTCGAGGAACTCACGGTCGTGGCTCACGATGATAGCGGTACCGTCGAATGCCTTGATGGCTTCCTTCAACACATCCTTCGACTGCATGTCGAGATGGTTGGTAGGCTCATCGAGAATCAGGAGATTCACCGGTTCGAGCAGGAGCTTGATCATCGCCAGACGACTGCGCTCGCCACCGCTCAGCACCTTGACATACTTTTCTGATGTCTCGCCGCCAAACATAAAAGCACCCAGCAGATCGTTAACCTTGAGGCGCATTTCGCCGGTAGCCACATTGTCGATAGTCTGGAAGATGGTAAGATTCTCATCGAGCAGCTGTGCCTGGTTCTGTGCAAAATAACCAATCTGCACATTATGACCTATCTTGAGATTGCCCGTAAAAGGAATCTCGCCCATGATACACTTCACAAGGGTAGATTTACCCTCGCCGTTCTTACCTACGAACGCCACTTTCTCGCCACGCTTGATGGTAAGGGTCACATGGTCGAAGACGGTATGCTCGCCATAATCCTTTCTCACCTCATCGCAGATGACCGGATAATCGCCGCTGCGGAGACAAGGAGGGAACTTGAGATGCATCTGCTTGGTATCCACCTCATCCACCTCGATAGGAACGATTTTCTCCAACTGCTTGATGCGGCTCTGCACCTGTACAGCCTTGGTTGGCTTATAGCGGAAACGCTCGATGAAGTCCTTGATATCGGCTATTTCCTTCTGCTGGTTTTCGTAAGCACGGAGCTGCTGCTCACGGCGCTCGGCACGAAGAACCACATACTCATCGTATTTCACCTTGTAATCCTCTACCCTGCCACAGGTAATCTCAAGGGTGCGGTTGGTTACATTATTGATAAAGGCACGGTCGTGACTTACCAGCACCACCGCCTTGGCACTCTGCGCCAGGAACTGCTCCAGCCACTGGATACTCTCAATATCGAGATGGTTGGTAGGCTCATCGAGGAGGAGCACATCCGGCTTCTGGAGCAGGATCTTTGCCAGCTCGATACGCATACGCCATCCACCGGAGAACTCCCGGGTAGGACGGTCGAAATCTTCACGGGTGAAACCCAGACCGCTCAGCGTGCGCTCTATTTCCGCCTCGTAGTTTTCACCGCCCATCATCATATAGCGATCATGTTCCTGGGTGAATTTCTCCACGAGCTGGGCATAGCTCTCGCTCTCGTAGTCGGTGCGGTCGGCCATTTCCTGCTGCATCTTGTCGAGGCGCGCCTTCATCTCGGTATTGTGGGCGAAAGCCTTTCGGGTTTCCTGCTTTACGGTGGTATCATCCTGCAGTTTCATCACCTGAGGCAGGTAGCCGATGGTGGTTTCGTTTGGGATAGCCACCACGCCGGAGGTTGGCTTCTGCAAGCCACAGAGAATCTTCAGCATCGTAGATTTGCCGGCGCCGTTCTTACCTACCAGGGCAATGCGGTCGCGGTCGTTGATTACGAAGCTTACATCATTGAAAAGTGGCTTTACGCCAAACTCTACTTTCAGTCCTTCTACTGAAATCATACTATTTTATATAGTTTATAATTTATAGTTTATAGTTTTCCTTACGGAATGAGCAGGGATGAATCGCCATAGCTCAGGAAGCGGAAATCGCGAGAGAGGGCGTAATCATACACCTTCTTCCAGTCGCCATGCAGGAAGGCACTCACCAGAAGCAGCAGCGTGCTCTGTGGCTGATGGAAATTGGTTACCAGCATCTTCACTATCTTATAGGTGTAGCCCGGAGCAATGATGATCTGCGTGCTGGAGTGAAGGGCTTCCAATCCGTTGCGGTCGAGGTAATCGATAATCGCCTGGATGGCCTGCATCGGGGTGATGCCATCCACCAGGTTGCCATCTGCCGACAGCTCGTATGGATCCCACTGCTTAACATGCAAATCTTCCTCGCTTGCCTCAGGGTGCTTGATAAGATGCACGCCCATGTAGTAAAGGCTCTCGATGGTGCGCACGCTGGTGGTACCCACGGCGATGACCTGGCAATCGTGCTTGATCAGCTTTTCCAGACTGCGGCGGTGAACCACGATATACTCGGTGTGCATCTGGTGGCCTTCAATCTCCAGACTCTTCACTGGCTTGAAGGTGCCGGCACCCACGTGCAGGGTTACTTCCTCACGGTCGATGCCATGGGCATCCAAATCCTTGAGCACGGCATCGGTGAAATGCAGACCGGCTGTTGGGGCTGCCACACTACCCTTTATCTTCGAATAAACCGTCTGATAGGTGGTCTTGTCGCTCTCCTCGGTCTTGCGGTTCAGGTATGGAGGGATAGGCAACTCGCCCACTGCCTCGAGGATTTCGGCAAAGGAAACGTGCTCGTTGTCCCAGTCGAAATCCACCCAATAGTTGGTGCCGCCGCCCTTGGCTACCATTTCTGATGCTTCTGCGCTGAGGGCATCGCCACGGCGCATGGTGGCAGAAAGGGTAAGCTGATGACCCTTGATTTCGAAGTCACGCTTCAGGCTGCCCTCCTTCCACTTCTTCAGGTTTCCAATCATGCAGAGCCAAGAGCAGTGACCCGAAGTCTGGAACATCAACTCATAGTCGGTTGGTGCGGCAGGCTCCATGAGGAACACCTCGATGAGTGCGCCCGTCTCCTTGCGGAAGTGCATGCGTGCCTGGATTACCTTGGTGTTGTTGAACACCATCATGGCACCCTTAGGCAGATATTCAGGAAGATGATAGAACACATCGTCACTCACCTCGCCGTGCTTGTAGACCAGCAGTTTGCTGTGGTCGCGCTGGGCGATAGGGAATTTGGCAATGCGTTCATCGGGTAACTCGTAATTATAATCGCTAATCTTAATATGTTTTGTTTCCATTATTCTACTTTATAAATTTTATTATACTGCCGTCATCATGCAGAGGGCACGGATGACTACATAGACCAATACCACCATCACTACGGTCATGATCATGTCGATGTCGTCGTGGTCGTAGCCCGTGCTGGTATACTGGTTGGAGATATACTTGATTTCCGGAGAGATGCGGCGATACATGCGATGGTAGAAGAGATAGACCAGGAAACCTACCACGCAGCCGAGCAGAATGCCCGTCAGCACATCGAGCGGATAGTGGACGCCCAGATAGAGGCGCGTCCAGCAGTTGACCAGTGACCAGATGACCATGGTGATGGTTATCATCCTGCTCCTGATGAGGAGCGAAAAGAACACGGCTAACGACATGGTGTTGGCGGCATGGGCTGAACAGAAACTGTAGTCCTTCATGCGCAGGTTGTCTACCACCTGCACGGAGTATTTCACCAGCGGGTCGTTGGATGGTCGCCATCTTTCAGCCAGTGGCTTGATGATGCCGTCGGCGAATCCGTCGGCAAAGAGGATGCAGAGGAAGGCGGAGCCCACCACGAGTGCTATCTGCGACATGGTTTCGTTGTTGCGCATCACGACGATAAACAATACCACATAGAGTGGTATCCATGTAACGCCCGATGTCAGCACCACCGCCAACTGGTCGAGAATCACATTGTTGCTGCCGTTGAACCACTGCAGCACCTGAAAATCTATGTTTTGTATCGTACTAAAATCCATTACTATCTACTTTGAACTTCATTAAATCTCCTCTATTGCCTTGGTCTCTATCCAGCCTTCGCGGCCATCTCCTACGCGGATGCAGCGCCAGTCGGTCATGCCCTTGTCGATGATATCCACACGGGTTCCCTCGTGGAGCACAAACTGGTCGGCGCTGTTCTTGGCTGGCGTCTTCTTGATGTTCACCGATGGAGAAATGATGATGGCACCGGTTCTGTTGTCGAGCGCCTGCTTCTGCTGGAAGGCGAAGAGATTGCTCAGCAGGAATATCACGAAGAAGGCAAGTCCGCCAAAGAAACCTATCTTGCGGAGCATGAGCTGCGGACCGAAGAGATAGAGCAATACCAGCAGCAGCGCCATCACGATGCAGAGGATACCGGTCTTCGCCCAGTTGTCAACGCTCGTGAAATTCACCAGCGACTTATACCAGGTGATGAAAAACATCTCGCTTTCGGGGGTAATCTTGTCGATGGTCTTGCTGCGGGCAAACTGCAGGTTGAAATTGATATCGTCATCGCCCGGCGACAGCAGGCGGGCACGCTCGTAGTTGAGCACCGCCTTGGTGATATTGTCCGTGCGATAGTAGGCGTTGCCGAGATTGAAATAAATCTCGGCAGATTCGCCATTCTTCAGAATCTCCTCGTAGTCGCGGATGGCCTGCTGATAGTTGCCCTTCTGGTACTCCGTGTCGGCATTGTTCTTGGTCACCGCCTTGGCAGAGGTGCTGCCGAAGCAGATCATCGCCAGGAGCAGCCATACGAAGGAGTAGCCTGCCGGATGCTTCTTCCGGTTCTTGCGAGCCTCATTGATTGCATTTTCTATATCCATAATCGCTGTCATAGCCGACTCGAAGGTGCGGTTCATGTTGCCGGCGGCATCGCCTGGCGCATAACGCTCGAACTCGCACTCATCCAGAGCCGTGGTAAACTTCTCTATTGTTGCATCATCCACGAAGTGGCGACCCAGGGTTTCACGGATGTTGTCGCGGTTGAGCTTCTCGGCTGGCATATTGAGCTTGTAGCTCATGTAGCCCCAGAGTGCTCGCATCACCTCATCGTAGAACTCGCCCTGCTTGCCCTGGAGCATCAGCTTGTTGGCAAGGCGCAGACGCTTGGTGGCTATCTTGCCTGCCCTGTTGGAACGCTTCTTCACGATGTCGGCATTCTCGATGGCACGGCGGCGGAACACGATGAGCAATACCACGAAGGCGATGAGCGGCATGAGGAGACTGATCCAATAGCCGAAGCTGCCGAAGAACATCTCGTCGGCCTTGTGCTGTTCTGCCTTGCCCAACTTGATGGTGTGGATATCCTTGTCCTGACTGGCGAAATCCTCAGACTCTGCCGATGTGCCATCGCCCTTCTCCACCTCTACCTTGAACGGCTGGGTCTTGATAGTCTTATAGGCATTCTTGCCCGTATCATAATAGGTAAGCTCCACCGATGGGATGGTATAGCTGCCCTGGTTGCGAGGCACGGCAAGGAAATCGTAGACCATGTTGCCCTCTACGCCGTTGGCGGTGAGGCGGGTCTTGTCGGTTACCTTGGCATCATACTTGTCGAAATCCTTAGGGAAGTTGACCACCGGCTGCTTCAGCAGTTTCAGGTTGCCGATGCCGCCCACCACTACTCTCAGGGTGATTGGTTCGCCCGCCTTCACTTCCTTCTTATCGAGCGAAGCAGAGATATTGAACTTGCCCACGCCGCCCGAGAAGTTGGCTGGGCGCTGTGGCAGCGGATCCACCTGCAGGGTGATGCCCGGTGCCTTGATATCCTTCTTTACTTCTACGTAGCCTGAACCGCCGTTGAAGAACGCCTCCATCGGGTCTACGTTGCGGTTTTGCTGAACCACGATACCCTTGAAGGTGATGGATGGAATCTCCAGCCTACCCGTCATCTGAGGGTACATCACGTACTGGCTCCAGGTGACGCACTTGTATGGTCGGCCATTCACGGTTTCTGTGTGGAAGGTTTTCTGCTGTGGCAGCGGCACTTCCTGGGTGTGGAATCCCTTCAGGTCTGGCATCTTGCCTTCCAGCTGTGTGAGTTCCACCTGGGTATATACCTTATAGGTAAGGAGGATAGGCTCCTGCTCGTGAACTCTCTTCTTGCTGGCTGAGACCTTGATGAAGAGGTCGCTGCCCGAGATGGCAGATCCGGCGGAGCGCATACGAGGTTGGTCGTAGCTGTCCTGTCCGTGCATGTTGGGAGCGCCGTTGGTGCGCTGTGCATGTCCCGACACCTGAATCTTCACGGGGCGTGAAGACAGTCGTTTTCCACCCACCACGGCATGCGAAGCCCCGATGGTGAAGCTGCCGTTCTTGGCGGCATAGAGGGTGTAAGTGATGGTTACGGAAGATGAGGACGAGGTATGCCCGTTGATCATCTGGTAACTTGACTGCGAGGAAGTATACGGTCCTGCAATCACTTCCAGGCCATCCTGCACCCCACCCATTCGGAATTCCTCCACATCACTGGTGTTGATGGTATAGGCAACACGGAAGTTCTCTCCAGCCGCGACGTGCGACGGAGCCGACACTGAGATATGCTGGGCATCTACATGCACATGGTAGCCCAACATCATCAGGAGCAATATGATATACCAACCTATTTTTTTCATATCAACTTTCTTTTATCTTATATTTGTTCCAATTTTTAAAACGTAAGTACACCTTATTATATATATAGGCAAGAATCCCTGTTTGGTGAGGGGAAGCAGTTACGCTTTCTACCAATTCTTGTCGTAGGCCTTTCTGCGAGGCTGGCTCATCGCCTTCTGGAGCTTTCGCTTGGTGGCCTGTTCCTGCTGAATCGCGGCATTGAGGAGCTGTTCGGCGTTGTCGCGGCTCATCTTGTCCTGATTCTGCTGGTTCGGATTCGAATTCTTGTTTTTATTCTTATCTTTATTCTTATCCTTATTATTCTTGTTCTGATCGTTCTTGTTCTGATCGTCTTTGTTCTTATCCTTGTTCTTGTCTTTATCCTTGTTCTTATCGTTCTTGTTCTTGTCTTTCTTGTTCTTGTCCTTATCCTTGTTATTCTTGTCCTTGTTGTTCTGATTCTGCGGGTTGTTCTTGAGCAGTTTCTTGCAGAGGGCAAGATTATAACGGGTTTCATTGTCCTGCGGGTTGCATCTCAGCGCCATCTTGTAGTATTCGATGGCCTGTGCGTACTCGCGGTGGTTCTGCATCACCACTCCCATGTTGTGATAGCTCTTGGAGCGGCGGAAGAGGTTGTTCTCCAGCTGCGCGGCATTGCCAAACTGCACCATCGCCAGCGAGTCTTTCTGCTGCATCAGCAAGGCACAGCCCAGGTTGTATATCGCCTGCGGATTCTTCTGGTTCTTGGAGATAGCCTTGCGATATTGGGTCTCGGCAGCTGCCCATTTCTGGGTCTTGAACGCCCTGTTTCCCTGGCGAATCAAGTTGCGGTCGGTCTGTGCGGCAGCATTTGTCGCACCGGCCAACAGGAAAGCCACAGTTACTATGATATAATGTATCGTGTTCATTTTAAAACATTTTTATGCTTTTGCCCTTTCAGGGCATTTTCTTGAATGGCGTTTTCTTGAAGAACTTAACGTTCCTGAGCAACGGATTCCTTACTTCCATCATGCAGACCTCGATGATGAGGAGGAGGATAACCAGGATGCCTACAGCCTGGAACTGCTCATCGTAGGCACTGTAGATTACGCTGGTCATTTCGCCCTTCTGCAACTTGGTGAGTTCGTTGTTCAGCGCCTTCTCTGCATCGCTGGTATTATCCACGTGGATATACTGACCCTTGCCTGCCTGTGCCAGCTGGCGGCACATCTGCTCGTTCAGGGCAGTCATCACCGTGTTGCCGGCGTTATCTTTCAGATAAGAGCCGTCGCCCATCGGGATGGGTGCTCCCTTGGCATTACCTATACCCAGGATAAACACGTTGATGCCCTTCTTGTTGGCCATCTGCGCAGCCTCCTGTGCACCCTCTTCGTGGTTTTCGCCATCGGTAATCACGATGATGGCCCTGCCCACGTTGTCTTGCTGGGTGAAGCTCTTGGTGGCGAGGCTGATGGCCTGTCCGATGTTGGTGCCCTGAGTCTGGATGAGACCAGGGGAAATGTTCTGCAGGAACATCTTGGCAGAAACGTAGTCGCTGGTGATAGGCAACTGCACGAAGGCATCGCCTGCGAAGACGATGAGACCAATCTTGTCGTTGGTGAAGTTATCAACCAGATTCTCTATCAGCATCTTGCTCTTGTCGAGACGTGACGGAGCCACATCTTCGGCAAGCATGGAATTGGAGATATCGAGACAGATCATGGTTTCGATGCCATTTCGCTTCTCGTTAGAAATCTTGCTGCCCATCTGCGGGCGTGCCACCATCACGATGAGCAATGCCAAGGCTGCGAGCATCAGCACGAACTTCACCGTGGGGCGGTATTTAGATATGTGGGGCATCAGCTGTTTGAGCAACTCGGGGTCACCCAACTTTCTGAGCTTTGCCCTTCTCCTTCTCCAACCTATCAGGCGAACCAGCACCAGTGCCGGTATCACCCACAACAGCCAGAGAAATGCGGGATCTTCAAATCTTAACATGGTTATATTTATATTATTTCTTTAATTCCATCAAGGGATGCGGCGGAGCCAGGTGATGCGGAGCAGAATCTCTACCAGCAATATCAGCAGGGCGGCAAGGGCGAATGGCTGATACGCCTCATAGCGCTTGGCGAAATGCTTCACATTGAACTTCGATTTCTCCAGTTTATCAATATCCCGATAAATCTTCTTCAGTTCGGCATTGTTGGTAGCACGATAGAAGTTTCCGTCGGTGGTCTGCGCTATGTCGCGAAGCGTCTGCGTATCAATCTCCACAGGGATGTTGACATACTGCACGCCTCCTGCCACCGGCATCGGATAAGGCGCCACCTTGTTGGTGCCCACGCCGATGGTATAGACGCGGATACCATAGCTCTTGGCTATTTCGGCTGCAGTCATCGGCGAGATGTCGCCCATGTTGTTACTTCCATCCGTAAGCAGGATTACCACCTTGCTCTTCGACTTGGAGTCTTTCAGTCGGCTCACGGCATTCGCCAGACCCATGCCCACTGCGGTACCATCGTCGATGAGTCCGCGGGCGGCAATATCGGTTCTTGTATCCTGCAACAGGCGCAGCAGACTGGCGTGGTCGGTGGTCATCGGGCACTGGGTGAACGCCTCGCCCGCAAAGATGGTCAATCCGATATTGTCGGTAGGACGGCCCGAGATAAACTCGTTGGCCACATCCTTCGCCGCCTCCATGCGGTTAGGCTTCAGATCCTCGGCAAGCATGGATGTAGAAACGTCCATGGCAAGCATGATATCGATGCCCTCCACCGTCTTGTTGTCCCAAGAATAATGCGTCTGCGGACGGGCCATGGCGCAAACGATGAGCACGAAGGCGATGCATCTCAGCACCATCGGCAGATGGATGAGTCGCACGCGCAGGCTCTTGGGCGCAAACTGATACATTCTCGTATCGCTCATGCGCATCGTAGGCTCGCTCTTCTTCCTGCCCAGGAAATACCATAATATAT
>OGKS01000512.1_pt1 | contig 21357 bp, 38 predicted proteins | sample 1572491 | NCBI WGS metagenome assembly OGKS01 (sample SAMEA2582153, study PRJEB24529) | metagenome | biome: Human gut stool | place: China | collected 2011
ACAGCCACAATAGTCTCAGAGACAATATGGATATAAGCTCCACATTCTTCCCAAATTACCCTTCTCACTTTCTTTCTTTCCTTCATTCTTCTCAGAGCCTCCGAGAAGTCAAATGTTTGCTTGCTCATTATGATTTTGCTTTAAAGTTGTAAATTGGCTTAATGACATCAATGACATCAACCGTAGGTTTGATTAACTCAACAATCTCTTCGGTTGGCTTGTATGCCATAGGTGCTTCATCAATGGTTTCTTCACAAACTGATGTGGAATAAATACCATTCATTTCATTCTTGTAAGAATCCATAGATAACTCTTTCTTTGCCTGTGTACGAGACATTAATCTACCTGCGCCATGAGGGGCAGAGCATAGCCAATCTTTGTTACCTTTTCCCTTGCAGATAAGAGAACCATCACGCATATTCATTGGGATAATGACTACCTCATCCTTTTTTGCACTGATAGCTCCCTTTCGCAATATACCCTTGTCTGTATCTATATAGTTGTGAATGGTTGTAAAAGAATACTTATCTGAATCAGCATCAATATCTACACCTAAAGCATTTACAAGTCTGTTGGCGATAATCATTCTGTTTTGTTCAGCATATTTTTGAACTATGCGCATATCATTGAGGTAGTCATTGAGCAAATCACCTTCCAAGTAAGAAAGTTCCTTGCTTATATTTTTAGTACCTAATGACTTAATAACACTCTGTATCTCATTTTCTCTGCCTTCGCTTTTTAGCTTGGCAATAACCTCCGACTTATCGGCAGCCTTCTTGTGGCAATACTGGTAAGCAAGGTTTTGGTAATAGTTGCATACCCTAACTCCAAGGTTTCTACTTCCTGTATGTATCACAAGAAACTTCTCACCCTCTTCGTTTGCATCTAACTCTATAAAGTGATTACCCCCACCAAGAGAACCAACAGAACGATATACTATATCCATCCCATTAATACTATCCCAAGAACGAAATTTACCAAACATATTGCCGTCAACTAATCCATGTATGAATGCAGAAGCTTCTTCGTTGATATTGAAACCAGATGGAATCAACGTATTGACTGCTTCGTCAAATTTCTGTAGATTAATATTAACTTTACCAAGTCTAACGACTTTCATTCCACAACCTATATCTACTCCTACGGTGTTAGGAACTACTCTTTTGTCCAGCTCTATCACCGTGCCAATAGTACAGCCTTTACCTGCGTGACAATCTGGCATTATTCTTATTTCACAACCAGAGTAAGCATCGCTATTGGATAGAACTTCTATCTGCTTGATAGCTTCATCTTCTATTGTCTTTGCAAAGACCTTTGTAAACTCATTCATATCTCATTTCTTTTTACTTGTTAAACTTATCGCCTTGGTGATGCGGTGGTCAAATGGTAAGGCATTCCGACACATCTTTCTTTTATCGTAAGATGCCCATGCAAGCAACCACTTTACATTATACCCTTTCTTTTTGTACTCCTCTTCTAAATCGAGGAAAGTACATTTATGCTTCATTATTTTCTTTGCTAATCTAATCTTCATACGCTATAATTGCTTTAATTTATTGAATATCTTGGCAAAACGGTGCATGTAATCAAAGTTAACGCTTTCACCATACTCACACACCATTCTGTTATATAGCCAACGTAGATGCTCCGCATCCTCGTGGAACTCTTTAATATCTTGTTCGTCTAAGACTATTTGTTTCTTCATACGCTACTTCTTTTTAATCACATAAGTTGTATCTTTGTTATCAACCACATAGATACCCAAGGTGTCTAAACGGCAATGGCAGCTCTCGGCGTGAATAACACAAACTCCGTGTTTCGTATCTACTAGCAGATAGTCGTGCCCTTTCTTGGTGAATACAGATGTACCAAAATCCCTTGCAGGTTCATCGCTATTAGCCAAAGAGCGGATGCCCTCAAATATCAATGCTCCTACAAGCAAGCACAAGACGAACCAAACGGCTGACTTGGCTAAGTCTAAAATCTTTTTCTTCATACGCTACTTCTTTTTATCGAATTCATTACCAACAATAGACCATTCAGAACAGTGAGCAATAGCTGTAAAAGAAAAATTAATATTCCCAGTAACATCTGAACATTTAAAACCACATAAAGAATCATCCCATTTTACTGTGGCTACACGTTCAAAGTGTGGGCTACTTATAATATCACCTTCCCAAATCTCATTGCCTTCACAATCTTTCAGTCCTGTGAACTGGCAGACGGTGGAAGGGTCAACTTCTGATACATTAAATCCGTTTCTTAATATGGCTATCTTACCATCTTCTTTATGAATTAAATCGCCTTGTACCCAAGCTTCATCTAAGATACTCTTTGCCTTGAATTTAATATCTTCTACTTTCATAAGCTATCTTAAAATCTTAATTTTGATACCTAAGTACTTTTCCATTTCTTTTAACCCATCTTCGTTTACACTATAATAATATATATCACGAGAAGCCCCCATACCATAAGACTGAATGCTTCTTTTAGCATATCCTTTTGACAATAAGGAATCCCATAAGGCATCTGGCTCATCATAATACATCACTCCATTGCGAAAGGCTTCATAAACACCTCTTTTGGGTTCCTTCCAATCTAAGCCAATGCAATGTTTCATCTTGTATAATTCGTCTGATGTAAGCATACTTATTCTTATTTAAGTTCCATGTGATTCTATAAACTTGGTCAAATCGAGAGGGAACTTCTTTTTAAGTTCTCTTTCACGTTTACGTCTCTCCTTCCTTGTAGGTGGAGGTACGTATACCCTACTATCAGAAATTAAGTTATGAATAGCAGTATCTACTATTCTCTTCAATAATTCTTCCATGTTACTCTTCTTTAAGTTCTACTGGCTCATCCTTCCAAGTAAGTTCTTTTCCGATGAGCTTTTTAATGCTACCTTTTGGAAGTTGAAAACCATAAGCTCCATATCTATCTTGTGGCAACCAATAATTATGTTCGATACAATCACCAGCCCACATATCAGGCTTGCAGTTGAATATCCATTCTCCGATATAATCTTTTGCTACCCATGCCATAACTATTCCTCCACTTTTACGCCAAATGGAGTGCCATCGGCAAAGGTGAATTCATCAAAGGCTTCATTATATTTATGACCAACTTGTGTAAACGCACTTTTTTGATTCAATCCACTCATACACAATCTAATTCCTTTGTCTTTAGTCTTCACCCACCCAAATGGCTCATGTTTGTACATTTCAGCCCAGCACTCTTCTGCATTTGCAAAAGGGCGGTATGTAGGCTCTGGCTTGACACGATACTGTATATTATTCCAGTGTTCAATCTCATTCATTTCTGTCCAATAATTCATGTCTTCCAAACCTTTACTAACAACATTTGGGTCAGTTCTTATCTCTATTACTTTACCTTCCGAAAATGCTTGCAGAATAGGATAAAACGCTTTTGCTTCTTCTCTGGTCATAGTCAATCCTCCAATTCTTTAAGCGCCTTTTTAATCTGCCCAATAATATTTTGCATATCTGGGTTATCCTTATTGTTTTCGATTATACCATTGAGGTACATTTTTGCATGTAATATTCTCATTGCTTACTTTTCTTTTTACCCTCTCCCTGTTGCCTAGGAGAGGATGATTAGTTACTTAGATGGCTCAGTATATGATACTGGCTCCCATACATCGTAAGCTGTCAGTAGAACTGGAGCGATAACAGATGTGGCGAAGATGATAGATGCTACAACATCTGGAGCATTCAACTCGTAGTTAACACCTTCTACTTTGTTTTCCTTACTAGCCCAGCCATAAGGCTTTGCTGTAATCGTAGAACCATCTTTCTTTTTAAAAGTCTTCTCGCTAGAGCAAGAAGCGAACAAACTTGCAACGACTAAGGATGCCAAAATAATCTTTTTCATATTACTTATATTATGCCATAAGGCGGTTAAACAATCAAATTTTTCTGTCTTGATGAGTTATTATCTCACATTCATTTTCTCTACGATTCCAATAACCGCATTGGTAACATTTTCTTCCGTAGAAAGGGCAATGATGATTTACTTGTGTTGCTACACCCATACCTACACCTCCATTTCGTGATTAATACCTAGACCGAAGAGAAGGTGCTGTAAATCATGCACGTATGAAATATCCCCAAGATAAAAATCATCTTGACATACGTCATAGCTATCAGATGGAGCAATATTGTTATAAACTTCTAATTCAATACAGCCTACTTTTCTATCTGTTGGGAACGCACGAAAGTATAGCTTATCATTGATGCTATAATCATAGTCAATATCATTTGCTTCCCATTTATTCTTACATAGAATTTTCTGAGTGATAGGAATCGGAACAATATCCTTAACCCAAGCACAGCAGTCACCTAAAAGATAACCTTTATCTCCAAATTCCGCACCTTCGATGTTCTCTAAGCGGACAACACCTTTCAGAACCGTTCCATCGCCCAACTTCAAAGTCTTTGATGGGTCGGATGATGTTACTCTATAGACGACATCTTTGGCAGTACCTAATGGTACTCCGTTTGTCATTACAAAATCTCCTGGAATATATTCTAACTTATCCATACGCTTTACTTTTTACGATGATTAAACTTCTTGATAGCATCTTTCTTAGAAGCTGCCATAATTTTAACACCCTTAACGACAAACTCATGCTGCGCCTTTGGCTGACACTTCTGCTTATCGGAAGGAATATTGCCTCTTGGTGCGTCAAGTCTAGGACTTGAACACCCGAAAATATCATTTTGTGCATAAGCTGCCGTAGCAGCCATTATCAATGCCATTCTCATTAAATTTCTACTCATTCTTATCTCCTTTCTTTTTAGGAACATACTCATCTAACTCATCGTCAAACTCATAGCAGTCTGGGCAGTAGTGCTTATCGCCTATCTCAACCCATTCGCTTTCCATTGCTTGCTCTTTGGCTGTTCCTTCGTCCAACCAAGCCACAATGCCATTAAACTCTTCAACGAAGGTCTTTCCACATCTGTCACAAACGACAGAGTACATAGTAACTGACTTAATCATGGTTGCATCCTTTCAGTAAATCGTCAATATATATCCACCTCTTGATAGTATAGTCGCTGCGCTTAAAACTAGATTCATCCCAACCAAAGTTGGTTAGGTGCGAAGTAACATAGTCTATCTCATCCGTCATGTTGAGTGGTCTATGATACACAACTTCTACCAAACATTTATGGTACTTTTTTGGATTTTCATCAATAGCATGCCACAAGTCTTTAATAAACTCATTGATAGCCCACTTTGCACCTAGTCCAATAGCTTCTTTGATGTCCTCTTTGTAGAACATTTCCTCTTTAGCATCATTATCGAAGACTACTTCTTCGCCATTTAACAGAAATCTATCTTCATAGATTTCTTCCTTGGCTTCTTCTATTTTCTTATCTATCATATTTTTAAGTTTTATAATGACCTCCACGACCAGTATTGTGCTGGGGCTAAGAAGGTATATGGGCATAAAGCCTTGACTTACTTTCGCTCATTCTGTGTCGTGGAAGTTGTATTATTCAAAATTTACTGTAGCCATATTATTACTGTTCTTTGTGTACAGCGTTGGAATCTTTTTCATTTTTCTTGCGTTTTAAGTTAGCTATTCTAGTTTCTCTAAGATACTCCTCAGATTTCTTCAATCCGAGTTTCTTAGCTTGCTTAGTAACCTCGTAAACGCTTCTGCCGAGGATCCTGGCAATCTGCTTGTTTGAGGTATTAGGATAAGAGACCCTCAAAGCCCTTACGTGAGTCTCGTTCCAAGGAGTACCGGTATTGTCCTGCTCATTCTCCAGGAATTCGCCGTCAGCATTAAGGTTGAAGCCGTTGAGGATACAGGCATTCGCAAGAGCTTTCTCGGCACGTTTCCAGTCGAGTACCTTCTGGCCGATAATTTCGAAGCCGAGGTTGAACTTGTCCGGGTATTCAGAGAAGACTTCCTTGTCAACCTTGACCGGGTAGAGAATCTCCATAGCATTGCGCATGCGAGCATGAACCCCTCGAATAGGATTCGTGAAGCGTTCTGCGATGTTGACGGCATGAATACCGTTATACTTATCCATCATCTCAGCAAAGCGTTCTACTGAGCTTACAAGCATACTGCTCATCAGTTCAGACATCAGAAGCATTGTGTACATTTTATGCTCTTTGACGTGATGCTTGTGGAACTGATTATCGATGGCATAGAAGCATTTCTGCACGTCCAGTTTCAAGTCATCCTCGATGTTATCAGTCATATCCAGCCAGAGTTCGGACATACCGCATTCCTTCATATAGTACATAAAGACATCGATGAGTTCGTCAGAGCACTCCTTTGCCTCTGTAATTCTCTTCTTGGCCTCGAAGCGGAAGATTTTCTTGTTCTCCTTGATGAGGTTGTATGTGTCTGTAATCTGGGTCTGAACGATTGAGGCAAAACCACCGACCATAGAATAGAAGAGCATATAGAAGCGATTCACCTGCTCTTCGGTTGGTACTTTGACCGGAATTCTAGCCAATACCGGTCTAGAGAAGTTTGGATTCCATCCTGTCTGCATGCTACACCTCCCTCTCTATTGCCAATGCGCAACTGATACAGAAGACCATCAGGAGCGAAAGGAAAATGTGTTCAACCATAAAGCAGATGAAACCGTAACCTGCGATGAAAGCTGCAATAACGAGCAGAATCATAACTATTGTATGTTTATGCTTTTTCATTGTATATTACTTTAAGTTTCCGTATGCAGCATAGAAGCTATCGAGCTGCTGTGTTGCGTGAACTAATTTCTGATTATAGTTATCTCGTTCTGCTCTAGCCTTCGAGATGAAGACAAAGCTAACGACGAATGAGATTACTACCGTTACCACGATGAACAACCAAGGCAGCTTGTGAACTGCCTTATTGATTGCTCTTCCTATATTTCTTAGGATAACCCAAGAATAAACACCAATGAACACAACCGCCTGTTTTGTGGTTGCGTTCTCAATACGTTCTTTCTGCGTCATTTTGAAATATTTTTTGCTAATTATTATATGTGGCAATCATACATCGTTAGAAGAGTGTCAGGAGGAAGTGATGCAAGAAGTTGTTTCACTTCTTCAATCCACACATCTTTATCTTTTTCGTCTGATACTACGGCAAACCACCCCATTTTTCCACGCTCATACCATTTTCCGTCCTTAACAACTGCGAATACTGATATTTCTTCTATATTGGATATATCCTTAATGCGAGCTTGGTCGCAACGACCTTCTGCCCTTAGTTTCTTAAAATAATTAAGGTCTTCTATTGAATAGAACATTGGAAACTTCGGATAGTATAATGGAGCATACATTGATATATCCTTTAATTTGAGTCTTCCTGCATATCTACCACCCATCTGATACCAATCCCATTTAGCATCATTATTATAGGTGCGCCAAACGCTGCCGTCCTCATGTATCTCAATATCCTCACTTCCATCATCTATATCCATACGGTAATATTTCACGGCATCCTCGTACATCTGTTCGTCCGTCCAGTTAAGATGCTTTGGAAATTCGTTCTCGATATAATCTGCATGTTCCTTTCTACAGTTGGCAAGATATGCATCTTTATCTTGTAGGAACACATCATAGTAATTCTTTTTGTATTCCTCAATCTCCTTACGTTTCTCACTAATAAGCTGCTCTTTAGTCATGTATAAATGCATAGGCAACTCTAGATTTTCATCATATTTGGCGAGTTGCTTCTCAGGCTCATCGCCAATTACCAATGTTAAAAAATGACTCATATTTATCTATATAGTAATTCGTTTTCAATTCTAGAATTTACTTGGTTCGGTTACACCAGTTATCGGTAGATTTCCAATAACCAGCTAACCATATTTCTTTCTTTGTCGCATCAGGGTGCTCACTGAGCCATTCCTCTGCCATTTTACTTACGTCTGCCATCTTTATTACGTTTTGATTCTCTTTCAAGCTTCTTGTTCAAAACCTCAAGAGGAGATTTCTTAATATCAATACCTTTCAGTCGGCAGTACTCTTCATAAGATACGGCGTTTCTCCTAGCTTCTTCGTCCGCTTCCTTCTGACGTAATACATTCTTTTGGCTCTCAATCTCGGCTCTCTTCTCGTACACCTTACACATGTACCTTTCGAGAGCGATGAATAACTTCTGTGGATTTACAGTCCTGCCGACATAAATCTCTCCGTACTCACCCATTGAAAATTCATAGAAGAATCGTGTAAGCTCTCCTGGAGATACATGGTAATATTCCTGCCTGATACGCTGTGCAATCGCCTTGAACTGATAAGGAGTAGTAGCATCGAATGCACCTATAACCATAAACAGGTCAATAACCATTGTTTTGATCCACCATTCGCTTGCTCCTTCCTTGAAATACTTGTCGATTTCCACAAACGAAAGTCCGCCGTTCTTTACAGAGTCATACACCGTAGGAACGCTGCTGATTCTCTTTTGAAGAGTCGGGTATTTATTCAAGAACAAAGCGTATTGCGCGCCAAATTCCTCGATTGCCTTTTTGTACTCATCCGGCAAGGATTGAGTTGATCTTGTTGAAAGTTCGTTGCTGCTGTTCATAACTATTTATGCTATTATTTTTCGGAGCATACAACCCGGAATAGTTGTTTCCCATCGAATGCTCAACGATAACCTTTGCGTATTCGGGATTTCCGTTTGACAACTGTAGAAGCTTCTTTTTGAGAGCTGCGAGTCCACGAGGCTTGTAAGTCTGGTGTTTCTCTTTCTTGTATGCAAGCCACATATCGAGAGCTCCTTGACATGGGTAAATCTCCTCCTGTTGCCCTTCTTCCTCAAAGTCGGATAAATCTATGCCTAACGAGAACGCAGCACCCATAAGAAATATTCTCTGTTTCTCTGCGTCATTAGGGAACAATTCGCTAGACTTCTGACGTATGTTAGTTGGTAACATCATAAGCTATTGTATGTAATTTTGTTGTCTTTCTATATCATGTTGAATATGAAGTAGTGCGATATATTCATCAGAATCAGGAAAATCAAATCCAGCTTCTTCTTTTGCCCACACTTTGAAATCAGAAATTGATTTGCTCATTTCGTCTTTAGTGAGGTCGGCGGAAGAACGGAGATACTTATAGCATTCTCCTGTAAATTTATCAATCCCTTCTCTGAGGAACATATCTTTATTCACTACCAGCTTATAGAAATGCGTCTTAACTTCGTCTAGAGTGTAGCCGTATTGGAGTCCGAATGCAGATAGAAGCAAATGGAGATAGGCATTCTGATTCAAAGAACGCCCACGTTTCTCTTTCAGCTCTACCATCGCACCTTTTTTCTCCAATTCGACTACTTTTGCCCTAAACGTTTCCAGTTCAAACGCATTTTTCAGGTTGAACCACATAAGCATTGAATGCTCGTTTGATTAACTCGACTCCCCTATTAAAAGGGAAGGTCCCCGCCACCCTGTTGTTGCGCCTGCTGTCCGGCCTGGATGGGATTCGGAGAATTACCTGGAGGTGTGCCACCGCCAAGCATTGCATTGCCACCTGTCTGTGGTGGAACATATCCGCCTGCCAGAGCATTGGCGTTCTGTTGAGGGTTAAGAGGAGGATTCTGTGCAATCGGCATGAGCTTCTCAACTTTCCATGCGTTGACAGAATTAAAAAAGCGTCCCTGGTATTCGTGAGCAGAGATATCGAAACTAACCTTTACGACCTCTCCGATCTGGAGAGCAAAGCTATTGATTTTATCCTCTCCGAAGACCTGAAAGCAAACCATTTTCGGATATTGTTCCTCGGTGGTAATCACGAATTCCTGTGACTTCCATTCTCCTCTTGCAGATACGCCAGAGCGCATCGGTAAGATGTTTGTTACTTTTCCTTGAATTTCCATTTATTTTTTGTTTAAAGAATTTTTTAAAACCAAATCGGCCAGCTCGTCAAAATAAGCTGCATCCTTGATAGCGGAGTCCTGTTCGCCTGTAACCTTTGATGCTATTGAGCCTTTCTGCATAATCAAGCTATAAAGATAGCCGTCGATGGTATTTGCACCCATAAGAATCCACGATGTAACCGCATTCTTCTGTCCGTTACGATAGGCTCGGCATTCGCACTGCGATAAGTCCGCCATCGTCCATGGGAGCTCGACGAACACCACATTGGAAGAAGCCGTAAGCGTAAGGCCTACGCCGGCTGCCTTGATGGAGCAGATGATGATTCTCTTTTTCCTAGCCTGAAAAGAATCAATAGCCCACTGCTTCTGCTGCTGGCTATCGGAACCGGTTACGGTGCAAACCTCATCCGGGAACTCTTTCTTGATTGCACTAACGACATCACGATGCTCGGCAAATACGATTATCTGCTCTTCGGTATCATGAAGGAACTCTATAGTCGCCTTCATCTTCCCTCGTCCGGATATCGAGCGAAGGTTCATAAATCTGACAAGAGCCTTCATTCGTAGCTTTTTTCTAGCTTCATCATCGGAACAATTCTTATATTCAAGAAGGTATGCAAGAAGGTCTTTCTGACAGGTATCGTACTCTTCCTGTGTTTCCGGGTCGAGGGCAACACTGATTGTCGTTCTGGTCAGATCCGGCAAATCCTTGAGAACATCTTTCTTTTCTCTGCGGAAGTAACATGTTTCGTGTATCTTCCGGTTAAGCTCTTCAAGATTCTCATTCTCGCCGTACCTGTTGCAGAACTCGCCAAACCCTCCGAACTCGTCGTTCAGACGACCGAGGATAGCAAGCTGGCAGGCCAGGTCTGTTGCGTGATTGACAACTGGCGTACCTGTAAGCTCATAGATATACTCCTTACCCTGGCACAATCCCATGATGATTTTAGACTGTCTTGTGGACGGATCCTTGACTCTTGCCGACTCGTCAATAATCACAGACTTGATAATCTTCAGTTCATCACGAAACAAAAAGTTGTTCAGTCGTAACGGTTTCGGACCGAGGCTTACGACGAAGTATTTTGCAAGCGACTCGTAATTGCATATCACTACATCATACAGGTTCATCTTAGTAAGATGATATCCGTATGTCGCATTGACGGAATCGGTAAGAATGAGAGGTCGGAGGTTCGTAAACTTCTTTATCTCTCGTTCCCAATTAACCTTAAGTGCGGCAGGGCAAACAACAAGGCAGGGGGTTGCCTTTGCACGTTCAATGGCGACGATAGACTGAACCGTCTTACCGGTTCCCATGTCATCACCATTGATACATCGCTTCATGGCAAGCTCCATGCGCACACCTTCTTCTTGATAATCGTATAATTTCGGTTTATCTGACATAATAATAAATTATAATAAACACCACATGCGGAAAGCCCATTCAAGAGCCTTCTCCCTACCACGCAAATACAGCTCGTCACCACGTTCAATCTTCTTGTAGAATACTTTTTTCTTGGTCTTGGAGACCGCAAAGATAAAGTCTTGATTCCCGTATCTGGGGTCGATGCTATGCGTAAGGTCCATGTACCACGCTCGGCTCCTGTCCCAATCGACGAAATCGATCTGAGCTTCAAATTGTTCCTGTGAAGTAGCTGCTGTGGTCTTCAAATCGCCACCAAACTCGCCAAGCCACCAGTCGAACTTGCATCGTACGGGAAGTTCAAACTCGAAGCCCTGGTATTCCATCTTCATGTGTGGATTGATGAATGTTTTCTGACCGACCGCATTCTTCAGGACGAAATCAAGGAATCTATCCTTCGTTGCCTGTTTCTTCAGAACAGCAAGCCGGTCTAGACCCCATTTCCAATCCTTCTCCGTATATTTCTCGTCATCGACCGTCATGGCGTAATGATTACACTTTTCCGGTTCGGTAACGAGAGCGTCAACGAGAGTTCCGAGATGGAAAGCCTTTCTCTTGTCCTCTTCCTTTACGAAGTTGAGCTGCGGATTCAGAGCAAATTTCAACGCAGTGAGGTCCGAATTGGAGACCTCACCACGAGAATAATAAGGGTCAAATGGTTGTTCCGCCATATTACTTAGCCGTTACCTCATCCTCATATTTAATATAAGGAGAAACGATATACTCTTCTTCGCTGTTTGCGTGTTTCTCACACGCCTTACGCATGAACTCCAATCTGGAAGCAAGCTTGTCTGGAGACATCTTGGAGCCTTCAATCGTCCACCACTGCTGGATGATGTCGAGCCAGGCATTCTTTCCGGTAACAACAAGACGTTTTGTTACCTTGATTTTCTGCTTGCCGGTTTCTCCAACGGAAGTCTGGGCAAAGAGCGACTGAGCCTGTGCGGTAGCGTGCTGGGCTGCATTCTCTGCATCACGCTTCTCCTGCTCAGCCGCAAGCTTTCTCTGCTGCTCTTCCTTTGCGGCTTCATCAGCCTTACGGATAGCCTCTTCCTTGGCCTTGCGTTCAGCCTCAGCAGCGGCAGCTTCCGCCTCTTTACGCTTACGCTCTTCCTCGGCAGCTTTCAGCTCTGCTTCCTTGGCCTTGCGTTCAGCCTCAGCAGCTTTCAGCTCTGCCTCCTTGCGCTTACGCTCTTCCTCATCCTTGACACGCTGAATCTCCTCCTGCTTCTTGCGTTCTTCCTCGGCAGCCTTTCGGGCTTCTTCTTCCTTACGTTTACGCTCTTCCTCAGCCTTTCGGGCTTCTTCTTCCTTACGTTTGCGCTCTTCCTCAGCCTTCTTGATTTCAAGAAGTTCAGCAATCTTAGAGTCAAACTTCATAAGGAGTTCGTCACGTGTAGTATTGACAGTCTGCTTATAAGACGCAAGCAATGATGTAGAAATTTCCTTGTATGCACCATTCATAATATCCTTTGCGTCATTCTCTTCAATTTCAGAAGAATATGACGGCTTGTTATTAACGAACAGGTGTCCAAGGTCAAGCACATCAGAAGCCTCTGCAATACGTTTCTTAACTTCATCCTTGTTATCAAGGGTGAGAAGAGAGAACGTATTATTAAGTGAGTTGATAGCAGCAGAAGAATGCTCTGTAAGGAGATTGTTCAAGATATCAATCGTATCAGTCTTCAATTTAATCTTGGCCTCCTTGATGCGCTCCTGGCGCAGGCGTTCCTGCTCAGCCTTACGCTGCTGTTCAAGCTTGTATGCCGCATACTCGTTGCGCTTCTCCTGAATCTTATAGACAACGGAGTCCGTATTCTTGACCGAGATAAGGTTCTCCATCATGGTGAAACCCTTACGGACAATATCGAACACTTGGGTAACACCCTTACGTTTCTCCGTCATTGCTTTCTCTGTCAGTTTAGCTTTCTTGATAAACTCAGCGGCTCTCTCGTCAAGAGCATCGTTCATTCCGGAAACGCCAATATCAAACAACAGAGACTCACCTGCATTCACGCATGCCTCATAAGATTTCCTGTTGGCTTGCACAGCATTTTCCGTATCAGATTTTAGCGTTGCAATCTGTCTTGTAATATTGTTGGCTTGTTGTTGTACCAACTGCAATTCTGTATTTTCTGCCATATATAACAATTTTAAAATGGTGAATCACTGTCAACCTTTACCTTGACGCCTTTGTCTTCCGGTGCGGTATCTCCGGCGCCAAAGGCTTCCTGAGTCGGTTTCTGCTGAGTCTGCATGTCGATATCGGCCTGCAAAAGAGCGCCCAGACCAACCTTCAGTTTAGGATAGCCCTTGAACGCATGCTTGCATGTCTTCGAGATAAGGAAGCCTGTGTCGATATCTCTGAAATACGTTCTACCATCGTTTCCGACATAGTTTCCGCCGTAAAGAGCGTTGGCTTTGTGGTCTTTACCTCCGAACTTCTCCGAATACGTACGGAGACGGTCGATACCTTCGCGGTCAAGAACGAAGTAATCGTAGGCATTATTCGGAAGAATAATCTTCACGTAACAAGCAACGATGTATGAATTTTCAGGTCGAGGATAAGTCTTTGCGTAATCAACGTACTTATGACCGTCTCGTTCACCGAAACGAAAATCGTCACAATTGTAAACTACGACAGGATTGTCACAACGAACAATCTGACCGGCTCGCTGGCGAAGAAGGATTTCTCCATATCCTGTATAGGTGATCTTGGCCGTATAATTCGTTTGTCGGGTATTCTTGTCGTAGTTGCTGTAGCCCATGAGGTAGCAGAGTGTCGTAGTTCCCTTTTCGAGAGACAAGCCGTTAATTGCCAAGTTCATGAAGGCATCGTGAATATTCAATGACGGAGCCTTTTCAAGGTAACCCTTGAATGAGCCATTGAGAAGTTCTTCGTTGAAGAATGCCTTCTGCTCTTCAAAGAATACTTCTCCACCCTCTCCGAACTTCTGATTGTACACCTCGATGAATCTGTCTCTTGCCAAATCGCAAATCTGATTATGAGGCGTTTTGTTTAACTGCTCTATATCCATTTGTATAGAATTAAAAATTAATGTACTCTGTTAATGTAACTGAAGTAAGTTTCCACGGTCACCTTTTCACCTTTAGAGGTGACTCTTTCGTAGTGTCGTGGAATCTTACCGAGCTTTCTTCCCTCGCCTTCCATATAGTCGAGATAGATAGCTCTAGCCGCCAGGGCTCTAGCGTGATTTGTGTCGAGGTCCATCAGACAGGCGTGAACCTCTCTCAGATGGACAACGGCAGCAGCTTCGCCCGGCGGCATAGATGCGATGATTTCGTTGATTCTACTCATTCTGATTCTCTTTGTTTTCGGAAGATGGAGCATGATGTTCGAATACATCGAAGACCTTAGTCTCGTTAAGGCCAACGATATCGTAGTCGATCATTGATTTGTCCATCACCTCACCAACATAACGAAGAGCACGGGCAAGCGACTTAGCCTGAACGAGGTAGATGACGTTGCTACGCCTCTCCTTCTCACTCTTCTCATCGATGGTGATAAACTGAAGTTTTGCCTTGTACCACTTATCATCATCATACAAGTCAGAGAAGAAAATCTCACCATAGTTGGTTTTCTTTGCGCTTGTAACGGCAGAATCGCCACTAATATAGCAACTCATTTCATCAATGACAGATGTTTCTGCCTCGGTGCAAGAAAATGCATCAACAACATATAGTTCATTGACTACTTTCTCCGAGCCATCCTCCATACATTTCTGATACTTAATCTTGGTTTCAAACCAAGATGCTGAACGACTTCTCATTACACGTCCTCCTCCATTACTTTCAACAACTCACGGAGGCCATCAATGCCTGGCATCTCTCCGCTTTTTACCTTCTCCTTGAGCTCATCGAGCTTTTTGATCTTGTCGAGGTAAGCATCCTTCTTGTCATTAAGCGCTTTGAAACGCTTGGTGATTCCCAGTTCCTGGTTGTCACAGAAGATGATGTCCAATGCGATGCCGGCGAAAAGGTTCGTATTATTCTCCTTCTTGTCTTCATCATCAATCTCGTCGATATCACGAGTAAACTGGTTCTTGCCGTCGATAACCTTCTTAAGCTCATTGAACTCAGAAGGAGTCTTCGAGATGTCGAATGCTCTGTCAATAAGAGCCTGCTTGTCAATTACTACACTGACTAAAATCTTGTCTTTGTCCATAATTAAAATATTTTAGAATTAAACTAACTATCTTCCTTGTCAAGCCCGAGTGCGTGTGCAGCCATTCCTACGACTGCGAACATCAGCACTGTAAATATCAGGCATTTTACTAATACTATCATAATTAAGTCTCCTTAAAGTCTAATGGCAAGATGGCGGAAGAGATTCTAATCTCCACCGCCATCACTGCCAAAAGCAACAAAAATAAACTATATAACAATAAAACACTTATACCTTATTATATAATGGTGCAGTCAGACGGTGGATAATCAACGATTTTCCACTCATTCTTCTTTATCTTGATAGCCTTGCGGAATATCACGACAGACTCGCCGTTGTGACGTTTCCTGTTGTGGGCGATAAGTCTTGCTACGACAGCCTTAGTCGTTATCGAGAACTCTCTGAGCTTAGAGGTGTATAGGCTCTTTACATCGCATATCACAATCTTCTCACCTTCCCGGTAAACGAAGTCGGCAGTATAGTTATGACCGTAAAGCAGTGACCTTCTCTCGTACTTGACCTTAGTCTTAAGCTGTTTTGGCTTCAGCATCCATACCGGATTGATTGCCGTGATGGTTACCTGTCTGTGGATGCTGCTTATGCCAGGATCATCGAGGATGGTCTGCAAGTACAGGTACTCTTCTCTGGAATCGTATTCGTTCCCGTCAGGAGCATTGTATTTCTTCGACCCTACTCGTCCCATGCTGCTCCTGCCTCCTTTCCGGGATTTTTCAGCAGCTTCTGGAACGCCTCGGCTCCAAACCTCTGCCATTTGCCACTATTGAACTGCACAAGGTATTCTCCCTTTCGTAGTTCTGGTTTTCCGTCCGTGTAGCCAGGAAGCAGCTTGACAACAATATTGTCATCATGCCACAGCTCGACACGTTCGACGCATTCCTGCTTAAGGAGTTCATTAACCGTCTCCTTGCGCACTCTTATAGTCTTTTTCACTTTCATCTACAGAAACCTCTCCGGTTAGCCCACCACGCAAGGCAGGAGAGGTGATGCACGTGGTGATACAATATGAATACATTACTAAATAGCCTACGTCAAGAATCGGGAGGAGGATGACTTAACAACCTCGCTCCCTTTCTCTAACCAATAAAAAATTTAAAAAACGTTTGGCAAACACATTGAGCTACATGCAGGACTCGAACCTGCGACCCCTTGGGTACAAATCAAGTGCTCTGACCAACTGAGCTAATGTAGCGGATACCTCCTACTTTCACAAGCAAGAGGAAAATCTAAGAATGTTTTCATTTTCATCTAATCATCATAATGGAATACACTCTGAACGCTTTCAGAGGAACAATGATAAAATAAATACAAAAATTTATCTACTTGTGAAGCCCAGGGGAGATTCAAACTCCCAACCTCGCGGTTCGTTCCACGGCTCTATTCATTTGAGCTACTGGGCTTGCCGTTTTAGCCAATTAAATTTCACGAAAAACGAAAAGAAGCTTATAGGGGTGGAGGATGGACTCGCACCATCGACCTCCTGCATTTATAACAGGCGCTCTAGCTACTGAGCTACTCCACTTGGTTTAGAACGAATATAATCTATTACACGAAAGCTCCTTTAAAAGCAGCCTACCCTCACGGGCGAGCTGCCTACATGTATCAATCTTTTTCACCTTATTTTAATAATTTGAAGAAAACTTTAGTTGCAGGTGCAGAACTCGAATCTGCGACCTTTGGCTCATGAGGCCAACGAGCTAGCCAACTGCTCCAACCTGCGATATGACAGCCTATTCTCACGAACCGGCTGCAAAGAAAACAATTCAATAAAGTCATTTATACCAAAATAAATGAAACGAAACAAGTTAATCATTTGGAGGTAATGGAGGACTCGAACCTCCATCTCACGACGATAAGAACGGTATCATCTAGTTGTCGCTGTGCTTCCGATTACACCAATCACCTCTTTTATCTGAATTAGCAAGAACCTCAAGTCTATGTATTCTACACCTTTTATATATAATATAAGAGGCTTGCCAACGCCAACCATTCTCGATGGTGGACTTGCATGGCCATAGGGTTCTTTGACTCTCCGGTGCCGGGGTGATAGGTCCAGGCACCTTCGGCCAGAGATTTACATCTTCTTCTCATTGATCCGCCGCTTACCACGACAATTCTTCGTTCCGTGGCAGTTCGGCGGATGGGAAATTTATGAAAGAGTAAATCCTGTCTAACTGGTCTTCCGTGCTACGTGCGTTCCTTCTGGGCATCTTCGCTATAGGTTCCCGACCTGAGATAATTAAATCCGCTCTACCCGTACTATCTTACACGTACACTAACGCTATAATGCGCTATATGTCCAATATGTCAAAGAACTACTTCTCCTATCCTTTTAGAACCTCTACTGATGCAAGATTGTAGCTGCACGGACTACCTACTTTATAAGGTAAGGACTTACCTTTGCACCGTTCGAGATACATACGAAACGGATTTGTGAGAGAGTGTGACTGAGGAGGGACTCGGACCCTTCGACCCTCGTTTTAGGAAAACGATGCTCTATCCAACTGAGCTACTCAGCCAAAATGGGGCGCAAACGAAATAGTTAAAGCCTGCCCCATCACTCATCGCTATGAGTCTATCAACATAAAACTAACCTATCACCCTCACGGGCAAAGTCATAAACATAATAACTAAAACTTACTATTATTAACTAACAACCTTATTCTTCTCTATCATCTTGCGGACATCAGCACACCTTGTGTCCTTCGATGAGCTCATCTATATCGGACTTCTTGAAGAATGCGGTGTTGCCTATCATATAATGATGGATCTGACCGCTCTTTCTTAAGTCGTGTATGTAACCTGTACTCATGCCGATATACTTGGCAAATTCTTTTGTCGAGAGCCATATCTTTTCGACAGGCTCTACTGATACTTTCTTGCGAGGCATAGGCTTAATCTCATTTTAAAAAGTCTTGAACCGCTTGTGAGATTGCTTGCGAAGCATCTCTGCATGTATTGGCGCAGTTCTTGGCTCCATTTATATTCTTTCCTTCAATTTTCTTCTTTGCAAGATCCTCTGAAAGTTCAAGTATCGTAAGCTGAGTACTACTCATGTTGTCACGTATACTTTGCTTCTCCGTGATGTTCAGAGCCTCACGAAGAGCAGGAACGCTACGACCGAACAAGCCTTCATAAGAAGCTCTGGTGCATCTAGAGAAATCCTTTCCTGTCTTACACCCGTGATGACTCAGCGTATGCGTAAGAGCGTTCCTGGTACTAATACCCTTGAATCGCTTATCAACCCATTCGTCTCCCTTTCCTTTTCTTTTATAAGCTGCACGAGCTTTATCAAGATACAGTTCTGGATTCTGTTGAGCTTTGATTTCTTGCAGGAAGACTTCGTTAATCTGAACAGCCAAGTCCTTATTGAGATACCGGGCATATTCAAGGAATACTCGCTGAGTTGCGTAAGTTCCGCCGCCCTTTCCTCGCTTAGATTTTATAATGTCAGATTTTCCGACATTTAAGTTTTTACACTCTGATTCTAAGTACCTTGCGGTGTCAGGCAAAAAATTCCAATGCCTTGGATCTTGACTTTTAGGAGAACCTAACATTCTCCATAAGTCATTCAGAGAATACATTTCACCATCCCTGCCAATTGCTTTCAGGGTTATGGCGTTGAACTTTATTATTTCCTCCATACTTCAACTTTTTAAAGTTTACTACTCAACCGGAACAGCGGTAATAATCGCCGTATGGTTCTTGTAATCTGCCGAGGTTGAGTATTTAAGCACTCCCTTCGGCAAATCTTCGTATTGAGCAAGCTGATAGGCGTATGTTACTGCCGACCTGACTGCTCTTGCGGACTCAAGCAGAAAGACTTCAAATTTCCCTGGCTTGATGTCCAATATGTCCTGTTTTGTTATTCTTGCGACCTTTTTCATCTTGGTTACTTAAATAATTCATTAAAAATTTTGCGTTGTGCGAAAAAAGTCGTATATTTGCAGTGTCAATGTAAAGTACGTACTTTCGGTCGCACAAGCCTCCGTTTGTAACGGCTTAGTTAGTTACTTGACCGTCAACGAGTGCAAAGGTACATGATTTTCGTGTAATCACCAAGGATTTTACACGTTTTTCTTGTACCATTAACCTTTATTACCACTTTAGGCGGTTTTAGTTACATATATAAAACTAAAAGTGTATGGCATTAACAGAAAATCGTGTAGCAGGACTACAAGAAAGACTGAAGGAAGTAATGAAGTGCGAACAGCTTAACAAGCAGCAGTTCATGAAGGTGACCGATATAAGTAATATCGGCAGGAAGCTCGACGGCAAGATTGCTATCACCAAGGTGGACATAAGCAAGATGAAGCGCTCATTGCTAGTTAACGACCAATGGCTCGAAACCGGCATCGGCCCGATGTACTTACCTGAGAAGCTAGAGGAGAAGACAAGAGAGCTAAACAGAATGTCCGGCAGCTATCCGCATCTACATATTGCTGACGACTTGATAAAAAAGGAAATAGAACGGGCGGCTCAACATGCAAAAAACAGCTCGAACCCATCAACGTCAGTAATAGCAAGCATGTTTGGCCACCATAACAACCAGAATATCGAAACTGGCACAGAACGGGCCAAAGAGCGAGAAGAAGAATCTCTCTATGATAAGAATGCCCAGCTCATTCAGATCATCAACGCCAAGGATGAGATTATCAAGGCAAAGGACAGCGAGATTCGTCTTCTCAGGAAGATTCTTGCAGATAACGGAATCGAGGTATAACATTATTATATATAAGGATTATGAAGAAGGTATTATTAGCAGCAATGATACTTCTTGCAGGAGCATCATTCACATCATGCAGCAGTAGCGATGATGACGACAATGAGAAACAGGAACAGAAGTTTGATGCCAGCAAGGTTATGAGCGGCAAGTGGAAACTTAGCAAAATTCAGGATTTCCCCATTCCGATAAACCACTACTCCATTCAGAAGGGAAATACAATTTCATTCTTGGATGGCGGCATCCTTCGCACAGAGGGAGACTTCTCGGTAGTAATCAATGGGGATGCGGCCATACCTATGACAATGCCGTTTGGTGGCTACAAGACCTGGAAAGCTAATACCGCTTACAAGCAGGACGGAACCGTTGACACTGGCACTTCTGCGGTGTACTTCGATGGAAGCGAAATGTACTTAGCCTACTTTGTTTCAGCAACGGAAATTGACCTAGTAAAGTTTGCAACAGAAAAATTAGGCATGGTGTACGTACTCACAAAAGTGCAGTAAAATACGATTTTTGTGAGTAATATGTGAGTAAGTAACCGGTGATTACACCAAACACTATCAGTACTAGAGACTTACCGAGATACACGAGAGTCTTCCCAAGCCTGTGAGGCGGGTTCGACTCCCGTATCTCGCTCTCCTATTCTTTCATCCCCCTTTCCATTATTCACTCCCTCATTTTCATCATCATCCTTTTTTTTCATCATTCACCCTCTATATTTCATCATGCCCTCTTTTTTTTGCTTTCCCAGCGTAAACCTTTACGCACGAATTTTGCTGTTTTGAGGTACAATCTACCGATATTTTTTATACCTTTGCATCAGATTTCAGAAAGATATGAAAATCTGATCTCTATACAACATTTATTAACGAGAAAGAAATAGATGTATAATTTAAAAGTATACTAATTTTAAAACAAATAACAGACAAAATAATAAATCATGAAAGAGCTTAAAGCATTGAACAAGCGCACTGCTCCTAAGAGCGTAGCGCCAGAGAAAATCATCCAGTTTGGCGAGGGTAACTTCTTGCGTGCATTCGTTGACTGGATTGTATGGAACATGAACAAGAAGACCGACTTCAACGGTTCTGTCGTTGTAGTTCAGCCTTTGGCTGGCGGTATGGTTGACTGGCTGAACGGTCAGGACTGCCTCT
>OGKS01000521.1_pt1 | contig 21226 bp, 19 predicted proteins | sample 1572491 | NCBI WGS metagenome assembly OGKS01 (sample SAMEA2582153, study PRJEB24529) | metagenome | biome: Human gut stool | place: China | collected 2011
AGCATTGATAATTAACGCTTTTGCCCTTACAGGGCGCATTGTTTTTGGTGGCTTTTTACCTCAGGGCGTTGCCCTGGGCTATGTGCTTATTGGGCTTTCAGCCCGTATAATTTGGTATTGATGTACCCTCTCTATGATAACTAATTTTTTTTAGCGCTTTGGTTTGAAGTGCAACTTATACATAATGTGTAGCATTGCGTAGCGTGGCACCGTGTTATACCATGTCTCGGTGCGTCCCTGTGCATTTATAACCTTACGTACGTTTGAGAGTTTTCCGAGCAGGTCGAAACCGTCAGCCATAACAGTAAACTTGCCGAATGTGCGCTCCAGTCTGGCATTCCATACAAGATTGTTCGTATTCATCGACTTGTCTGAGTAGCCGTAGCGACTATAGAGTGTAATGTCGGTAAACAGCCTAAGCTTTAGCGGCAATTCAAGTGTAGCGTTCAGACCATAATCAACATCAGCTGTATTGATGGTCTTGAAATCCTCACGATTACCCTCAGCGTGGATGTAGGCACAACGCAACTTGGCACCGAATGAGTATTTGCCAAAACTGTAGTCGAGCGATACTGTCTCGTTGGCTTTGGCTGTGCGTACTGATGAGCGCGGATCCTTTCCCGACTCTCCCTCAATTGCCACATAGTCAACGCTGTTGATATAGCCTATTTCAGTCCTGTTCGACAATGTGAAACGATTCTTCTTGTCAAGAATGCCATTGAAATCGAATGAGGCTCCCATATCCCAGTTGCCGTTGATGTTCATAGGTGTGGAATGTACCACACCCGTATTACGATCGTAAGTTACATATTGTCCGATTGCGTTGCGCATCACCTGCCAGTAGGCTTTGATTTCTATCGCCCTACGGCTTGTATAGTACTCATCATACTTGTAGAATCCTCTAAAAAAATCAATCCTGTGTATGTCTGTATTTTTCAGATTCGGATTACCACTCCATAGATTCAGAGGGTTGTCGGTTGTCGTGATGTCGAGAATGTCTGTAAGTTCAGGTAGGACTTTCTTCACATTGTATTTGAAATGACAGTTATCCTTACCTACGAAAAGTGTAGGTTCTAACGACCATAGGTTGCGTGTCATTTTCTTTTTGTACGCACCTCGCGTATAGTCGATACGTTCGCTACGATAGTTCACTCCTGGTGATAAAAACGCATGCAGACCGAAAATCGGAAGTTTTATAGAAGGAGTGTTTCCTGTCAGTTCGTAGCGGTCCTTGTTTATATGCGAACGGAAACTGTTGTCAGCGTCAATTGCACGTTGTAGGGAGTCGCGGGTTGATGGCAGATAACCCACACCGACATTGCTTGCCCCTCCATACTCGGCGTATTTGTCGAGTCGGAATAGGTCGTTGTTGTTCTTGTCGTATATATGTGTGTATTTCAGACCAGCAGAGAATCTGTACTTGTAGTCAATATTGCCATTATAATAGTAGCAAGCATCCCATATTGTACGGAGATTCAGGTTACACTTGTCGTTGTACTTGTTTCTGAAATCCTGTACGCCGTTTTTGTAGTTAAGGTCGTAGATGGAGGCGTTCTCGTTCTTCTTGTTGAAGTAGCGGTTTTCTGTCTTCAGAATGATACCATCTGGACTTTGTGGCATTTTCCATTGAATCTGTCCTGAGAGGTTACCGTCATAATAACGCATTCTGTTGAGTTGATGGTCGCTCAATTGGTTGAGCATTGCCTCCTTCAACTGTTTGCTGGCTGGTGAAGCAAACAGCGAGTCGAGTGAAGCTCCACGATATTTCTCGTTGGGCGCAACTGATAAAGTGGCACTTTGTACGAGATTGTTTGTTGTATTCTTGTAATATGTAAACTGCGGTAAGATTTCTAATTTGGTCCTGGTCCAGTTCTTTTTGATGGTATTCATGCTCATAATCCAACTCTCAGTTTCCTTGCCATAATTACGGCTGCGTCCGTAAGTATTACCGCCTTGCAGGAATCGTTCTGACGATACGATTGACTGTTGGTTGGTATTTTCGTGTGCAAATGTAGTATTTCCAGAAAACTCAAAAGAGCGGTCCTTGTTGTTGAACAGATAGTCGGCACCTACTTTCTTTTGTATTGAAGTTCCGTTTTCTAATTGTGCTGTTCCCCATTCTCCGTTAGTGCCAGGTGCACGTTCGTCGTTTATATTATTGAGATTGGCAAATATTCCAATGCGTGACAATTTGGTATAACGCAATGCGAAAAGGCGTGACATCCATCGGTCCTTAGTACCCATTCCTAAGTCAGCATTCGCAAGCATTCCTTGCATATATTGACGTTTCAGAGTGACATCCATTACAAGTGGTGCCATACCTTTTATGTCCTTTTGCTGGGCGAATTCGGCTATGTCGTCTTTACGTTCATACACTTTTAGCTTATTGACGGTATAAGCCGGAAGATTTTGAAGAGCAATCGCAGGATCGCCCTTGAAGAAGTCACTACCGTTTACAAGCAACGAACTGACGAACTTGCCGTTCACAGTTATCTGGTTACCTTTAAGTTGGACACCAGGCAGACGGCGTATCAATTCGTCGAGCATGGAGCCGTTTGACAATTGGAACGCATCAGCATTATATACAATAGTGTCACCATGCATCACCATCTTGATTTTGGATGTAGTCACAGTAACTTCGTCGAGCTTTACTTCTTTTATCTTCTTGTGCTTCTTTTTTAGTATAATGGGAGATATTGTTATATATTTTTCACGTGCACCAACTTTTAGCTGATATGTGTGTGAAAAATCTTCATAGTTGTCTGCTGTAATTTTAAAGACAACAGTATTGTTGCGTCGAGGTATAAAGAGAGTGAAATTAGCCTACTGATTGTTGTTCATACTTGGTTGGCTTCTTGTTTTACCTTGTGCTATAAGATTGTTTTGCTCGTCGTATACACGAATAGCAGCATTTCCTATTACCTCACCTGTAAATTCGTCCTTCACAATTGAAGACACCATGATAGTGTCCTTGAAGCTGGGCATACTTTTGGACTGTATCGCAAATGTGAATAATAGTATTATTAGTAGTACTTTTTTCATGGTTGCAGCATATATTATATCATTCTTCTCAAATGATTGGTTATAATGGTTTTGTTTCATAGATGAATGTTTTTTTTGTTTGTACTTTAAGGTTTGATTTAAATTTTCCAAATTTAGGCATTTTCAATTAAATAACAAATATGCGAAATTAAAAAAAAACTAACAAATGTTAATCGTGTCGATTTTCTTCATTTTTGTGACAAAATAATATTAATAAAAAGCCGGATATCCAACGGTACATTACTTATTAATAGGTATTATTCACTTAATATTTGCAGGTTGCGTAAAAAACACGTAATTTTGTTGTCATAAGAAAGCTATTTGCATATAAAACAAGACATGGAAAATTACAAGATTTTTTATCCGAAAGACAGACAGTCGTTTGCGGTGCGCATAGAAGAACTCGAAGCTACGGTAGGCGAATATATCAATGAAGAGATGCAGAATGGTCGCCGTATAGTTTACTCGAAAGTATTCCTCAGCGACATACGCAATCAGAACTCGATGTTCACAGAATCGGCATTGTATACCGACATGCTCAGCAAGGCTCCGTGCAGCATAGTAGGGCAAGCCCCATTGTGCGGCTCAAAGATTGCTGTACTCGTGAAGACCTCCAATCTTGACGAATGCTTTCGTCTGCACAGCCTCCGCCTTAGCGAAGAAGAGGCTGAAGGCCATCGCTCGTACATGCAGACTATGATGCTCTTTGAGAAATACATTAACTATATGGAGGCGCATGGGCTTGACATGAGCACCCATCTGGTGCGCACATGGATATACATAGCCGATATAGACGTCAATTATGCTGGTGTGGTGAAGGCGCGTAATGATATTTTCGAGCGTTACGGGCTGACTGCCGACAATCATTACATAGCGTCTACGGGTATTGGTGGCGACAGCCAGTCGCGCCATGCGTGTGTAGCCATCGACTTTCTGACCTATCCCGAAATAGCCGAAGAGCAGAAGACATATCTCAAGGCTCCCGAATACCTTAATCCTACGCATGAGTATGGAGTGGCTTTCGAACGTGCCACACGACTCACCGTAGACAATGTCAGCCACTACTATGTTTCGGGCACAGCCAGTATTGACAATCATGGCGACGTGCTGTATCTGGGCGATGTGGAACGTCAGACGTACAGACTGCTTGAAAATGTGGAGGCTCTGCTTGCCGAAGGCGATGCCAAGATGTCCGACATACGTTATTTTATTGTGTATCTGCGCGACATAAGCGACTATCAGGTGGTAGATGCAGTATTCAGCAGTCGTTTTCCAAGTGTGCCATACATCATAGTACATGGCAAAGTGTGCCGTCCGGAATGGCTTGTTGAGGCAGAGTGCATTGCAGAAAAATAATGTTTTTTTTGACTATAATTGACAAATCATTGTAAATGTATTTCTTGTTTCTCATTATTTTTATCTAATTTTGTACCTCATATAAAGATTGAAACACATAAAAACAGAAAAGGAAAGAAAATGAGAACTGTTTATGAATTCTCTGTAAAGGACAGAAAAGGAAAGGAAGTATCTCTGAAGGAGTATGCCAACGAAGTGCTTCTCATTGTCAATACCGCCACTAAATGCGGATTCACACCTCAGTATGAAGAGCTGGAGAAGCTCTATGAGAAATACCACGCACAGGGATTTGAGGTCTTGGATTTCCCCTGCAATCAGTTTGGAGCACAGGCACCAGGCACCGATGAGTCGATACATCAGTTCTGCAAGCTGACATACGGCACAGAGTTTCCACGGTTTAAGAAGATAAAGGTGAACGGGGACGACGCCGATCCGCTCTATAAGTTCCTTAAGGAGCAGAAGTCGTTTGCCGGTTTCGACCCTGCACACAAGCTCACACCAGTGCTCGAGGAGATTCTCGAAAAGGAGAATCCCGACTATAAGGAGACAAGCGACATAAAATGGAACTTCACCAAATTCCTCGTCAGCAAGCGCGGACAGGTGATGGCTCGCTTCGAGCCTACAGAAAGTATCGAGAATATAGCAAAACAAATTGAAGAACTACTATAAACAATATAAGTAATGGAAAACAGAGAACACGTACGCTGCCTCATCGTTGGTAGCGGCCCCGCAGGTTACACAGCTGCCATCTATGCTGGCCGTGCCAACCTCAATCCGGTAGAATACTGTGGCATACAGACTGGTGGACAGCTGACACAGACAACCGTAGTTGAAAACTTCCCCGGCTATCCCGAGGGCGTTGACGGCAACCAGATGATGCTCGACCTGCGCAAACAGGCAGAGCGTTTCGGTGTTGACATGCGCGAGGGCTCAATCGTCAAGGCTGACTTTTCGGCACAGCCATACGTGCTCACTACTGATACTGGAGTGGAGATTGAGGCTGATACAGTAATCATAGCAACAGGTGCCAGCGCCAAGTATCTTGGTCTGGACGACGAGAAGAAGTACAACGGTCAGGGCGTGAGCGCCTGCGCCACATGCGACGGATTCTTCTATCGCAAGCGCACTGTAGCCGTAGTAGGCGGTGGCGACACTGCTTGTGAAGAGGCTCTCTATCTGGCTGGTCTCTGCAAGAAGGTGTACATGATTGTACGCAAGCCTTATCTGCGTGCTTCTGATGTTATGCGCAAGCGCGTTGAGGACAACGAGAAGATAGAGATACTCTACGAGCACAACACCGAGGGACTCTTTGGTGAGGACGGCGTTGAGGGCGCACACCTCGTTAAGCGCAAGGGCGAGGCAGACGAGACTCATTACGACATAGCTATAGACGGATTCTTCCTTGCTATCGGCCACAAGCCCAACACCGACGTGTTCCGCCCAGCTGTAGAGTGCGACGAGACAGGATATATCAAGACTATCGGTAGCACACCGCGCACTAATGTTGACGGAGTGTTTGCAGCAGGCGACTGCGCTGATCCGACCTATCGTCAGGCGATTGTGGCTGCCGGTTCGGGCTGCAAGGCGGCTCTTGAGGCTGAGCGCTGGCTCACCGAGCACAACAAATAAACAAACGAATGACACGACTATTGCTTGTCCGTCACGGCGAGACCGTGGACAATGTAAACAGAATAATGCAGGGTCAGACACCAGGTTGTCTGACCCTGCATGGTATAGAGCAGGCTGAGGCTGTAGCCCGACAGATGGCATCGACACCTATCGACGCCTTTGTGTCGAGCGACTTGAAGCGTGCCTACGATACATGCCGAATCATAGCGCAACCCCATTTCGATGGAGCCGAGCCGAAGATAGAGCAGACCCCGTTGCTGCGCGAGCGTGATTGGGGCGGATTTACAGGTCGCTACATACCCGACCTGAAGGATGCCGTGTGGCCCGACGACATAGAGACGCTTGAGGCGATGAAGCTTCGAGGCAGCCGATTTCTTGACCACATACGCAAGGAATACGCAGGAAAAACAGTGCTGGCTGTGGGTCACGGCATAATAAACAAGGCGATACAGAGCGTGTACTACAATCGCCCCATGAAGGATATCGAACCCATGCAGAATGCTGAGATGCGCACATTGGAACTGTAATGAGGCACGTAAGCCCTTATTTTAGGGTTTTTTATTCATAAAAGTATATTGCTTTAGAATAATCTTTGTATTTTTGCATCACGACAATAGTTTACACCTATTATATATTATTACTCAACGACACATATATGAATAATAGCGACAGCATTGTTATCATTCCCACCTATAATGAGAAGGAGAACATAGAAAATATCATACGCGCGGTGTTCGCACTCGACAAGTGCTTCCACATCCTTGTCATCGACGACGGAAGTCCCGACGGCACGGCTGCCATTGTACACCGACTCATCGACACCGAGTTTGCCGACCGACTCTTCATCAAGGAGCGTTCGGGCAAGCTGGGACTTGGTACGGCATACATCGCCGGATTCAAGTGGGCGCTTGAGCACAACTACGATTATATATTCGAGATGGATGCCGACTTCTCGCACGACCCCAACGACCTGCCACGACTCTATGCAGCATGCCACGACGAGGGCTACGATGTAGCCATCGGCTCGCGCTATGTGAGCGGTGTCAACGTGGTAAACTGGCCTATCGGACGTGTGCTCATGAGCTACTTCGCATCCAAGTACGTGCGCTTTGTCACAGGCTTCAATGTACACGACACCACTGCCGGATTCAAGTGCTACCGCCGTTGTGTGCTTGAGTCGATACCATTGGATCAGGTGCGCTTCAAGGGCTATGCTTTCCAGATTGAGATGAAGTACACCGCCTACAAGATGGGATACAAGATTAAGGAGGTGCCCGTGATTTTCGTCAACCGTCGCGAGGGTGTGAGCAAGATGAATGGCGGCATCTTCGGTGAGGCTTTCTTCGGAGTCATGCGCCTCAGATGGGACGGATGGTTCAGAAAATATCCCGTAGCCAAGCACTAAGTATGGAAATTAGAGAGATAAGTAGCATATATTCAGCCCTGCCGCAGTGTGGGGCTTTTTTGAATACTATAGCCGATGAGTCGATGAGGCATGTATATCTTAAGGGATTGCTTGCCTCATCGGCTTCTGTGTTTTTTGCTGCCGCAGGAAGGGAGAGTGAAAAGGGAAAAGAGAAAAGTGAAAAGGGAAAAGTTAGAAGTGAAAAATCAGGTGAGAAGAGAACGCTTACTTCTGTCTTTATACTTCAGGACAACGACGAGGCAGGATACTTCTATCACGACCTGACACAGATACTCGGTACCGACAATGTGCTCTTCTTTCCGTCGTCCTATCGACGTGCCGTGAAGTACGGACAGCACGATGCTGCCAACGAGATATTGCGCACTGAGGCGCTGAGCAGGCTCGCTGCCGTGGGCGGCGATGCCAAGAAGCGTGGCGACAAAAATGAGGCGGCTCCCTTTCTGTACGTTGTGACGTGTCCGGAGGCGCTCAGCGAACTCGTGGTCTCGAAGCGCCGACTCGACGAGCGCACCATAAACATAGCTGTTGGCGACATTGTAAATCTTGCCGACTTGGGACGTAAGTTGCGTGAATTCGGTTTTGCTGAGGTAGACTATGTCTACGAGCCCAGTCAGTTTGCCATGCGTGGCAGTATCGTAGATGTATATAGCTACTCGTCGGAACTGCCATTCCGTATCGACTTCTTTGGCGATGAGGTGGACACAATACGCACGTTTGAAGTGGCAGACCAGTTGTCGAAGGACTCGAAGCAAAGCGTCAGCATCGTGCCCGAACTGGCTAAGACTGCCGAACAGAAACAACCTTTCACAACAATGTTGCCCGACGACGCGCTGCTCGTGATGAAAGACCGACTGTATCTGTGCTCGTCGATAGAGCAGATATACAACGACGGATTCTCCAACCAGGCATTGGCAGAACGTCTGGAGGGTGCCACCGAGGTGGAGCAGCAGCAGATAATGCGCGACATGCGCAAGGAGAACAATCTCGTTTCGCCCACCGTTTTCCGCGAGGAGATATGCCGTTTCCGAACGGTGGAGTTCGGCGCACAGCCTACGGGTACTCCGCAGACCACCATAACGTTCAACGTTTCGCCCCAACCGTTGTTCCATAAGAATTTCCAACTGCTTGCACAGTCGCTCGAAGACTATCTGCTTCAGGGTTACAAGCTGTATATACTTGCCGATTCGGAAAAACAGACACGCCGTCTGCGCGACATATTCGACAGCGAAGAGATGAAGGCTTTGCGCAATACGCATACCAGCGGCTCAGCCAATTCGGAGGCGCTGAGTGTGGCTGACCAGCTCGACTTCACCCCAGTAGACCATACACTGCACGAGGGTTTTGCCGACAACGACCTGCGACTGTGCTTCTTCACCGACCACCAGATATTTGACCGATTCCACAAATACAACCTCAAGAGCGATGCTGCACGTACAGGCAAGATGGCGCTCACGATGAAAGAGTTGCAGGAAATGGAGCCGGGCGACTTCATTGTGCACGTCGACTTCGGTATCGGTAAGTTCGGCGGACTGGTGCGTGTGCCCGTAGGCGACACCTATCAGGAAGCCATCCGCATATACTATCAGCGTGGCGACATTGTTGACGTGTCGATACACTCGCTCTATAAGATATCGAAGTATCGCCGTCAGGACACTGGTGAGCCACCACGATTGAGCACACTGGGCACAGGAGCGTGGGACCGACTGAAGGAACGCACCAAGAAGCGCATCAAGGACATAGCCCGCGACCTGATAAAGTTGTACTCAAAGCGTCGGCACGAGAGGGGATTCGCTTTCTCAGCCGACTCCTATTTGCAACACGAACTGGAGGCTTCGTTCCTCTATGAGGACACGCCCGACCAGTCGAAAGCTACACAGGACGTAAAGGCAGACATGGAACGTGCACGCCCGATGGATCGTCTGGTATGTGGCGACGTAGGCTTCGGCAAGACCGAGGTGGCTATACGTGCTGCCTTCAAGGCCGCTACCGACGGCAAGCAGGTGGCTGTGCTGGTGCCTACAACGGTGCTGGCATTCCAGCACTACAACACATTCTGCGACCGACTGAAGGACATGCCCGTACGTGTAGACTATCTGTCGCGCGCCCGTACAGCCAAGCAGACCCGTCAGGTGCTGGCTGACCTGAAGGAGGGCAAGATAGACATACTCATCGGAACGCACAAGCTCATAGGCAAAACCGTGGAGTGGCACGACCTCGGACTACTCATCATCGACGAGGAACAGAAATTTGGAGTGTCTACCAAGGAGCGCCTGCGCAAACTGAAGACCAATGTCGACACGCTCACCATGTCGGCTACACCTATACCACGCACCCTGCAGTTCTCGCTGATGGGTGCCCGCGACATGAGCATCATACGCACGCCGCCACCAAACCGCTATCCGGTGCAGACGGAGTTGGGCGTGTATGGCCATGAGATTATAGCCGACGCAATAAACTTCGAGATGTCGCGCAACGGACAGGTCTACTTCGTCAACGACCGCATTTCGACCCTGCCCGAGATAGCATCGCTCATACAGAAGTATGTGCCCGATGCTCGTGTGGCTATTGGTCATGGCCAGATGAATCCCGAGGAGTTGGAGAAGATACTCATAGGATTTATGAATTACGACTACGACGTGTTGCTATCCACCTCGATTGTGGAGAACGGCATCGACATAAGCAATGCCAACACCATAATCATTAACGATGCCCACCGCTTCGGACTGAGCGACCTGCACCAGATGCGCGGACGTGTGGGACGCTCCAACCGCAAGGCTTTCTGCTATCTGCTGGCACCGCCCAAGTCGGTGCTTACGCCCGAGGCACGCCGCCGACTGGAGGCTCTTGAGAACTTCTCGGAACTGGGCAGCGGATTCAATCTTGCCATGCAAGACCTTGACATACGTGGTGCGGGCAACCTGTTGGGTGCCGAACAGAGCGGATTCATGGAAGACCTGGGATATGAAACCTATCAGAAGATATTGAACCAGGCGGTTACCGAGCTTAAGAATGACGAATTCCAGGACATGTATGCAGCCGAGATAGCTCAGGGACGACAGATTTCGGGCGATGAGTTTGTAGAGGATTGTGCCATCGAGAGCGACCTTGAGATGTACTTCCCCGAGACCTACGTGCCGGGCAGTTCGGAGCGAATGCTGCTGTATCGCGAACTCGACAACATTGCCGACGACGCACAGTTGGAAGCCTACCGTCAGCGACTTGCCGACCGTTTCGGTCCTGTTCCGCCGCAAGGCGAGGAGTTGCTACAGGTTGTACCGCTGCGCCGATATGGCAAGCGTCTCGGTTGTGAGAAGATAATACTCAAGCAGGGCCGCATGCAGATGCAGTTTGTGAGCAATGCCGAGTCGGCTTATTACAAGAGTCAGGCGTTCGGCAAGATGCTTTCCTACATAGCACAGCACACCCGTCGCTGCAACCTGAAGGAGGTGAAGGGCAAGCGCTCGATGGTGGTGACGGGAGTTCCCACCGTAGGTGAAGCCGTTGCGATATTGAAAGATATAGAAGCAGGGGAATGATAAAAACAGATAGAAACGTAGGTATATACGAAAATAAATAGGTAATTTTGCACTATATGAGAAATTATTCAGGAAGACACACCGCAATGTCGGCTGTGGTCGTAACAGTATTAATGTGGTTCTTTCAGGGTGCTGTGGCTTGTGCCGCTCCGGCTGTAGAACTTGCCGAAGACGAAAGCGCAGGCTTTCATCAGGTGTTGAAGGAGAAATTCATCGAGGGCGATGCCTCGTTCATGTCGCTTGTAGCCCTGGCGCTTGTGCTGGGACTGGCATTCTGCATTGAGCGCATCATCTATCTGAGTCTGTCGGAGATTAATGCAAAGCGCTTTATGCGCGACATTGATGCCAAGATAGAGGCTGGCGACATAGAAGGGGCTAAGACCCAGTGTCGCAACACACGCGGACCTGTAGCATCGATATGCTATCAGGGATTGCTGCGCATCAATTCTCCGATAGAGGACATAGAACGTTCGGTGGCAGCATACGGCACCGTTCAGGCTGCCAATCTTGAGAAGGGATGTTCGTGGATAACCCTGTTTATAGCCATGGCGCCGTCGCTCGGATTCTTGGGCACGGTGATAGGTATGGTTATGGCGTTCGAACAGATACAGATGGCTGGCGACATCAACCCGACAATTGTGGCTGCCGGTATGAAGGTGGCGCTCATCACTACAATCTTCGGTATAATCGTAGCCTTGATATTGCAGCTGTTCTATAACTATGTGCTGTCGAAAATCGACCATCTGACGGCACAGATGGAGGAGAGTGCAATAACGCTGCTCGACACGATACTGAAGTATAAGGGTTGATAAGAAAACGTACACTATGAAGAAGATAGATTTCAGACACTATGCCACCGAACGCTTGTCGAACTTTGTGTTCTACGTGCTGATAGGTATCATAGTGGTGTTGGCGTTGCTGTTCAGGCTTGTTGGCTTCGACATGCCATACGAATACAACTTCGACTATAACGCACCGGTGCTGACAGGTGTTGTAGTGACGTTCATGCTTGTGCTCACTGGCGGTACGTTGCTGCTCATGGCTTGTACCATGATAAGAGGAATGCGTATAAACAAAGACGAGAACCGTGTAGTTAACAACATTCCCGCACGCCGCATTTCGGTGTGTGTGGCATTGGGCACGTTGCTCGTTCTTGTGCTGACATTCGCCTTGTCGTCGGCAGATGCGCTTAAAATCAACGGTGCAGCTTACACCGACAGTTTCTGGTTGCGTGCTTCGGGCATGTTTGTCGGAACATCGCTATTTATGGTTGTAGCTGCTATTGCGGCTGTGGCGTTTGGTGCCACACGATACATACGTAAATCTCACTGACAATGTTAATAAAACGCAGACAACACAGGATGCCGGTGCTCAACACCACAGCCACTGCCGACATATCATTCATGTTGCTCACATTCTTCCTCGTCACAACGTCGATGGATGTGGACCGTGGACTCGTGCGTCAGCTTCCTTCGCTCGATGATGAGCATGAGAAGCATAATGATTTTGTGGAGGTGGAACGCGAGAACACTATGGCGTTTGTCATTGACAGCAAAGGAAAGCTCACGCTCAACGGCAAGCCTATCGATGTGCGTCAGGTGCGCAGCCGTGTGGCTGATTTTGTGGGCAGTCGTGTGGAGCATCATGCTATAAGCATCGACACCGATCCGGCTGCCGACTACAATACCTACTTTGCGCTTGAGGATGCCATTGTGGGGGCTTATACCGACGTGCGCGACCGCATAGCACGCAAGAAATTCCGTTGCGGATATGCAAAACTGTCGGATGAAGAACGTGAGGAGGTGCGCGAGGCGTGTCCGCAGCGTATCCTGGAAACATACAGGACATCAGATCAGAAAGGAGACGAGCAATGATATTCGATAATCGTAACAGAAGACAGATGCCGCAGCTGAACACTGCATCGCTGCCCGACCTTATATTCACCGTGCTGTTCTTCTTTATGGTGGTGACACATATGCGAACCGTTGCACTGAAGGTGGAGTTTCGCGTGCCTCAAGGTACAGAGCTGACACGACTTACGAAGAAGACTGCGGTGTCGTATGTGTATATAGGTCGTCCGGCTACCACTTCTGGACATAATGTCAAGGCATCTGCTGATGCCAATAATGGATTTCAGATGCAGATAAACGACCGCATAGCTACTGCTTCGGATATAGCCGGATTTATGGCATCCGAGCGCAAACGAATGTCGGAAGAAGACCGTTCAAATCAGACTGTTTCGGTAAAAGCCGACCGTAAGACACCAATGGGAATGATAACCGATGTGAAGATGGCACTGCGTAAAGCACGTGTTCAACGCATCAGTTATTCGGCTGAGCAGCGCAAATAAATCTTTTATTTTTCTTGACGGGTTATAAATTGTTAGATTTTTCGGTAAAAATTGTGTATATCGTAATTTTATACTACCTTTGTGCAATATTAAAACAACAATTCATAAATGGCACATCACAATTTAGATTTACTTGACAAGAAGATACTCCGACTCATTGCCGGAGATGCGCGCATCCCGTTCTTGGAGGTAGCACGTTCTTGCAATGTCAGTGGCGCTGCTATTCACCAGCGCATACAGAAGCTAACTAACCTTGGAATATTGAAAGGCTCACAGTTTATCGTTGACCCCGAAAAGGTGGGATATGAAACATGCGCCTACATAGGTTTGTACTTGCAGAATCCTGCTAAGTTTGATGACGTAGTAGAGGAATTGAAGAAGATTCCTGAGGTAGTGGAATGTCACTACACAACAGGCGGCTTCGACATGTTCATCAAGATATATGCACGCAACAACCATCATCTGCTAAATATCATCCACGATCAGTTGCAGCCGCTCGGTCTGTCGCGCTCGGAAACCGTTATTTCGTTCAATGCCGCTATCAACCGCCAGATTCCTATCAGCGAACTGCCCGTTGAGGACGAGTATGACGAAGCAGAAGAAGGTGACGACGCAGATGTTGTGGCAGAATAACGATATCAACAAAGTCTTTATTTTAACACAAACTAAAAGAGGTTATGGCAACAATGCCATAACCTCTTTTAGTTTGTAATCTATTCCTTTTCGTAGTCTACGAATGCGTAGGCTTGATGATGTTTCTCGTCGGTTGTATGTTCCTCGCGCATTGTCTCTTTCCATCCTTTGTATTCGGGAAAGAAGGCATCGGCATCGGCGGGAGTGTCGTGTACCTCAGTAAGGCAGAGGCGGTCGGCATAGTTGAGTGCCTGCTCGTAGACACTCGCTCCACCTATTATATATATATCCTCGTCTTTAGAGCAGTGGGTAAGTGCCTCGTCGAGTGAGCGATAGGTGTCGCAGCCCGGGAATTCGGTCTGTGTGCGGCTCAACACCACGTTACGACGATTGGGTAACGCTCCCTTAGGCAGCGACTCGAAAGTGCGGCGGCCCATAATTATTGTATGACCTGTGGTGAGTGCCTTGAAACGCTTTAGGTCGTTGGGCAACCAATACAGCAATTTGTTGTTCAGTCCGATGGCGCGGTTGGCGGCAACGGCAGCGATTATTGTTATCATTATTGAATTTTGATTTTTGAATTTTAATTTTTGAATTGTTGCCTTCGGCAATTTTGAGTTTTGAATTTTGAGTTTTGAATTGTTGCCTTTGGCAATTTTGAATTTTGATTTTTGAATTGTTGCCTTCGGCAATTTTGAGTTTTTAATTCAAAATTGAATAATTCCTAATCGGCGTAGCCGACAATTCAAAATTCAAAATTCAAAAATCAAAAATCAAAACTCTTAATCGGCGTAGCCGACAATTCAAAATTCAACATTCAAAACTCAAAATTCTCTCGTGCCAAGCACGAGAGCTAAACGCTAACTGTTGCAGCGATATGCGGCCATGGGTCGTAGCCTTCGAGCTGGAAATCTTCGTAGTGGAAGTCGAAGAGATTCTTAACGTCGGGGTTGATTTTCATTGTAGGCAACGGACGAGGAGTGCGTGTCAGCTGCAGACGAGCCTGGTCGAGATGATTGAGATAGAGATGGGTGTCGCCGGTTGTGTGGATGAATTCGCCCGGCTGCAATCCGGTCACTTGAGCCATCATCTGCAACAGCAGAGCGTACGAAGCGATGTTGAATGGCACGCCGAGGAAGGTGTCGGCAGAGCGCTGGTAGAGTTGCAGCGACAGGCGACCTTCGGCAACGTAAAACTGGAAGAGGCAGTGGCAGGGAGGCAATGCCATCTGTTCTACCTCAGCCGGGTTCCATGCTGTCACCATCATTCGGCGTGAGTCGGGATGGTTCTTAATCATATCCACCACGTTCTGTATCTGGTCGATAGTGCCGCCGTTGTAATCGGGCCACGAACGCCACTGATGTCCGTAAACCGGACCAAGCTCGCCATTCTCGTCAGCCCATTCGTTCCATATACGCACGCCGTGCTCCTGCAGGTAGTGTACGTTGGTGTCGCCACGCAAGAACCACAGCAATTCGTAAATTATCGACTTGAGGTGCAGTTTCTTTGTTGTCAGCAACGGAAATCCGTCTGCCATGTCAAATCGCATCTGATTGCCGAACACACTCATTGTGCCCGTTCCGGTGCGGTCGGTCTTGGTAGCACCCTCAGTGAGTATGCGGTCAAGAAGTTTTAAGTATTGTTGCATTGCTTATTTTAATGTGATATGTTAAATGTTAAGTGTGAAATGTGGAGTGTTATATGTTATATTTTGGCAAGCACACGACATTCCGATTCGGGTACGTGTGTGCTTTTGATGCGCCATTCGGTGGGGTAGAGGTTGTTGGCGCGGTTGCCTATGTTCTTTTCCATTCCGAGCGGGAAGCCCTTGTATGTCACTACGACAAATCCGCGCGGTGTTCCTTCGGGCAGCGTAATGGCTTCCTTGCGCAGGAAGTTGATGGCTTCTGCATAGCTGAGTTCCACTTGCGGATAGGCGTCGATGTTGAGTTGTCGCGACAGAGCGAGCGATTGGTCGGGTATGATGTCGCGTCCCTTCTCGGTGCCAAGCGTTACGCCAGCGTGCATAATCTTAAGCGTTGAGGCTGCCGTGTCGTAGGTGTCTGCCCAGCGTTGGGGTATTGCTATGATGGTGTCGCTGTTGCGTCGGGCTACGAAGTTGTCGGGCGAGCATAGTGCCTGCATCGTGTCAGGCGCCTGCTGCTTGCCGCCTTGCGCTGTCTGCTTGCGTTGGTTTTTGCGGTCTTTCTTCGGTTTGGAGTTGGCGGCAGATGCGTTCAATGCAGTAGTTTCGCTCTCGCCGTGTTTGCGCAGTACGGCTACAAACAGGCCTTCGCTACGACTTATGCCAGGCATAAAACGGCATACGGGAGCATTGCCTACGACAGCAGGTGTTATGTTCCACGACTCTTCGACGGGCACCTCAATAATGTCGGCACCCAGTTCGCTTGCTATCCACTCCACGTTTTCCTCGTCCTCATGTGCGTTGAACGTGCAGGTAGAGTAGATGAGCAATCCGCCGGGTTGCAGGCATTTCCATATATCGCTCACTATCTCGCGCTGCAATTGCCAGCAGTTGTCCACATTCTGCTGGTTCCATTCTGCTCTTGCGCCGTCGTCCTTGCGAAACATTCCCTCGCCCGAGCATGGCACGTCGGTAAGTATTGCGTCGAACATGATGCCAGCCTTGCGATAGTCGTGCGGATAGTTGTTGGTTACTATGACATCTTCGTGTCCGAACTTCTGCAAGTTCTCGCTGAGTATCTGAGCACGGGTTCGCATAGGTTCGTTTGAAAAGAGCACTGAACCTTCGGGAAGTGCTGCGCGTAGAGCAGTCGACTTTCCGCCAGGTGCAGCACAGAGGTCGAGCATACGCACAGGCTCCTTGATGAATGTGCGCACTATATGGTCGACAAACATCGAAGCCGCCTCCTGCACATAGTACACACCGGCATGCAGTAGAGGGTCGAACGTGAAGTTGGGGCGTTCGTTCAGATAGCGCCCCGTGGCGCTACACCATGGTACGGCGCTGTCGCATAGTCCGGCTGCCACGTCAAGCGATTGCGCCTTAAACGGATTGAGACGTATGCTTACGGGCGACTGTTGTGAATCAAGTCCCTCCTCAAGGCGGCTGTATAGTTCGTCGCCCATGAGTTGACGGGTGTATGAGATGAAGTCAGATGGCAAGTTCATGTCTTATTGTCTATATATAATAAAGTGGGGGTGGGCTGTAGACTGCAAAATTAGGCAAAATAATTGAGAAATATGGATGTGTAGAAACAAATGTAGCTTATCTTGGTATGCGAATTTGTGACTTTCAGTTCTTTTCGTTAAATTTGTAGCACATTCAGCCTTATGCAAATAATTGTGTGCTATGAAGAAATTAAAGTTCGGCCTACTGCCTAAAATCATCGTTGCCATAATCCTTGGCATCTGTCTTGGCATCGTCTCACCCGACATGCCCGTGCGTGTGTTCGTAACGTTCAATGCGCTGTTTAGCGAGTTCCTCGGATTCCTGATTCCGCTCATCATCGTAGGACTCGTCACACCTGCCATTGCCGATATAGGCAAGGGTGCGGGCAAGCTATTGCTTGTCACGGCGCTATTGGCGTATGGAGCCACTATCTTCTCTGGCTTCCTGTCGTATGGAGTGGGGCAGACCTTCTTTCCATCGCTCATTTCCGACAATCTGAAGATAGCACAAATCAGTCAGGCTGAAGGCATCAAGCCTTATTTCACTGTTGCCATTCCGGCACCGCTCAATGTCATGACTTCGTTGGTAATGGCGTTCACGCTTGGACTGGGCATTGCCCATCTGGACGGCAAGGCGCTGAAGAACGTGTTCGGCGAGTTCCGCGATATCATCACCAAGACAATACAGGTGGTGGTGCTTCCGTTGCTGCCAATCTACATCTTCGGCATATTCTTCAACATGACCCATTCGGGCGAGGTGTTCAAGGTGCTCAGCGTGTTTGTCAAGATTATCGGCGTGATATTCGTCATGCACATATTCCTGCTCATATTTCAGTATGTGGTGGCGTCGTTCTTCGTACACAAGAATCCGTTCAGGATGCTTGGCAATATGATGCCGGCTTATTTCACGGCACTCGGCACACAGTCGTCGGCAGCTACTATTCCCGTCACGCTGCGTCAGACCATACTCAACGGTGTGGACAAGGACATAGCCGGATTTGTGATTCCGCTATGTGCTACGATTCATCTGTCGGGCAGTACGATGAAGATTGTGGCTTGCTCGCTTGCACTCATGATGATGCAAGGCATAGCTTACGACTTCCAGATGATGGCAGGATTCATATTGATGCTCGGTGTGACGATGGTTGCAGCACCTGGTGTGCCAGGTGGAGCAATCATGGCTGCCCTCGGCATACTCTCGTCAATGCTCGGTTTCGACCAGCAGTCGCTCGCGCTGATGATAGCGTTGTACATCGCTATGGACAGCTTCGGCACAGCGTGCAACGTGACGGGCGACGGAGCTTTGGCGCTGATAGTAGACAAGTGTTTCGGTAAAAAATGAATATAAAACTCGTATTGGCGGCTTTGTTAGCGCTTTCGGCTCTTACGGCACAGGCGCAGAACGACAACCGCAAAACTCATAACATCGGAGTCGGCATTAATCATCATTGTGCCGACTCTACATTATACAGCAGTGGCAATCTGGCTTTGTTTGGCGACGTTGACACTCTGCGTGGTGCGCAGATAGGAGCTTTCTCGGCTACGGTGCGCAGGCAGATGCGTGGTGTCAACATTGCAGGCATTGTCAATGCTGTAGGTAGCGACATGCGTGGCGTACAGATTGCAGGCGTGTCGAATTTGCTGCAAAGCGGCAATGGTTTTCAGGTGGCTTTATTTAATAATGTGGCTGGCGAGAACTTCCGTGGCATTCAGTTAAGTGCCATGTCGAATATTTCGCTGGGCATGAAGCGTGGCATGCAGATAGGTGGTACAAACATCTGTTCGTCGTATATGCGTGGTGTGCAGACGGGTTTTTACAACTATGCCGACACACTCAACGGTTCGCAGATAGGACTTGTCAACGTGTGCATAAGGCATCCGCGCGGCGTACAGATTGGTGTGATAAACTATAGTCGCGACACGCTTGCACATAAGATAGGACTTGTCAATGTCAATCCGAATACACGTATCGACATCATGACTTACGGAGGAACGGCTACCAAGGCAAACTTGGCGGTGCGATTTCGCAACCGAAGCACCTATAATATATTAGGTGTAGGCACTCATTACTTCGGACTCGACAAGCATTTCTCGGGTGCCCTGTTCTATCGTATAGGCCAATACTTCAACATCACTCCACGATTCTCGCTCAGTGGCGACCTCGGTTATTATCATATCGAATCGTTTGAGGAAAACTCAAACAACAAGCCCGAACGTCTGTTCTCGCTTCAGGCACGTCTCAATGCTGACCTTATACTGGGCAATTACACGAGTCTGTTTGCTACGGTGGGCTATGGCGACACCCGCTATTACAACCATGCGCGTCGTTACAGGCAGCGTGCCATATTCGAAGCAGGATTGGCATGGCGACTGTCGCGCAACCGTCATTTCTACACTGCTGTTGACGACGGGTGTGGTGTGGAGGACAATGATGCCGATGCTACTGCATTCGCCTTCGACGATCCGATGCGCCAGAAGAAACATCCTTGGCGTGCCGCACTCGAAGCATTCGGCATTAATGTGGGTGTGCAGTTCTTCGACCGCTATGTCATGAACGAGGATTTTGCCAAGATTTCATGGAGCAGTATCAAGAATAATATCAAGACAGGATTCGTCTGGGACAACGACCAGTTCTCGACCAATCTTTTTGCACATCCTTATCATGGCGGACTCTACTTCAATGCAGCCCGTTCGCACGGCATGTCGTTCTGGGAATCAGTGCCTTACTCGTTCTGTGGAAGCCTGATGTGGGAGACTACGTGCGAGATAGAACCGCCTGCCATCAACGACCTTATGGCTACTATGTTCGGTGGAGTGTGTATTGGTGAGGTGACCAATCGCATGAGCAACCTTGTCTACGACGACCGCTTGCGAGGTTTCCCGCGCTTCATGCGTGAGTTTATTGGCACATTGATTTGCCCTATCAAGGGACTCAACCGCATTCTGTATGGCGATGCGTGGCGAGTGCGAAGCAGTTATTACAAGTATCATGATTACGAAAGTATTCCTGTTCATTTCACTACGTCGTTAGGTTATCGCTATCTTGCCGATAATGGTGCGCTGTTTCGTGGCGAGGGCAATCCGTATATACAGTTCAACCTTGCCTATGGCGATCCGTTCGACCGCGAACAGACCAAGCCTTACGACTATTTCACAGCCGACTTGCAGTTTGGACTTAGTGGAAACCAACCGCTCATAACGGGTGTTCATCTTCTCGGACGTTTGTGGAGCACTCCTGTAACAATATCGAATGGGGCTGATATGGTGTTCGGATTGTTCCAGCACTTCAACTATTACGACTCCGAACCCGTGAAGAACGGTTCGGACATTGTGCCTTATCGTATCTCGGAAGCAGCGTCAATAGGACCGGGCTTCATCTGTCGTTTTCCAAAGGTGGGCAATCTTACTAAGCTCGAGCAGCGCATCTTCGTTGACGGCATACTGCTTGGCGGAAGCCTTAGCGACTACTATCATGTCATCGACCGCGACTACAATATGGGTAGCGGATACAGCGTAAAGGCAAGTTGCCTGATGGAGTTCGGACGTGTGGGTAGTATGTCGTTCGGTGCCGACTACTATCGTATATTCACATGGAAGGGATATGAAAACAAGGATGTGGACAATACCGACCCAATTTATCTAAATGCACAGGGCGATAAGGGCAACTCCTCGCTGCTCGTACTCAACGCCCGCTTCTGTCTGGCATTGTCCAAACGCATCAATCTCGATATGAAGGTGTCGAACTATTGGCGCGACACATATTATAAATATCATGACAAGGTGTTGTCAAATACTTTTGATTGTAGTATCGGACTGCAGTATGCACTCTAATGTGGAGTCCTAAATATATATAATAAGGTGTTATTGTTTGCGGAAACAGTCGATGGTTGATGTGAATCAATTTTGAATATAAAAACGAGAAAAATGCTAACTTTTTTCGGCGAAAGTTTTGGAGTTTTCGCAAAAAGTATTACCTTTGCATCCGCTTTCGAGAACGAACGAAACCTCAAGCAAAACGAGATTGATAAGAGTTCGAGAAAGCGAATAAAGAAAGAGTTCTTTGAAAAGATTTACATAAGACAGATAAAGTAGTACAAGAAG
>OGKS01000527.1_pt1 | contig 21135 bp, 16 predicted proteins | sample 1572491 | NCBI WGS metagenome assembly OGKS01 (sample SAMEA2582153, study PRJEB24529) | metagenome | biome: Human gut stool | place: China | collected 2011
GTACGTGATACTTCTCGTACAACTCGTAAGGAATTGCATAGAGGTAAGCGTAGTCGGGCATTGTGCTGTGGAAGGCGTTGTCGAACACGCAAACCTGCGGTGTGTTAGGCATGAGCTTGTCTACAGCACGCAAGCCTTTGAGGTGTCCGGCGTTGTGAACGGGAGCGAGGTCGCACAGACTCTCGATGCCATCCTCTACGCTCTTGTCAACAATGACGCTCTTCTCGAAGAGGTCGCCACCCTGCACGATACGGTGACCTACTGCATCTATCTCGTCAAGGCTCTTGATTGCGCCGATTTCCGAGTCGAGCAGACACTGGAATACGAAGTTGACACCTTCCTTGTGGTCGGGCATGTCGTGCATGATCTTCTTCTCGCCATTAGGCAGAGTCACCTTGATGAATGCTTCGTCAAGACCGATACGCTCAACACCGCCTGCTGCGAGGACAGAGTTGTCGTCCATGTTGTACAACTTGTATTTGATTGATGAACTTCCGCAGTTCAATACTAAGATTTTCATGTTTAGAATTTTGAATTTTGAGTTTTGAGTTTTGAATTGTCGGCTTACAGCCGATTTTGAGTTTTGAGTTTTGAGTTTTGAATTGTTGCGACAATGCCGCAATTTTGATTTATTTATTTTTGATTTGGTCAATCACCTTTGTCTGTCATCTTTTTTGTGATGGATACAAGCATACGCTTTAGTTCTTCACAATCATTATTTACAGACTCAAACTGCCTGTTGTTAATAAACTGCGTTCTTTGCAGAAGGCGCAGCCAATAAAGAGTTTCGTTAGCCTCTTTTAAAGAGATGTAGAGTTTTGCAATGAAATCGCTCTTGCTTATGGCACACTGTGCCTCAGCTACATTTGCGCCAATGCTTGTTCCGCTTCGGAACATCTGGTCGGCAATTCGGTATTCGTGCTTTTCTTCGTTCAGAAATTTGCACAATCCGACTATACGAATGGAGAAGTTCATACACTTCTCTTCCAAGAGTTTACCAAAGTCACTCATAGGCGTAAGGCGCTTCCTGCCAATTCAAAATTGGGAAATTCAAAATCGGCTTGCCGATAATTCAAAATTCAAAACTCAAAACTCAAAATTGTAATAACGCATCTGCGTTATTACTTTGCGTCCATTGCCTGGCAAGCTGTGATAGCTACCATGTAGTAGATGTCCTCTACTGAGCAACCACGAGAGAGGTCGTTGACCGGACGTGCGATACCCTGAAGGATCGGACCGATGGCAATGGCGTCGCCGAGACGCTGTACGAGCTTGTAAGAGATGTTGCCTACTTCGAGGTTTGGAACAACGAGTACGTTGGCATGACCGGCAATAGGTGAACCAGGAGCCTTCTTCTCGCCTACTGCAGGAACGAGAGCGGCATCAGCCTGAAGCTCGCCGTCGAGCTTGAGCTCGGGAGCCATTTCGTGAGCCAGACGTGTAGCCTCAACTACCTTGTCTACAACCTCGTGGCTTGCAGAACCCTTAGTTGAGAAGCTGAGCATAGCAACGCGCGGATCCTGGATGCCGGCAACTGAGCGTGCAGTCTGTGCTGTACATACAGCAATCTGAGCAAGCTGGTCGGCTGTAGGAACCGGTGTTACGGCAACGTCACCCATAACGATGATGCCGTCGTCGCCATACTGATGCTCGTGTGTGAGCATAAGCATTGCACCGCTGACACATGTCACGCCCGGAGCGCACTTGATAATCTGCAAAGCAGGACGCAGTGTGTCGCCAGTTGTGCTCAACGCACCCGAAATCTGACCGTCAGCACCCTCTGTCTTGATGATCATGCAACCGAGATAGAGCGGGTTCTTCACGAGTTCGCGAGCCTGCTCGATGGTCATGCCCTTCTTCTTGCGCAGTTCGGCAAGCAGTGTGGCATACTCCTCGGCCTTGGGATTGTTCTCTGGGTCGACAATTGTTGCCTTGTCGATGTTGTGGAGATCCCACTTCTCGGCGAGAGTCTTGAGTTCCTCAGGGTTGCCGATGAGGATAAGATTGGCAATGTCGTCGGCCAATACGCGGTCGGCTGCTCTAAGTGTACGCTCCTCGGTAGCCTCGGGGAGCACGATGCGCTGTTTGTCGCTCTTGGCGCGCGCAACGATGTGTTCAAGTAAGTTCATAATTATGTGGAATAACTTTAGTTTTTAATAATTCGTGTTTAGCTGTTTTGTCACGTTGACTTTGCAAAATTAGTAAAAATAAATGAGCTACGCACCGCGTAACTCATTTATTTTAGAAGTTCATCTCTTTAGATAGGATATTCTCCAGTTTCTCAGCCGAAAGACGCAGTTGGAACTCGCCTTTTATTGCCACACTGATGCCTCCGGTCTCTTCGGACACCACAATGGCTATACAGTCGCTATCCTGCGAAATGCCGAGTGCGGCACGATGGCGCAGTCCTAATTCCTTGGGAATGTCATGGTTGTGGGCAACAGGCAGAATGCAGCCGGCGGCACGTATGCGCTTGCCGGTGATAATCATGGCTCCGTCGTGCAGCGGCGAGTTCTTGAAGAAGATGTTCTCGATGAGCCGCTGGTTGATACGCGCGTCGATAAGGTCGCCCGTGTCCACGATGTCGTCAAGCCGTACGCCTCGCTCTATCACCATGAGGGCACCCACCTTGCCACGCGACATATCCATACACGCCAGCACGATGGGCATGATGGTCTCCTTGTCAATGAGTTTCTTCTTGTCCTTGCCGCCTACCATGAACAGCTGCGTGAACTGCTTGAAGCGCTGATGGGCGCCAAGCGAGTAAAGGAATCGGCGTATTTCTTCCTGAAAGAGCACTATCAATCCGATTACACCCACGCTTACCAACTTGTCCATAATGGCACCCAAGAGTCGCATCTCAAGCACCTGGCTCACGAAGAGCCACACCATTACGAACACGATAATACCGATGAAGACATTGAGCGAGCGGCTCTCCTTCATCAGACGGTAGATGTAGTAGAGCATCAAGGCGACAAGCAATATGTCGATGATGTCTTTTATTCCGAATGCGAACATATATTCTAAATTTTGAGTTTTGAATTTTGAATTTTGAATTATTGCGGTATGTTACCGCAATTTTGAGTTTTGAATTTTGAATTTTAAATGATGAGTTCATATAGTATATGTTGGCTGAGAACTCAACATTGAACAATTCACAATCGGCTATAAGCCGACAATTCAAAACTCAAAATTCAAAATTCAAAATTGTTGAAGCAACCGAGTTGCTTCTACCGCCTCCTTCACATCATGCACACGAAGTATTGAAGCACCCTTTTGCAATGCTATGGTGTTGAGTACGGTGGTGCCGTTGAGCGATGTAGTAGGGTCGCCGCCCAGAAGCTTGTATATCATGCTCTTGCGCGAGATGCCTACGAGCACGGGCAGACCAAATTCCAGCAACCGCTCAGAATGCTTCATAATCTCGTAGTTCTGCTCAAGCGTCTTGCCGAAGCCGTAGCCGGGGTCGAGTATGATGTCCTTGGCACCCAAGCTGTGCAGGCGCTGCACCTCTTCGGCAAAACCGAGCATCATCTTCTCAAGCGTGGGCTGCACCGACATTAATATATAAGGTACGCCAAGGCGCGCTACCGTCTCAAACATGTCGCCCTCTTCGTGTATCGCCTGACCTACAATGCCAGTCAGTCCGCCCTCCGACACATCGTTGATTATGTCGGCACCGAACTCCTCTACACATCTACGTGCCACAAGCGGACGATAGGTATCGACGCTGACTATGGCATCGGGCTGCTCACGGTGCACTATCTGGAGGGCGCGCTTCAAGCGCGCTGTCTCCTCCTCAACACTCACCACTTCAGCACCGGGACGTGTCGAGAAGGCACCGACATCAATGATTCTGCCACCTTCGGCAATGATTTGGTTGGCTCGCTCGGCTATCTCAGCCTCTGTCTGCTTGCGCGAACCGCTATAGAAAGAGTCGGGTGTTGCATTGAGTATGCCCATTACCATGGGTTGTGAGAGGTCAACGAGTCGGCCTCTTACATTAATAGTATATTGCATTGTAGATTATTGTTTTCGTTATTAGGCGCAAATTACGCAATAAAAATCGAAACAGCCAAATTATTCAAGTGAATTAAGTGTAATTGCATATAAAAAGCAAAAGCCGCCTGGCATCACTGTCAGACGGCCCGATTCAAATTGTCATTATCAAACAATTACAAACTGCTTTTACTTGTTTTCTGTTTCTAAAAAAGAATAGCTGCTACTCTTGCAGCCCAAAAATAATGTTCGATTCTACATTACTGATTTTTTAATTCATTGTTTCAGCTCATCAATCTGCTTTGTGTACAACCTTCAGTCTACACGCAGCACATGAGCCATTATATATTGAAGTTTCTGTGTCGTCACTTTCCTGCTCATTTTACCTTGTGTGTTCTATCTCTAAGCAGCGATAGCAAAGGTAGAAAATTGTTTCTTTAAACGCGTGTCATTCAGTAAAAATGATGTACCATAAAGTAAAAAGTGAGACGCAAAAAAACAAAAGAAGTTGGAGTCCATTTGTCAAAACTTTGCGAAACGCACGTTATGCGACTCTCACAAAGCCATTTCGCTTCGATATTGTTGCGGACTACATCCATTCTTCTGGATGAAAGCGCGTCGGAATGTTGACAGCGAATTGAAGCCGGACATCTCTGCTATTATCTCAAGAGTATAGTCGGTGTCGCTCAGAAGCCCCATTGAATGACGCACACGATAGTTGTTCACATACTCGTAGAACGACTGTTCGCACGTATGATTGAAATACTGGCTCATATAGGTTCGGTTGGTGCCGATACGTGCAGCAAGGTCTGACAGACGTAGTTTCGGATTAAGATAAATCTTGTCTTCTTCGAAGGCTTTATATATATCAGCAACCATCTGCTCGTCTACATCTGATGTCTGTGGCGAGGACTCCACACTGACGGGAGCTGGAACTGCAGGTTGCGGACATGATTGTTGTTCTGGGCTGTCTGTTGTCTGCGCCTCAATATCACTACTATCCATCGCCCCACTGCCACTGCTACCCACCACTTCGCGGAACACAACGTCCTGTCTGTTGATGAAATAGCACACTACCGACCACGACACAAGCGAGACTGTCATATAAACCAGGTCGGAGAAATAGCCTTTGAACAAAGCCTGGTATACCCAGACGGCAAGTATAATATAGAAAAATATCATCACTCCACGAAGCCAATGCAGATTGATTTCTTCATCGTACGAGTATTCCTCTTTCAGTCTTCGGTGGTATTTGGGCAATTCGTGCAGTGTCCACACGGCACACCATGTGCCATAGGCAATAGACATGGCTATAAGAGCATAGAAAAAGAATGAGTTGACAAAGACTATATATAATAAGGAGAATATCAGAAACGGCAACTCAGCCAGTAAGCCACGACGCAACGTAACAGAACCTGGACGACAGAACTCGAACAACACCATGGCGTAAACCGGTACGGTGACCATGTCTAAACACGTTGACAAACGATCACGAAAACAATCGTCGGTATAAAAAAAAACTCACCCATGGCAAGTCCTTGATATACTGAAACGCTATCAACAGCATAAGAGCACCTATCAGTCGTTTGGACAACGGCAGACCACAACGGCTGAATATCCAAGCCATCATCAGATGAAACATGATGCACATTCCGTACATCAAATAAAGAATATGTTCGAGTTCCATAGTTAGCAGTTTGTGCAGGCTATGGCTTCAAAACCATAGCCTGGTGAAAATTCAGGTAAATAAGCGTATCAGAACATCTGACTAACTCTTCTCACGCCAGCGACAAGAGCGTCGATTTCTTCCTTTGTATTATACAGTGCGAACGATGCACGCACTACGCCTTGCACACCAAGACGGTCCATTACGGGCTGGGCGCAGTGATGACCGGTGCGCACGGCTATGCCAAGACGGTCGAGCAATGTTCCCATGTCGAGATGATGTATGTCGCCAACGAGGAACGACACTACCGCATCCTTACCCTCGGTGGTGCCGAAAAGGCGCATATCGGGTATCTCAGCCAACTGCTTCATACAGTATTCGGTGAGTTCGTGCTCATGTCGGGCAATGTTGTCCATGCCGAGAGCCGACACATAATCAATGGCGGTTGCAAGTCCGTGAGTGGCTACATAGTCAGGAGTGCCTGCCTCAAACTTGAACGGCAGCTTCTCGAACACCGTCTTCTCGAAGCTCACACTCTCTATCATCTCGCCTCCACCCTGATAGGGCGGCATACGGTCGAGCCACTCTTCCTTGCCATACAGCACTCCAATGCCCGTCGGACTGTAAATCTTATGACCCGAGAAGGCGAAGAAGTCGCAATCCATAGCCTGTACGTCTACTGCAAAATGAGGAGTCGACTGCGCTCCGTCTACCAATACGGGCACGCCGTGGTCGTGTGCTATGCGGATAATGTCATTCACGGGATTGACAGTTCCGAGCGTATTGCTGACATGAGCTACGCTGACAATCTTGGTCTTTTTGCTGAACAGCTGCTCATAAGTCTCCATATCGAGCTTTCCGCTGTCGTCCATCGGTATCACCTTGAGCGCAATGCCACGCTTGGCGGCTTGCAACTGCCAAGGCACAATGTTGGAGTGATGCTCCATGACCGACACTATCACCTCGTCGCCCTCGTGCATAAACTCCTCGCAGAACGAAGAAACGACAAGATTGATGCTCTCCGTTGTGCCGCGTGTGAAGATAATCTCCTCAGTCTTGGGAGCATTGATAAACTTGCGTACGGTTTCACGGGCAGCCTCGTGCAGGTCGGTGGCACGCTGCGACAGATAATGCACTCCACGATGTACGTTGGCATTAGCGTTGAGATATTCATCGCGCATGGCATCAAGCACACACAATGGCTTCTGTGTCGTAGCCGCATTGTCGAGATATACGAGTGGGCGGTCGTAGACGGTGCGAGACAGTATTGGGAAGTCCTCGCGAACTTTATTGATATCGTACATTTGTATATTAGTTAAGAATTGAGAGTTGAGAGTTATGAAATGTAATACAATTATAACTCTCAATTCTTAATTTTCAATTTACTTGCACATTTTGCAGCCTTCACACTTGCTCAGTTCGCCACGGAATCGCTTCTCTACGAGATAGTGCAGGCGGTCGCGCAGTGGTTCAAGCTGTATCTGGTCTATCACTTCATTGACAAAAGCGAACTCAAGGAGCAGTTTGGCCTCCTTCTCGCTGATGCCACGCTGTCGCATATAGAACAATGCGGCATCATTGAGCTGTCCTACGGTAGAGCCATGCGAGCATTTCACGTCATCGGCGTATATCTCAAGCATCGGCTGGGTGTACATTCTGGCTGTCTTTGTGGTGCAAAGGTTCTGGTTTACTTCTTCACTGACAGTCTTCTGTGCTCCATGACGCACGAGAACACGACCTGCGAACGCTCCAGTCGACTTGTCGTCGAGCACATACTTGTAGAGCTCGTGACTCGTACAGTGGCTCACCTGATGGTCGATGAGCGTGTTGTTGTCGACGTGCTGTGTCTTGTCGGCTATCACGCAACCGTTGCACCAGCACTCGGCACCTTCACCTTTAAGCATCACGTCAAGACGGTTGCGGGTAACTCCGTTATGCAGAGTGATTACATTATGGTGGAAACGTGAGTCGCGCTGCTGCTCAACGTATACATTCGACACACGTGTGTTCTTATAGTGAGTCTCCTCCATGCAGTACAGTTCGAGCGAAGCGTTGGCTCCGACATAAGCCTCGATAATCTGTGTTGTAAGGTACTGGCTGTCGTCGGCAGCATGGTCGCAGAAGAGGAACTTAGCATTAGCACCTTCTTCCATAACAATCAGCACACGACGGTTTACCATCAGGTCTACCGAAGAGCGCAGAATGTTTATCACCTGTACAGTCTTGTCAACTACAACATTCTTCTTTACGTACACCAGCAATCCATCCTGTGCCAGCATTGTATTGAGAGCGGTGATGCCGTCCTCGTCGGTCTTTGCCAGACGGGCGTAGTATTTGGCAACAAACTCAGGGTTCTGCTTGGCATAATCGGCAAGCGACGCCACTACGATGCCCTCCGGAAGATTCTCCTTAGGCTGCAAAGCCTGGCGGAACTGGTCGTTTACGATGAAGTAGAGCGATGTGCTTAGATTGGGCACGTCACAACGGAATGCCTTATACGGGTCGACAGGCACTTCAATACGGTTGATGTTCAATCCGTAGTTTGGTTCGAAGAGCTTGTCGTTGGTTGTGTATTTATATCTCTCAACCTTTCGCGACGGGAAACCCAAGCGCTCAAAATCAGCAAAAGCAGCGTCACGCACGGCGTTCAGTGCGTCGGCGCTGTGTGCGCAGATTTGTTCGCGTGTGTCGCGATATAGGTCGATGTATTGTTGTTCGCTGTTCATTATTACTCCTCTCCTATCTCTGCTTTAATCCAGTCGTATCCTCTCTGCTCAATCTCCTTGGCAAGTTCTGGTCCGGCAGTCTTCACGATGCGTCCCTTGTAGAGCACGTGCACAACGTCGGGCTTGATCATGTCGAGCAGACGCTCGTAGTGAGTGATTACGATGGCTGATGTCTCGGGATTGTGCATCTTGTTTACACCGTCGGCAACAATGCGCATTGCGTCGACATCAAGTCCTGAGTCTGTTTCGTCGAGTATGGCAAGCTTCGGTTCGAGCATTGCCATCTGGAATATCTCGTTGCGCTTCTTCTCTCCGCCCGAGAAGCCCTCGTTTACAGAGCGGCGTGTGAACTTAGAGTCAAGTTCTACAATCTTGCGCTTCTCGTTCATGAGCTTAAGGAAGTCGCCTGCCTTCAGTTCGGGCAGACCCTGATACTTGCGTTTCTCGTTGACAGCAGCCTTGAGGAAGTTGGTCATCGACACGCCCGGTATCTCCACCGGATACTGGAACGAGAGGAAGAGTCCCTCGTGTGCGCGGTCTTCAGGCTTCATCTCAAGGATGTTCTTGCCGTTAAACCAAGCCTCGCCCTCAGTGACCTCATAGAGAGGGTTGCCGGTGAGCACAGCACTAAGAGTAGACTTACCGGAACCGTTAGGTCCCATGATGGCGTGGATTTCGCCGTCTTTTATTGTGAGGTTGATGCCTCGTAGTATTTCCTTGCCAGCAATTGTGGCGTGGAGGTTCTTTACTTCTAACATATCTTGGTGATTTTTCTTGGCCTCTTTGGGGCTAATTGGGCCTTATTGGGCCTTATTGGGCCTTTCTAAGCCTCTTTAGGGCCTCTTTAAGCATTATGAAATTCAAAATTCAAAACTCTCATTATCCTACAGTTCCCTCAAGCGATACGCTCAGCAGCTTCTGAGCCTCAACGGCAAACTCCATCGGAAGCTTGTTGAGCACTTCCTTGGCGTATCCGTTTACGATGAGTCCTACTGCCTGCTCAGTCGGTATGCCACGCTGATTGCAGTAGAATAGCTGGTCTTCTGAGATTTTTGAGGTTGTAGCCTCATGCTCTACTACAGCAGTATCGTTGTGAATATCCATATATGGGAAGGTGTGTGCTCCGCAGTCGGAACCGAGCAGCAACGAGTCGCACGACGAATAGTTGCGGGCGTTGTCGGCATTGCTTGTGGCACGTACCAGTCCACGGTATGAGTTCTGGCTGTGCCCAGCAGATATACCCTTCGAGATGATTGTCGACTTGGTGTTCTTGCCCATATGAATCATCTTCGTTCCAGTGTCTGCCTCCTGATAGTTATTGGTCACTGCCACTGAGTAGAACTCTGCCTGCGAACCGTCGCCACGCAGAATGCACGACGGATACTTCCATGTTATGGCAGAACCTGTCTCCACCTGAGTCCACGACAGTTTTGAGTTGACACCGCGCAGGTCGCCACGCTTTGTAACAAGGTTGAGCACACCGCCCTTGCCATGCTCGTCACCCGGATACCAGTTCTGCACAGTTGAGTACTTCACCTCGGCGTTGTCGTTGACGATAATCTCCACGATAGCGGCGTGCAGCTGGTTCTCGTCGCGCATCGGAGCGGTACATCCTTCAAGATACGAAACGTATGCATCGTCATCAGCAATGATGAGAGTACGCTCAAACTGACCCGTATTGCGGGCGTTGATGCGGAAGTAAGAGCTCAGCTCCATCGGACAGCGCACGCCCTTAGGGATATATACGAACGAACCGTCGCTGAATACGGCGCTGTTGAGCGCTGCATAGAAGTTGTCACGATACGGCACTACCGAACCGAGATACTGCTTCACGAGGTCGGGATGATTCTTTATGGCGTCGCCGATAGAGCAGAATATGATGCCCTTTTCGGCAAGATGCTGTGAGAATGTTGTCTTCACCGACACTGAGTCCATGATGGCATCTACAGCAACGCCGCTCAGTGCGAGACGTTCCTCAAGAGGAATGCCAAGCTTGTCGAATGTCTTCATCAGCTCCGGGTCAATCTCCTTCTTCTCGTCCTTGGGCTTCTTTGCGAGCGGGTCGGCATAATAGGATATTGCCTGATAGTCGATTTCGGGCAGATGAACATGTCCCCATGTGGGCTGTTCGAGTGTCTGCCAGTGGCGGAACGCCTTCAATCGGAACTCGAGCATCCATTCCGGCTCTCCCTTCTTTTGGGAAATCAGCCGCACAACGTCCTCGTTGAGTCCCTTCTCTATGATGTCGGTATGCACGTCGGTGGTGAAGCCGTATTCGTATTTCTGCTCTGCCACCTGGCGCACAAAGGCATTTTTTGTATCTTTATTTTCCATTTTTGCAGTAAGTTAGCCGGATGCCGGGCGCTCATTTGAGCCGTGCATTCCGACGTTCTGTTTTAAAATGCAAAATTACTAAATCCGTAGTGATTTAACGAAAAATATACATTATTTTATTATAACAAAAAATTGCCGTGCAAGGAACTAATTCCCAACACGGCAATTTTGCTTATGTAAGTATTATTACAGAGTCTGCTTAACCTCAATCTCTGTGAAGGTCTCGAGCACATCACCCTGCTGGATGTCGTTGAAGTTGACAAGCGAGATACCACACTCGAAGTTGGTGGCAACCTCCTTAACGTCGTCCTTGTAGCGCTTGAGGGCTGCAATCTCGGCGGTGTGAACCACGATACCGTCGCGTACGACGCGAGCCTTGTCGGCACGATGTACCTTACCCTCGGTGACGTAACATCCGGCAACGGTTCCGACCTTAGAAATCTTGTAAACCTCGCGTACCTCAACCTGACCGGTGATAACTTCCTTCTTCACCTTGTCGAGCATACCGATCATGGCTGACTTGACGTCGTCGATAGCGTCGTAGATGACTGAGTAGGTATTGATTTCTACACCCTCCTGCTCAGCAAGCTTGCGTGCTGCTGCCGAAGGACGCACCTGGAAGCCGACGATGATGGCATCGGAAGCATCGGCAAGCGTAACGTCGCTCTCCGAAATCTGTCCCACAGCCTTGTATATAACGTCCACCTTGATTTTCTCGGTAGACATCTTGATGAACGAATCCGACAAAGCCTCGATTGAACCGTCGGTGTCGCCCTTGACGATGATGTTGAGCTCCTTGAACGATCCGAGTGCGATACGGTGAGAGATGTCCGACAGTGTAAGACGCTTCTGAGTACGCAGACCCTGCTCACGCTGCAGCTGCAGACGCTTGTTGGCAATGTCGCGTGCCTCCTGTTCGGTCTCAAGAGTGTGGAATGAGTCACCTGCAGTAGGAGCACCGTTGAGACCGAGGATGATAGCCGGCTCAGCCGGTCCTGCCGACTCGATGCGCTGGTTACGCTCGTTGAACATAGCCTTGATACGGCCCCATGATGTTCCGGCGATGATGTTGTCGCCTACGCGCAGTGTACCGTTGCTTACGAGCACTGTCGAAACATAGCCACGACCCTTGTCGAGCGACGACTCGATGATAGAGCCTGTAGCCTTGCGGTTAGGATTGGCCTTGAGGTCAAGCATTTCTGCCTCAAGCAGCACCTTCTCCAGAAGGTCGTTAACGCCCTGACCCTTCTTGGCACTGATTTCCTGACACTGGTACTTACCGCCCCACTCCTCAACGAGGAGGTTCATGGCAGAGAGTTCCTCACGTACACGGTCGGCATTAGCGCCCGGCTTGTCTATCTTGTTGATAGCAAACACCATCGGTACGTTGGCAGCCTGACAGTGTGCTATCGCCTCCTTGGTGGTAGGCATCACGGCGTCGTCGGCAGCGATGATGATGATGGCGATATCGGTCACCTGGGCACCACGGGCACGCATGGCGGTAAACGCCTCATGACCCGGAGTATCAAGGAATGTTATCTTGCGTCCGTCCTCAAGCTGAACGTTGTATGCACCGATGTGCTGTGTGATACCACCAGCCTCACCTGCGATAACGTTGGTCTTGCGTATATAGTCGAGCAATGATGTCTTACCGTGGTCTACGTGACCCATCACGGTAACGATCGGCGCACGCGGGATGAGGTCGTTCTCGTCGTCCTCTACCTCGGTGATTGCCTCCTGCACCTCAGCGCTGACATATTCGGTCTTGAATCCGAACTCCTCAGCCACGAGGTTGATGGTCTCGGCATCCAGACGCTGGTTGATCGACACCATGATACCTACGCTCATGAGTGTTCCGATCACCTGGTTTACCGATACGTTCATCATCGTAGCCAGTTCCGAAACAGTCACAAACTCGGTCAGCTTCAGTGTCTTGCTCTCCTTCTTCTCCTCGCGACGCTCCTCATTCATCTTTTCCTGAGCAGCCTCACGCTTCTCCTTACGATACTTGGCACCCTTCTTGTTCTGATTCTGCTTATTAGTGAGTCGTGCGAGAGTTTCCTTTACCTGACGTGCAACGTCTTCATCGTTCACTTCAGCAGGCTTCTGCTGTCCGCGTCCGCGATTCTTCTTCTTGTTCTTGCCGCTTCCGCCACCGTTGCCTCCGGCGTTGGTGTTCTTGCCACCCTGTCCGCCAGGCTGGTTGGCTGCAGCATTGATGTCTACGCGCACCTTGTTGATGCGTTCGCGCTTCTTCTTGTCGCCGCGCTGCTGCTGCGACTTCTCCTCGCGCTCCTTACGCTTCTCTTCCTTCGACTTCTTCTTGGGGCGTGTGCTCTGGTTGAGCGCGTTGAGGTCGATCTTGCCGAGTACGTTCACCTTAGGTGTGTTGAGCATCTTCTTCTCGCTCTTGGTGGTGAACAGTGTTGAGTCCGTCTTAGTGGTCTCAGCGGCTGGTTTCTGTTCGGTGGTTGCGGCTGGTTTCGCATCCGTTTTTGTGGCAGCCGTAGTAGGCTCCTGCTTCACTTTGGGTTTGTTCTCTTTGTCTTGAACCACTGGCTTTTGTATTTTTTTTGTTTCCGTCTTTTCCACAGTCTTGCTGGCAGTAGCCTCGCTGCCCTGTGTATTTTTGTTGTTTGCCGGCTTCTGACTTACGGCAGCAGTCTTGGCCTGAGGCTCCTTACGAGCCTCAGGTGCAGCTGGCTTCAGCTCGGAAGGCTTCTTTCCGATGCTGTCAAGGTCAATCTTGCCCAACGGCTTGTACTGCTGCTGGGTAGACGATGAAAGGATTCGTTCGGCACGTGTGTCGTCCTTCTTCTTCTCTTTCGGCTTTTTCTGCAAGAGTTTTTCAGCTTGAGAACGCACCTCCTTGTCCTGCTGGAATGCTCCGGCGAGGGCATTGTACTGAGCGTCACTCAGTTTGAAGCTCGGCTCTGCCTTCACTTCTCCCAGTTCGCTTCTTTTCTCAAGGAACTCCACTGCCGTCTGGAGTCCTATATTCAACTCTCGTAATGCTTTGTTTAACCTGATGCTCATATTTATCTGTTTTAAAAGTAAAAGAGTAAAAGAGTAAAAAAGTAAAACGTCTGCCTACCTCTGCTTTGTCGCTACTCTATTTACGTCTTTTCCTTTTGCTTTGTTAGGGTTTTATTATTAATTACTTACAGCATGTCCGCAACATGCCAAACTTGAGTTCCTATTAGATACTCGCTAAGGGAGTTCCAAGAAACCTCGCGGTTTCTGAAGCCCCCTTATATGCAATATCAGCTTACTCGAACTCAGCGCGGAGCACTTTCAGCACGTTGTCTACGGTCTCCTCTTCGAGGTCGGCCTTTTCAACAAGCATGTCGCGCGGTGCGTTGAGCACGGCCTTGGCGGTGTCGAGACCGATGCCCTTGATGGCGTCGATCACCCACTGGTCGATCTCGTCAGAGAATTCGTCGAGATAGATATCCTCGTCGGCATCCTCCTCGCTCACCTCGCGGAATACGTCGATGGTGTACTCGGTCAGCATTGACGCGAGCTTGATGTTCATACCGCCACGGCCGATGGCAAGGCTCACCTCCTCCGGCTTCAGATATACCTCAGCCTTGTGGTTCTCCTCGTCAATCTTGATGGTCGACACCTTAGCGGGCGAAAGCGCACGCTGGATGAAGAGCTTTGTATTGGCGGTGTAGTTGATTACGTCGATGTTCTCGTTGCACAGTTCGTGCACGATGCCGTGTACGCGGCTGCCCTTCACGCCTACGCAGGCTCCTACGGGGTCGATACGGTCGTCGAAGCTCTCAACGGCAATCTTGGCGCGCTCGCCCGGCATGCGTGCTATGCGGCGGATGGCGATGAGTCCTTCAGCGATTTCGGGCACCTCAGCCTCCAGCAGGCGCTGCAGGAACATTGGGCTTGTGCGCGAAAGTATAATCTTGGGGTTGTTGTTCTCGTTGTCTACACGCTCAATGACGGCGCGTATTGTCTCGCCCTTGCGATACAGGTCGGCAGGTATCTGCTCTGCCTTAGGCAAGATGAGCTCGTTGTTCTCGTCGTCTACTACGAGCACCTCGCGCTTCCACACCTGATAAACCTCGGCTGCGATCACCTGTCCTACGCGGTCCTTGTACTTGTTGTAGAGCGAGTCGTGCTCAAGCTCAAGAATCTTCGATGCGAGGGTCTGTCGCAGGTTGAGTATGGCACGGCGGCCAAACTTGGCGAATTCAACACGTTCTGATACGTCCTCACCCACCTCGTAGTCGGGCTCTATCTTGCGTGCCTCCGTCAAGGCTATCTGCTTGTTTTCGTCCTCTACCTCGCCGTCAGCTACAACCACACGGTTGCGGTAAATCTCGAAGTCGCCCTTGTCGGGGTTGACGATAACGTCGAAGTTCTCGTCGCTGCCGAATATCTTTGCCAGAACGTTACGGAAGCTCTCTTCCAGAACGCTTACTAAAGTGGTGCGGTCGATGTTCTTGGTCTCCTTGAATTCCTTGAACGAGTCGAACATGCTCACAATGTCGTCTTTCTTTGCTGCTGCCATAGCTTATTTGAAATTTATTAAGTATTTTGTATATTTCACCTTATCCATCTGGAATGTGCGGTCTACGTCCACAAGCTGCGGGCGCTTCTTGCCTTCCACTTTCTGTTTCTCCTGAACAGTCACCACAAAGTCATTGCCGTCGACGCTCTTCAACACGCCCTTGTACTTCAGTCCATCGGCATCAAGCACCTCTACGTCCTTGCCCACAAAGCAGTGATACTGCTGCGGCACCTTAAAGGGCTGACCCAATCCTGCCGAACCTACTTCGAGTTCGTAGTCTTCCTCGTCGCGGCTCAGATGATCTTCGATGTAACGGCTCAACTCCACGCAGTCCTCAATCCACACGCCATCGGCATGGTCTATCTCAACTACGATGCGGTCGTCGGGGCTTACTTCCACGTCAACAAGAAAGTATTCCTTGCCGTCGAGCCACTCATTAACAATACTTTTTACGGTGTTTTTGTCTATCATATAAATACATTAGAGAATAAAAAATGAGGAGCTCTCTCGGAGCCCCTCATTCCACTGAACGATGCAAAATTACTAATTTTTCGCAACGTACACAAATATTTACTGCATTTTCTATTCTATAGTCCACAAAATAGCAATATACGACTGTAATAACAGCAAAAGCCCTATTGTCTACAGTGCATACCGCTCCCCTCCCTGCGGGGGAGGGGCTGGGGGTGGGGCTTTGTGTTTTTTACCTTCCAATCCACGCCTCAGGATTCAGGCGGTTCTGCATCTTGCGCAGCTGGAACTGAAGGATATTATCCTGTGCCACTGTGCCCAGACTCTGACGTGTAGACACCTTCTGTCCACGCTGCACAGCCACCGAGCGCAGATTGCAATATACTGATATGTAGGCACCATGGCGCACCATCACCACGTACGAACCGCCGTATCCGAATACGGCACTCACCTCGCCATCATATATCGCGCGTGCCTGACAGCCCGGCTGACCCATGATGTTGATGCCCTTGTTGTCGATGGTCACGCCCTTGAGTCCTGCCACGGAGTTCTGTCCGTAATGACTGACGATGCGTGCACTGCCGGTTATCGGCATGGGCAGACGTCCCTTGTTGGCCTCAAATCCACCCGACATCATGCGGTCGACCGATGACATAGTGGTGGTCTGCTCCACCTCCTTGCGCGCCTGGGCTATCTCCTTGGTAGAGCGCTGCTCGTCGGCACGGGCCTTACGCTCCACAGCCTCGCGCTGAGCCGCAGCCTCGCGTGCACGCTGTTCGGCGGCAGCCTTCTGTTCGGCAGCCTCGCGTGCCGCAGCCTCAGCCGCAGCCTGCGCCTTTCTCTTAGCCTCGGCATCGCGCTGGCGCTGTGCTTCGGCACGGGCGGCAGCCTCACGTTCCTGTGCAGCACGAGCTTCAGCCTTGGCACGTGCCTCAGCCTCGCGTGCCTCACGCAGTCGGCGTTCGTTCTCTATACGTGCGCGTTCAGCCTCAGCACGCTTGCGTGCCAGTTCCTCCTCACGGCGTTTCTTGGCAGCGGCAGCCGCAGCCGCACGGCGCTTTGCCTCCTCGGCAGCACGCACACGAGCCTTCTCCACCTCGATGGCAATGAGTCGGTCAATCTGAGCGTTTATTGCCGAAGCGTCCTTACGCTGCTTGTCTATGACGCGCTGTATGGTCTTCTGCTGTTTCTGCAGCGAGTTGACCACCTGCTGCTGCTCCTGTTGCTTGCCTTCAAGCTGCTTTCGTTCCTGCTGTCCACGATAGAGCATGTTGTTCTTCTGGCCCTTCACCTGCTGCAGCTGCGCGTGCTTCTCGTTCACCTGCGCCTGCTTCACCTTCACCATTTCGCCCTGCGCCTTCTGCCATGAGGCATACTCACGCACAAAGCGCAGTCGTCGGTACATCTGGGCGAAGTTCTTCGCCGAGAAGATAAACATCAGTCGGTCCTGCAACGTGTGCTGGCGGTTGATGTATCGCATCGACTTCACATACTTAGCCTTGCGGTCCTGCAGCTGCTTCTGCAATGTCGTGAGCTGTGCGTTGAGCAGTCCGATATTGCCGTCGATGTGCTGTATGTCCTTCTGTATGCCGTCGATGTTCTTCTGGTGCTTGTCTATCTCGCTGTTGATGACGAGCAGGTCGTTGAGACGCTTCTTCACATCCGCCTGATTGGCACGCAGCGCGGCCTCCTGCTTCTTTATCTCCTTCTGCATGGCTGTGCGCTTGCTCTGCAGTCCGCGTATCTCGGCTGTAGAGTAAGTGGGGCGTGCCGCCTTCTTGGTTGTTTTCTTTCGGGCGGTGGTCTTCTTGGCGGTAGTCTTTCTCTTTGTGCTGGTCTTTCTTCTTACTGGCGTCTTTGCCGCCTGCTTCTTCTTGGCCTGCGTCGTGGTGTGCTGGCGCTGCTGCATGAGCGTCAGAGCCGTGGCATCCGTAGGAGCGGCAAGCATCGCTGTGGCAAGAAGTGCCATTATAAATTGCTTCATTGGCTTTTACTGTATTGACATGAGTTTCTTGAGTATGTCCTGTGCCTCTATCTTCTTGTATTTGCCCGACAGCTGAGTCTCCACGTCCCAGTCGGCTGAGTTCTTGGGCGACGACATCTTCACCGTCAGCTGCGCTGCCTGCTGGCGTCCGGTGATGTCGGTGGTCACGGCAAACTGCTGCGACAGCGGGAACTGTCTGCCTGCTAACGTGCGGAAGTTGTCGTAGGTCCATATGAGCGACGACTTGCCGTGGCCCGCACTCTCATAGTTGGCACCGGCACCTGTTATCAGCGCTGTAGCCTTCGATGCCTTCCACTGATATTCTATCTTGCCGCTCTTGTAGCCCATGGGCACTGTTGTAGCCACGTCGGTCAGGCTGCACGTGAATCGTTGCAGCATCTGCTCGCCCACCGTCTTTTCGCCGGGCAGGAACAGCTGGTTCCAGAACAGAGCCTGCAGCGAGTAGAACGACAGTCCGTTGTCAGCCAGGAAGCTCACGTCCTTGTACGATGCCTTGATATATTCCTTGTGAAAACGGTCTACGAGCAGCACATAATCGGGTGTGAAGTCGATGCGTGCTATCTCCGTACGTATAATGGGCAGCAACAGCTGCAGACGTATCACCTCGTCGCGACGCATGCTTATCTTGCCGTCGCAGCTGAGGTCTTTGTTGCCCGCTACCAGTCGGAAGTCGGCGCTTGCCACGATGTTGCGCGCCTGCACCTGATTGTCGAGCACACGCTTCATGAACGCCTGCTGTTCTGACTTCTGTGTCTTCGACAGTCCGGTAGTGGCGCTGCCGTCGGTCACAGCCTTCTTGCTGGCACACGAGGCGAGCAAGACGATTACAGAGATTATCGTTATTAGTCGTTTCATTTTTTTTCTTTATTGTTCCTCTATCTTCAGTTTCTTTGTCTTTATCTTTCGTGTCAGCACCGCCTTGTCGCCTCCTGCCTTGAGCGCGCGCTGCCACAGCTCCACGGCACGGTCGGTGTCGCCGCACATGCAGTAGATGTCACCGGCGTGTCCTATCACCACTGCGCTCGGTCCGTTCACGGTGTCGGTGTCGTTCTGCAGAGCGCGGTCGATGTAGGCACGTGCCTCGTCATATCGCTTCTGCAGGAACAGAATCCAGGCGTAGGTGTCGAGATAGGTAGCGTTGGTGGGTTCAGCCTGTACCGTCTTGAAGCTCATCTGCTCGGCACGCTTCAGGTCGCGGCGCAGTTCGGAGAGGTAGTAGGCATAGTTGTTGAGCACCACGATGTTGTCCTCCTTCCATTTCAGACTCTTGTCGTAAGCCTCGAATGCCTCCTCCTGCTGTTTCTTCTTGAACAGGATGTCGCCCATCGCGCCGTAGAAGTCGCTTGCCATGTCGGGGTCGGCATGGTCGTCTATCTCGTCGGCGCCACGCTTCAGGGCGTCGAGAGCGTGGTCGTCGTCGTCCTTCTGGAAGTAGGCGAGTCCGAGGAAGTAGTAGAAGGTCATGTCGTCGGGGTTGTATTGCGTTCCGGCAGTGCTCAGGGCTATCACCTCGTCCCACTTCTTCTTCTCCCACTTGTCCTGTATCAGCTTGATACGAGCCAGGTTGTTGTCGGGCTCGAAGGTGAGCGTGTGCTCGAAGGCGGCATTAACGGAGTCGACGGGCATGCCCTTCAGCTTCATGTACATAGCCTTCATGTTGGATATGTCGGCATTCTTGGGCGATGCTGCCATGGTGCGATCGAACAGATTGAGCACCACCACGCTGTCGCCGCCGTTCTGCTCCGACTCCTTTATGGCTTGCTGCAGCATGGTCACCTTGGTCTTCGATTCGGTCTGCGAGCTGAACAGTATCTTCTCGCGCAGTTCGTCGGCAGCCGCATTGTCGCCTCCGGCACGATAGTAGTCGTACATCGAGTTGAGGGCGAAGGCGTTCTGCGGGTCGTCGGCAAGTGCGCCCTGGAAGCATTTGAATGCCTCGTCGCGACGGCTGTGGTTCATCAGCCAGTTGCCCAGCATCACCTTATAGTTGGGTTCGTTGGGATGGGCGTCGTTCAGAGCCTTGAGCATGCGGTAGGCGTTCTTGGTGTCGTGGCGCATCTCGTATACATTCATCTTCATAAATGTCAGCTCGTCGCTCTCGCCGTCAATCTTCTCTATGCGCTCTATGGTCGAGAGCATGCGTGTATAGTCCTTCTTGGCACCGTACAGACGCGCCAGGATGTCGAGCACGTCGGTGCGCTCGCGGTGGTGCGAGTAGAGATTCTCGTAAGCCTTGATGGCGCTGTCGTAGTCGCGCTGCTGTATGTACGTTGCGGCTACGCTCTCCTGATAGGTGTCGTTGGCTGGTTGCAGACGTGCGGCACGCTCCATATACTTCGTGGCTATAGAGTCGTTGCCCGTATCGAAGTACTGTTGTGCCAGCCGATAGTAGGCTTCGGCTGCATTGGGATTTACCTCTCGGCACGAGTCGAGCAGGCGAAGGGCTGTAGAGTCGTCGCCCCTAAGCTGGCTGCACACCGCATCGAGAAAGAGCCTGTCTGCCAACGGTGTGGCGTCGAGCAGTTCCTTGGCGCTGATGGTCATCGTGTCGGCATCGAGTCGCTGAGCCACGCCTCGCGTACGATTGTCGATGCCCGTAGCAATGGCTGGGGCAATGGCGAGCAGGGCGGCTGCTCCGATGCCGATTATCTGATTCTTGTATGGGTTCATTGCTTATTGTGTGTTTGCTGCTTTACTTCACTCCGGTGTGGCCATATCCGCCCTCACCGCGTTCGGTCTGGTCGAGTTGCTCAACCACCTCAAACTGTCCCTGCTCATGGCGTGCTATCACCATCTGTGCTATGCGCTCGCCCTCGGTGATGACAAACGGCTCTGTAGAGAGGTTGACGAGCAGCACGCCTATCTCGCCACGGTAGTCGGCGTCGATGGTTCCGGGCGAGTTGAGCACAGTGATGCCGTGCTTCAGTGCCAAGCCTGAGCGTGGGCGCACCTGAGCCTCATATCCCGGAGGCAGCGCAATGTACAGACCTGTGGGTATGATGCGGCGCTCCATTGGGTTGAGCGTGATTGACTCGTCGATATTGGCACGCAAGTCCATGCCTGCGCTCAGCTCGGTAGCGTATGCCGGCAGTTGCTGACCGCCACGGTTCACTATCTTTATTTTCACCATATTGTTATTGTCGTTATCTTATGTTTCTTATACAATCAATCTGCAAAAATACTGATTATTGACGAGATAACGGACGTTTAGCTACAAAATAACATTAATTTAGAGAATGCAAATATTGTACTGGCAGTAAAAAAGTGTTACAAACAGAAAATTGATTTTAGAGGTTTCTGAAGCGATTTTTATAGGTTGACGAGGGGTCTTTCACTCGTTTTTTCTTAATTATGACTTAATACAGATTTACTTTACACGGTTTTAACAATTCAAAAACAGTGTAAG
>OGKS01000531.1_pt1 | contig 21107 bp, 20 predicted proteins | sample 1572491 | NCBI WGS metagenome assembly OGKS01 (sample SAMEA2582153, study PRJEB24529) | metagenome | biome: Human gut stool | place: China | collected 2011
GTTGGCAATGCCGACGCGGGGACGCGTCGCCCCCAGGTTAGGACGCCTCCCCCCCAATTAGGCAGACAAATTGCAGTTTATATTTAGATGTTCCCAGTTAGCTTATTTAAGCTGATAATAACGAGCATACCACTTAGCGAAGTGGCGAAGGCCTGTGCGAAGCGATGTGTTGGGCTTAAAGCCGAAATCTTGTTCTAAAGGAGTCGTGTCGGCATAAGTGATGGGCACATCACCAGGCTGCATAGGCACGAGTTCTTTGTAAGCATCGAAGTCGTAGTCGGCTGGGAGAACGGCGGCCCGAATGAGTTCCTCTTGGAGTATGGTGACAAAGTCAAGCAAATTTTCGGGTGCGCCATTGCCTATATTATATATTTTATAGGGAGGAATAGGAAGTCCATCTTCGCCCATTTGCTTTTCGGGAGCATGTTGCATGACGCGCACTACCCCCTCTACAATATCGTCAACGTAGGTAAAGTCGCGCTTGCAGTTGCCGTAGTTGAAGATCTTAATCGTTTCACCTTTTACAAGTTTGTTGGTAAAGCCGAAGTAAGCCATATCAGGACGACCAGCTGGGCCATAGACGGTGAAGAAGCGCAAGCCTGTTGAAGGTATGTTGTAAAGTTTGCTGTAGGCATGCGCCATTAATTCGTTACTCTTCTTCGTAGCAGCATAAAGGCTGACAGGATTGTCCACTTTATCGTCAGTAGAATAAGGCACCTTCTTATTACTGCCATATACAGATGAAGAGGAAGCATAGACGAGATGTTCTACTTCATGGTGACGACAAGCTTCAAGTATATTGTAAAATCCGATAAGGTTGCTCTGAATGTAGGCATCAGGGTTGGTAATACTATAGCGCACCCCTGCTTGTGCAGCCAGATTGACTACTACGGCAATGTGGTTGTCAGTAAAAATGCGCTCTACCATCTCTTTATCGGCAATGGAAGCGTGAATGAAGGTCCACGCTTTATTCAATGCCTCAATTTCTTTCAAGCGCTCGTATTTAATGTTGACATCATAATAATCGGTAATAGAGTCAATACCAATTACCTTAATATCTTTTACATCATGAAACAAACGTTTGACGAGGTTGCTACCTATGAAACCAGCAGCCCCCGTAACGAGCACGATTTTTCCTTCAAGACAGACGTTGTATTGTAACATTACGTGTGTGGTATGTAATTTCAAAATATTACAGGGTTGAGCGCGTAATAAGCCTCAACCCTGCAATGCCGATGCGAGGACGCGTCGCCTCCAATTAGGACGCACTGCCCCACATTATTTTTAGTCTCTTCTGAAGATGTCGCGCGTGTAGACCTTGGCTTCTACGTCCTTTAAGCAATCGTCAAAGCGGTTGGCAATGATGGCTTTGCTCTCGGCCTTGAACGCTTCAAGGTTGTTGACAACACGACTACCAAAGAAGGTAGTACCGTCTTCAAGCGTAGGTTCGTAGATAATTACCTCAGCTCCCTTTGCCTTCACACGCTTCATGATGCCTTGAATGGCAGACTGACGGAAATTATCAGAGTTTGACTTCATCGTAAGGCGATAAACACCAATTACGCAGTTTTGCTCTTTCTTTGCGTCCCACTGACCATTTTCGCTATAATACCCTGCCTTGCGAAGCACGGCATCAGCGATATAGTCCTTGCGCGTACGGTTAGACTCAACGATGGCTTCAATCAAATTTTCGGGTACGTCTTGATAGTTGGCCAACAATTGCTTCGTATCTTTTGGTAAGCAGTAGCCACCGTAGCCAAATGAAGGATTGTTGTAATGCGTACCAATGCGAGGGTCGAGTCCTACGCCATTGATAATAGCCTTGCTATCCAAGCCTTTCATCTCGGCATAGGTATCAAGTTCGTTGAAGTAACTAACACGCAAAGCCAAATAGGTGTTGGCAAAGAGTTTAACAGCCTCAGCTTCCTTCATTCCCATAAAGAGCGTGTCAATGTTCTCCTTAATAGCTCCCTCTTGCAAAAGGGCAGCAAAGGTTTGGGCAGCCTTTTTGAGCATTTCTACATCGGTCACTGCTGCTATTGCTGCATTCCCAGCCTCAAATTCTGGGTGATTAATAATTTTAGGATACCCTACAATGATACGACTTGGGTAAAGGTTGTCATAAAGAGCCTTGCTCTCACGCAGAAATTCGGGAGAGAAGAGGAGGTTGAACTTCTTCACGCCACGTTGTGCATACTTGATGTAAAGACTGCGCGTATAGCCTACAGGAATGGTACTCTTAATCACCATTACGGCATTAGGATTTACTTCAAGCACGAGGTCTATCACCTCTTCTACGTGACTCGTATCGAAGTAATTTCTGATAGGGTCATAGTTAGTAGGAGCGGCAATTACCACGAAGTCGGCATCAGCATAAGCGGCACGGCCGTCAAGCGTAGCCGTAAGATTAAGTTCCTTTTCAGCCAAATACTTCTCAATATATTCGTCTTGAATGGGCGAGATGCGATGGTTGAGTTTCTCCACCTTTTCGGGTATTACATCTACTGCCGTCACCTGATGGTGTTGCGATAGCAGGGTTGCTATACTTAGGCCTACGTAGCCAGTACCAGCTACGGCTACCTTAATATCTTTAAAATCACGCATATCGGATTTATTGTTTTATCGGTTATCTATTTTGTAGCTAATATGGTGCAAAGATAGTGCAAGGCGAATGCAAGACAAAATGAAAGTCAGATAAACTGCAATTTATCGGCCTAACGAGAATGAACATTAACGAAAAAATTAATGGAATAATTAATGTTCAATTAATGATAATTAATGTTCAAAACAAAGCGCGAAGCGCATAACATAAATAGTTAACGTTTAAGTTTAGGCGCGCTTCGCGCGTTGTTTTGAACATTAATTATCATTAATTGAACATTAATTATTTCATTAATTTTTTTCGTTAATTATTCGTTAATGTTCATTCATGTTAAGCTTTCAAATTGCAGCACGCGTTACGTAGGACCAACACTTACACTACGAATGGCGTAGGCGCAATTCGTGTTCCAAGTCGGTGATTGATATGCCCATTTGCTCCATGAGTACGAGGTAATGGTAGAGTAAGTCTCCTGCCTCGTAGATAAAACGATCACGATTGCCGTCAACGGCCTCGATGATACTTTCGGTACATTCTTCACCTACCTTCTTGGCTATAGCCTTTACACCTTTAATAAATAAGCGCGTGGTGTACGAACCTTCGGGCAACTCCTCATGCCGACTATGAATTAACTGCGCTAAAGAGCGAACAAAGCCCTCGTCTTCGGGGGTATCGAAACAGGCCGTTGTACCACGGTGGCAAGTGGGTCCAATGGGGTGTACCTTTATTAATAAAGTGTCGGCATCACAGTCGAGGTAAATGTCTACTACATTGAGGTAATGGCCAGAGGTTTCACCTTTAGTCCAAAGTTTCTGACGTGTACGACTAAAAAAAGTGACACGTCCTTCACGCTGCGTCTTTTCAAATGCTTCGCGATTCATATAGCCCAACATCAACACGCGCAATGTTGTGGCATCTTGTATGACGACAGGCAATAGTCCATCAGCACACTTTTCGAGTTTTATATCGTCCCAGATCATTTCTTTTTGAGTTGACAAATTAGTTAACGAGTTGACAAGTTAATGAGTTAACGAGTTGACAAGTTAACGAGTTAACGAGTTGACAAGTTAACGAGTTAACGGGTAAGTTAGTTTTATAACTGCGCAACAAACGGCGACCATTTGCACATTTGCACATTCTCACATTTGCACATTAATCCAGCATTTGCACATTCTCACATTTCCACATTAACGTTGCATTCTCACCGCAAGTCCTTCGGCACGAAGTTGCGCTTTGAGTTCGGGAATGGTGATTTCGCCAAAGTGGAAAATGCTGGCGGCCAAAGCAGCATCGGCATGCCCTTCGTTCAACACTTCAGCAATGTGGTGTGCATTGCCTGCGCCACCTGAAGCAATGACGGGAATGTGGAGGCTGGCAGTGAGTCGCGCATAAGTAGTGCAAGGATAGCCCGACTTTGTGCCGTCATGGTTCATAGAGGTGAAAAGTATTTCGCCCGCGCCCCGCTCTTGTGCCTCATGTGCCCAAGTAAAGAGTTCGCGTTCGGTGGGTTGTGTGCCACCATGTGAACACACCGTCCAACGCGCCAGGGCCTCATCGTCAGTTGGGAGCAAAGGCGCGTGGCGCGCATCTATGGCCACGACCACAAACTGCGAACCATAGCGAGCAGCAATCTGGTCAATCAAATCAGGCGTGCGCAAAGCCGCACTGTTGATGCTCACCTTATCGGCTCCAGCATCGAGCAAACGGGCGGCATCGTCTATCGTACTAATACCACCGCCTACAGTAAAGGGAATGTTAATGCCGTCGGCTATGCGCGTAACAAGTTGCGTAAAGGTGTTGCGCCCTTCACGGGTGGCACTGATGTCGAGATAGACCAACTCGTCAGCTCCCGTGCGAGCATAGTGCTGGCCGAGTTGTACGGCATCGCCTACGTCTTGAAGGTCCTCAAAGTGTATGCCTTTCACCGTGCGACCTTCTTTCACGTCAAGGCAAGGGATAATTCGTTTACTAAGCATGGAAAGGGGGAATGTGAGAATGTGCAAAGGGTTACCTTTTGCTGCACAATTAAAAAACAAACTTACCCGTTAACTTGTCATCTTGTTAATTCGTTAACTTGTAAGTCCTTTAATGCTATGCGGCCTTCATAGATAGCCTTGCCGACAATGACCTTGCGTAGACCGAGAGATTGCAAGGAGATAATATCGTCCATACACGATATGCCCCCCGACACGGTGATGTCGACCGTAGGATACTTCTTCTGTAATCGTACATAAAGGTCGGTGGCTGGACCTTGCAACATGCCGTCACGCGATACGTCGGTGCAGATTACTTGCGATAGGCCATAAGGTAGGAAGCGATCTATCAATTTGTCAATGGTGAGGTCGACCTCCTCTTGCCAACCATTCACCGACACGCGGCCTTGCTTCACATCAGCGCCTAACACCATGCGGTCGGCGCCATACTTCTGAAGCCATGCTTCAAACCATTCGGAACGCTGTGCTGCCACGCTACCTACCACGGCATAGCTTGCGCCTGCAGCAAACACGTCGGCCAAGGCTTGTTCCGTCTTAATACCTCCCCCCCACTCTATCTCTACTCCCTCAACGGCTGCAAGGGTGCGCAGTGTATCAAGATTTTGGGGCGATGAAGCTTTGGCACCATCAAGGTCGACTACGTGAATGCGATGCAGTCCATGGTTGATGTATTGGCGCACCATGTCTACAGGGTCTGCCTCATACTGCTTTTGTTGCGCATAGTCACCTTGGGTTAGGCGCACGCAACGACCTCCTATTAAGTCAATTGCGGGTAATATGGTCATCATAAGCTGATAAAATTTTGGAGAATTCGTTCACCCACGTCGCCACTCTTCTCAGGGTGGAACTGGGTGCCATAGAACTGTTCGTACTTCAGAGCGGCACTAAACAGTAGGCCATGTTCGGTCGTAGCTATGGTGTCAGGACAGAGTGTAGGATAATAGGAATGGACGTAATATACGGAGTCGCCACTGTGTATGCCTTCAAAGATTTTCTTCTCCAAGTTACCCAACGTATTCCACCCCATGTGTGGCACTTTCAGGTCGGGCAGCGAAGGGAAACGTCGCACATGGGCATCGAATATATTCATACATGTAGTCAACGCTCCCGCAGCCGCACCTTCTTCCGAGTCGCGACACATCACCTGCATTCCTACGCAAATGCCCAACACGGGTTGGCGCAGTTGCTTAATCACGGGTATGAGTCCGCTCTCCTGCAAGTTGTGCATAGCCTCAGCACAATTGCCCACGCCAGGCAGCAACACGTGGTCGGCTTGGCAAATAGTCTGTTCATCGGCCGTCACCTGATAGGTGGCTCCTAAGCGGTGAAGTGCATTCTCTACCGAACGCAGGTTGCCCATTTTATAATCAATGATTGCTATCATAAAATCATTTCTAATTATTCGGGGTTTAGTTTTGAGGTTATGTGGTTATGAGGTTATTAGGTTAAAAAGTTACATTATGTTGACCAACAACTATAGTTTACAGTTTATCAGCTCATTAAACTCATTAAACCCATTAAACTTATTAAACCCATTAAACTTATTAAACCCATTAAACTTACAACACCCCCTTACTACTGGGTAGTTCGTAACTAAACACGTTGCGCCGAATGGCTTGGCGCAAGGCACGGGCAAAGGCTTTAAACACACCTTCAATGAGGTGGTGATTATTTTCGCCACGTGCCTTAATGTGGAGGTTGCATTGCATGGCTTGCGCCAGTGACTGAAATACGTGGCGGAACATTTCGGTCGGGGTATCACCTACGTATTCACGAGTGAAGGGCACGTTCCACTGGAAGTCTATACGACCGCCAAAGTCGAACGTAACGAAGGCATCACACTCGTCCATAGGCAATACGAATCCATAACGCTCTATACCTCGCTTATTGCCTAACGCCTCGCGCAAGGCATCGCCAAGGGCTATGGCTACGTCCTCCATTGTATGGTGTTCGTCCACTTCGAGATCGCCCTTACAAGTGCAAAGAAGCGAGATGCCTGCGTGATGGGGCAACTGTGCGAGCATGTGGTCGAAGAAGTGAAGTCCCGTATCAATATGTGTAGTGCCTTGTCCGTCAAGGTCTACTTGTACGTGTATGTCCGTCTCGGCCGTTGTGCGACGAATTTCTGCCGTGCGCTCGGTAGCACGTAAGTATTCGGCCACTTCGTGCCAATCGGTCGTGGCCAAAGCTAAAACTTGCTGCTGTTCGTCATTGAGCAGCGTAGCAGCCACCTCAGACGTTTGCAACAAAATAGCACGACAGCCTAAGTTGACAGCCAACTGCACGTCTGTGGCACGATCGCCAATCACATAAGAGTGTGCCAAGTCATAGTCACCCTGAATATATTCCGTCAGCATGGCCGTGCCGGGCTTACGAGTGGGAGCACCCTCGTGGGCGAAGGTGCGATCTATGTATTCGCGCTCAAAGTGAATACCCTCGCCCGCCAAGGTCTGCAACATCTTGCGGTGAGCTGGCCAGAAGGTGTCTTCAGGAAAACTCGGTGTGCCCAATCCGTCTTGATTGCTCACTAAAAGGGGCAAGTAGTCTGTGTTCATTACCAAGCGCAGTCCGCCTATCGCACCCGGCACGAATTCTAACTTTTCGAGCGAGTCAATCTGTTCGTCAGCAGGTTCTTTTATAATCGTGCCATCGCGATCGATGAAAAGTAGTTTTTGCATAGGAGTAAGAAGATTTTTTTCTCATATTGTCTTGTACGCAGGACAATATGAGGCCAATTCTGTCCTATACGCAGGACAAAATGAAAAATGTAAGAGATAATTCCTTTTTTGAATAGCCCAATCTTACTTGGAGGCGACGCATCCCCCCCTGTTGAGGATTACTTATTGTCCCCCAATCAAGGTGTACTTTCCAACCATTTAGAAGGACTGAATGGCTTGCAGCAAGCGCACGTTTTCTTCGGGTGTACCAATGGTGAGGCGCAAACAGTTTTTGCAACCGGGGACGCGATGACGATTGCGCACAATAATGCCTTTGGCTACCAAGTGGGCGTAAAGGGCATCTGCATCACGCACCTTTATTAATAGGAAGTTGGCATCGCTGGGATAAACGCGCATTACGCACGAAGCGGAGAGAAGGGCAGAGGATAAAGCTTGGCGTTCGCGAATGACCTCAGCCACGTGTTCATCGTGAGCTTCAGTGGCCAATCGCTGCATCACTTCACGCTGTGTAGGGCCATTGACATTGTAGGGATATTTCACATGGGCAAAGAGGGCGGCCACTTCGGGCGAAGCAAAAGCGAGGCCTAAACGAAGACCAGCCATGCCCCATGCCTTTGAGAGGGTCTGTAAGACGACTACGTTGGGGTGATGACTAAGCACAGTGAGCATCGAGCCCTTGTCCGAAAAGTCAATATAGGCTTCGTCTACTACCAACACACCGTCAAAGCGTGTGGCCAACTGTTCAAGTTCGCTAAGCGGAAAGGCATTGCCCGTTGGATTATTGGGCGAGCAGACCCACATAAGGCGGGTGTGTTCGTCAACTGCACGCAACATGGCTTCTATATCAAGCGCATACGTATCGGCTGCGAGGGGAACTTCTCTTACATTTACATTATTGATAGCAGCAGCTACGCTATACATACCATAGGTGGGAGCAATGGCAACCACATTATCTTCGCCTGGTTCGCAAAAGATGCGGAAGCAGAGGTCGATGGCTTCATCGCTTCCGTTGCCTATAAATACTTGTTCGGGTTGCACGCCTTTCAATCGGGCTATGGCTTGTTTGAGTTCCCTTTGGTGAGGGTCGGGATAGCGATTTACCCCATTATTATAAGGACTCTCGTTGGCATCAAGCCAAACGGATATGTCGCCCCCTTGGTACTCATCACGTGCAGTGGAATAAGGAAGGAGACTTTTTATATTATCGCGTATATACATGATTCAGGGGGGATAAGGGGGTTAAAAAGTTTCATCATGTGGATAATTAACAAGACTAACTTTATAACCTTATAATCTCAAAACTCCCAACTTACTCCTTGCGTACTCTAACGGCTTGGGCGTGGGCATGAAGGCCTTCTGCCTCGGCCATAGTGACGATTGTGGGAGCAAGCGATTGCAAACCTTGTTGCGTGAGTTCTTGGAAGGTTATCTTGCGCATGAAGCTGTCAATGTTTACGCCACTGAACGAACGCGCCCAACCGCTTGTGGGGAGGGTATGGTTTGTACCAGAGGCATAGTCGCCAGCCGATTCGGGTGAATAGTTGCCGATGAACACGCTACCAGCAGCCGTCACGCCTTCGGCCATTTCCCATGGGTGAGCAACGGAGAGAATAAGGTGTTCGGGAGCATAAGCGTTAGAGAAGGCCAACATCTCTTCACGTGTAGTTAAAATGATGATGCGGCTATGGCTCAACGACTGTTCTACCAATTCGCGACGAGGCAAGAAGGCGGTTTGACGTTCTACCTCTGCGGCCACTTGCTGCGCAAAGTCTGCGTCATTACACACCAAGATAGCTTGACTATCGGGGCCATGTTCAGCTTGTGAGAGCATATCGGCCGCTACGTAGTCAGCGTGTGCCGACGCATCGGCCATAACCAACACTTCTGACGGCCCTGCAGGCATATCGATTGCCGTATGCGTGCTTACCAACTGCTTGGCGTGGGTAACGAAACGATTGCCCGGACCGAAGATTTTGTCCACTTGTGGCACACTCTCTGTGCCATAAGCCATGGCGGCAATGGCTTGTGCGCCTCCGATGCGATAGATGTGGTGTATGCCACACGCATTAGCGGCATAAATGATTTCGGGGGCGATATGGCCGTCACGACCTTGAGGAGTACAGAGTACAATCTCTTTACACCCAGCAATAACAGCGGGAGCGGCCAACATCAATACAGTAGAAAATAGCGGTGCGCGCCCTCCTGGTATGTACAAGCCAACGCGCTGAATAGGCACGGCTCGTTGTACGCAGTGTACGCCCGCTTGAGTATCAACGGCTACGTCATGGGGCCGTTGGGCTTGATGAAAACACTTGATGTTGTGCAAGGCATTTTTTATAGCCTCGGCCACTTGGGGCGCAGTTTGGGCAGCTAACGCGGTGCGCTCTTCACTGCTGAGTTCTATATCTGTTATCTCGGTATGGTCAAACTCATGTGCATAGCGGCGCAGTGCAGCATCGCCTTCTTGGCGCACTGCAGCTACGATGTGGCGTACGCTCTCTATTACTTTTTCGTCGTCTAGTACATTGCGCTCACACAAGGCGCTCCACGTTTCTTTCTTGGGTTGGTTGATAATTTGCATAACATCAAATGGTAATAATTTTGAAAGGCTGAACAAAAGAATAATGACGGCTATCCTAATAATTCGATTTTTAGTTTTTTGGTTATGAGGTTATAAAGTTACATCACGTTGATAATCAACTATAACCTAAAAACGTAAAACAGTCGTTTTATGGTATCATGTTTTCAAGGTTCAGTACAAGGATGCCTTCAGCGCCGAGTTGTTTGAGTTGTTCTACTTTTTCCCACAGTACGTCTTCGGCAATGACCACGTGCAACGAACACCACCCTTCGGCAGCCAAAGGCAGAATGGTGGGTGAACGCATAGCAGGCAAAAGTTGCACGGCTTCTTCGACGAGTGAGGTGGGAATGTTCATCAATACGTATTTATAACCTCTACTATTGACGATAGAGCTGAAGCGGAATTTGAGTTTTTCGATGTCGGCTAATTTTTCTTCGCTCAACCCTTGGTGGGCTATAAGAGCTGCTTCGCTATAAAACACCTCTTCTACCTCGCGCAAGCCATTCTGCACCAACGTACCACCTGAGGAAACGATGTCGAATATAGCATCGGCCATGCCCACCGCAGGGGCTATCTCTACCGAACCTGCTATCTCGTGTATGTCGGCCCGAATGCCTTTATCGGCAAAGAAGTGGCGCAAGACGGTGGGATAGGACGTAGCTACAGTGCGTCCATTGAACCATTCCAGTCCAGGATAGTCCACCTCTCGAGGGATAGCTAAAGAGATACGGCAAGCACCAAAGCCCAATCGCATCACTTCGTCAACGGCCATGTGGCGTTCGGCCACTTCGTTCAGTCCCACAATGCCCACATCGGCCACGCCCATGTGTACAGCTTGGGGGATATCGTCGTCGCGCAAGTAGAGCACCTCAATGGGAAACCCCTTAGCACGTGCCACTAATTTTCGTTTGCTTTGTGCCACCTCTATGCCTGCATCTGCGAGCAGTTGCATAGTGTCTTCATTCAATCGGCCTTTGGCTTGAATTGCTATACGTAACATTGGCTTTCGTGTTTCTTTTTGTAAGTAGTTTAGATTTTGTTATATCAAATTGATTGCAATATTCGGCATTTTAATTGATATATGCAAGTATATGCAATAAAAAGATATATAAATGCAGACAAACTGCAATTTATTTTCCTAATTGGGGGGGCGGGTTTTCAACCCGCGGCAGCAGCATGTTGTAAATTATCTGTTTATAGTCGCAAAGCGACCATAAGTAGATGCTCAAAACCTGCTGCTGCCGCGGGTTACAAACCCGCCCCCCAATTAGCCCCCAATTAGGCCGATAAATTGCAGTTTATTGACTTTCATTTTGCATTGCACTCACCTTGCACTATCTTTGAAGAAGACAGGCTGCGGCTCGGCCATGAAAATGAAAGTTTATTGACTTTCATTTTGCATTGCACTCGCCTTGCACTATCTTTGAAGAAGACAGGCTACGGCTCGGCAGTGAAAATGAAAGTTTTCTGACTTTCATTTTGCATTGCGCTCGCCTTGCACTATCTTTGCATAAGATAGGCTGCACCTCGGTAATAAAAACGAGTAAACTCGCTTTGTATTACTCTCAGTTTGCACTATCTTTGCACTCAAATAATAACATACAAAGAAAAATGGCACAAGAAGACGTTTTTAAGAAAATCGTTTCGCATTGTAAGGAATACGGTTTCGTTTTCCCCTCAAGTGATATTTATGATGGCCTGGGTGCTGTCTATGACTATGGTCAGAATGGTGTTGAACTGAAGAATAACATCAAACAATACTGGTGGCAAAGCATGGTGTTGCTCCACGAAAACATTGTGGGCATCGACTCTGCTATCTTTATGCACCCCACCGTATGGAAGGCCTCTGGCCACGTTGATGCTTTCAACGATCCATTGATTGACAACCGCGACTCAAAGAAGCGTTATCGCGCTGACGTGCTTATCGAAGACCAAATCGCTAAGTACGAAGAGAAGATTGAGAAGGAAGTAGCAAAAGCTCGCAAGCGCTTTGGTGATAGCTTCGACGAAGAGAAATTCCGCGCTACCAACCCACGCGTAATTGAACACCAACAAAAGCGCGATGCTTTGCACGAACGCTATTCTGAGGCTATGAACAAGATGGACCTCAACGAACTGAAGCAAATCATCTTAGACGAAGAAATCGTTTGCCCTATCTCAGGCACACGCAACTGGACGGACGTTCGTCAGTTCAACCTCATGTTTAAGACCGAAGTAGGTTCTACCGCTGAAGGCGCAAGCACAATCTACCTCCGTCCCGAAACGGCACAAGGCATCTTCGTTAACTACCTCAACGTGCAGAAGACGGGCCGTATGAAGATACCGTTCGGTATCGCTCAGATTGGTAAAGCCTTCCGTAACGAGATTGTAGCTCGCCAATTCATCTTCCGTATGCGTGAGTTCGAACAAATGGAGATGCAGTTCTTCGTTAAGCCTGGCACCGAAATGGATTGGTTCAAGCAGTGGAAGAAGACACGTCTTGCATGGCACGAAGCCCTTGGTTTTGGCGACGAATGCTACCGCTTCCACGACCACGAGAAGTTAGCTCACTATGCCAACGCTGCTACCGACATCGAGTTTAAGATGCCATTCGGATTTAAAGAAGTTGAGGGTATTCACTCTCGTACCGACTTCGACCTCTCACAACACGCCAAGTTCTCAGGCCGTAAGATTGAATACTTCGATCCTGAAGAGAACCGCAGCTACACACCGTACGTGATCGAAACTTCTATCGGTGTTGACCGTATGTTCTTGAGCGTAATGTGCCACTCTTACACAGAAGAGAAACTTGAAAACGGTGAAACACGTACCGTGCTCAAGTTGCCCGCAGCCTTGGCTCCTGTTAAGTTGGCCGTAATGCCTTTGGTGAAGAAGGATGGCCTTCCCGAAAAGGCTCACGAGATCTTGAACGACCTCAAGTTCCACTTCAACTGCAAGTACGATGAGAAGGACTCTATCGGTAAGCGCTACCGCCGTATGGATGCTATCGGTACTCCTTACTGTATCACTATCGACCACGACACGCTCAACGACAACTGCGTAACCCTCCGCGACCGCGACACTATGGAGCAAAAACGCGTGGCTATTGCCGACCTCCGTGCCTTGATCGAAGATAAGGTGAGCATCACCTCATTGTTGAAGAAGATTCAATAATCACCACGTCACTAAATTGAAGCAAGTTAACAAGTAAACGGGTTGACAAGTTGACGAGTAAGTTACCTTTAAAAACGAACCTACCCGTCAACTCGTCAACCCGTTACGTTATTCGTTAACCCAGCAACATAAAGGAAAATGAAACAATTAACAACTCTCTTCGCCCTTTTACTCCTACTCATTGTGACTCCGATGGTAGCCACTTCATGTACGGACAATACGGATGACGAAAAGCAAAACCTTGAGTTCACCACCAACTGGAAGAAACGCAACGTCGCTTACTTTGACAGTGTGCTCACCTTAGCACGCCAAAAGGTGGCCGAGGCACAAGCGCAATATGGTGACGACTGGCAGTCGCACTGCGAATGGCGCGTCTTCCTTAGCTATGCCAAAACCGCAGGCGGCCCTTCGACCGACACTATTTGTGCACGCGTCATCAATACAGGCACGGGCACAGAGTCACCTCTCTACACCGACTCTGTCAAGGTAAACTATATGGGCCACCTCATTCCTACCGAGAGCTACAAGGACGGCCGCGTGTTCGACCACAGTGGCATCTACGAAAACAACGACTACGTCTTCAACGACAACTATTCTACACCCACAACGTTCAAAGTATCTAACCTTGTCGAAGGCTTTACCACAGCACTCATGCACATGCACGTCAACGACCGTTGGATGGTGTACATGTCGCAAGAGATGGCTTACAAGTCATCAGCCAGTGGGGTGATGCCAGCTTACTCTACGCTTTGCTTCGACATGCAGCTAAAGCAGATTATAAAGAAGTAAGCAATAAACGTCAAAAATAAAATTGGGGCTGCATTTTAACTTACGAAAGAAGAATTGCTCTTCCGTGAGTTAAAATGCAGCCCCAATTTTATTTTTGACGTTTATTGCTTACTTTACAAACTTCAAGGCAACCGTTCTTCCTGCTTGATTTAAACGTACTACGTAGGGTGCATTAGGCAAGGTTGACAAACTTACTATGCTACCAGATTTTACGGCGGCATTCATAACGCAAGCACCTGATAGATTATACACGCTCACTAACACCTTCTCCGCATCATTTCCCTCTATCAACAAACCACCTGTCAACGCTGTTGCCCTAAGAGATTGACACGCTACCTTCGCATTTGAAATGTCAGCAGTGATCCCCGACATTTGTACATTTGCCGTACTGCCGCTCTGAGCATCAATGTGCAACTTTCCACTAAAGAATTGCGCATCCTCGCCATACTTTTGCACACGGTACACCACATCGTAGTCACCTTCGGGTAAGATAGCACTATTATCAGCGGTAAACAAAACGTTGCCTTGCGCATCAACAATGTTGAACCAATAGATTGCATACCCCATCTTTTGCCAATCTATCACATTACCTTGCGCATCGGTGGCCTGAATGTTGCTTAACAAATGCTTGCCTTTCATGTCAATATCAAACGTGCTTGACTTGTCTTTTACACTCACGTGGCCTGTTACGTTATAAGCTTTCACCCATTCACTGCCCAACTGAATGCGCGGCATGCTAAAATCATATTCGCCCTTAAACATCTTCATGGGAAAACCATTATTAAACCAATAATAATCAGGGTCGCTACTATCAATATTAATGTTTGTAAATTCAAACATTTTGTCATACACCACCGAAACTTCAGCTATGCTAAAGTCGTCATACGAAGCATCGGCATTGACCAAGCGAACGGGCACGCTTACATACGCATCGTTATCTACTAAGGGTAAATCAACGACTACTTTGTTAGACGTAGATGTGATTTTAAACGATTTTGAAGGAGATGCTATATAATAAAGGTCTCCATTTTCTTGAAAGCCTACCAAACAAGCTACATACTCACCTGGATCGTAACGTTCTAGCCAAGAGTAACCCAACTCACACTTTTTGGTTACACTATACAGACGTATTCTTGAAGCATTGGGCTGCTCAGAACCTCCAAACGTAAACTCCAAGTTTCCTGAAGGAGGATAATCGTCATCGTTTACGGCTAATTCCGCACTTGCAACACCTTCTGCCCATGTGGGTACAAAAGCTATTAATGCAAACAAAAAAAGAAGTAAATGCTTTTTCATACATTCATTGTTTTAATAACGGTTAAACAAATGCGACACGACACGCGTGCCACTTACTTCAAAGCTCATTTATATAGCCCTGAATGCCGCAAATATACAAATTATTTAAGTATTAGAATTTTACGCAAGAACCACTATAAGCATGGATTGTATAAAACACTACATAAGTGGTTATAAATCATGCTTAGACAACAAAGAATCTGTAACGAATTGTGTAGGGTAATGATATTAAGGAACCTTTTCGTTAAGCCAAATGAGCAAAAGAAAGCTTGCTTTCATTTTGCCATGGCGAGAAAAGGTGCGCGAAAGCGAACAAATATAAATTGCAATTTAGCAAAGAGTTACACACCACAAACGCGCCTACGTAACGCATGCTTTCCAGCACGCGTTACGTAGAGAGGGGAGGATAAATAATGTTTCCCTAAGTCCAATATTTCAGTTCTGTAACGAATCGTGTGGGTATACTGCAATTTGCCATAAGAACAATTTTACCCACACTATTGTATTCATGACCTCAAAGATAATAGTTTTTGAGGAAATGAGCTAACCGCCACCCACACGAATCAACATAGACTCAATATTCCTTCCACACCCTCTTTTTAAGCCATAAAGCTAAAATAGGGTCACTCATTTCTAAATGCTTAGGAGCAGATAAGGTTATTAAGTCCTTCTCTATCAGTGCTTTTTTGAGACGCGTAATGTTAGCTGCTGTACCTAATTGATAGCTATTTAGCACAGCACTTTGTGTAAAACCTGTGTGTATGCCATTGACTAAAGCATGCAAAAAGTTCATCTGATAGGCAGACAAATCCTCTGTCTGTTGAATAAACAAAGGCTCACAAGCATCTAACAAACGATCTATGCCATATGCCACATCTTCTGCTGTTGCTTGAGCGGCTTCTGCCGTATGTAGCCATACGAACCACGCTAACTGCTGCACATAAGACGAATAGCGTTCCGTAACGGTGCATATCTCGCTTGCCAAGTCTGCAGAAATGTGCTTTCCCGTAACCTCAAATCTTTGACAGATATATTCGACCCAATCCCCTTCACTAATCTTATTTAGGTAAAAGAAGTCGCCAAAGCGATAAAAAGGATAGCTCTGATTTTGAAACATTTGTTCCATCATGTGTTTCTTACTCCCATAAAGGCAGTACGACACATGACTTTGTAATTGCCATATACCGCGAAGCTTCTTCTGAAAGGTTAAAGAGTCGGTGAAATCACCTATCTGTTGAAATTCATCAATGCACACTACAATATGATACCCTTTCGCTTGAGCTATTAATTCTGGCAGTTTTAAGACTTCCTCTGTAGTTTGATTATTGACATTATATTCTAATGACAATGAAAAGTCATTCAGGGGGTCTTGTCCCAAACTGATTTTGGGTACAAATCGACTTAAAAAGACCTTTGCATTCTCTAACCATTCTTCCCAACGACTGGAAGTGGCTCTAACAATTGCAGTTGCAAATGCGTTGATAAAATCATGCTCTGAACGACAACCGAAAGCGTCCATGCGTGCTATCTTGATGTCCTCACTCTCAACCAACGAACATACTTTATCTACCAACGAAGTTTTCCCCATACGACGTGGCGATATCAATATCGTATTCACGCCATACATAAAGTTAGCCTTTAATCGCGCTGTTTCCTCACGACGATCGGTAAAGGCTTCTCCCTCAACGCGAACGCCAAAAACGAAAGGTACCTCTATTCTTTTTCTCATATCTTCTCAATTCAGTTTATCGCTGCAAAGTTAACAAGTGAAGCGTTTTTAAACAAGGTTGTTTAAAACAAGGTTGTTTAAAAGTTTAAATTAAGGCTCTGTTACGAATCGTGTGAGCAAACTAAAGACTGAATTTACATATTGCTTACGAACGCTTTAATCCGTTCCGCACACTTTTCCATGAGCCATTTGGGCGTTGAGGTGGCACCACAGATGCCAACACTTTCAGCATTGGCAAACCATTCGGGCTGTATGGCTTCGGGGGTGTCGACAAGGTAGGTGTGGGCATTCACCTTGCGGCAAGCTTCGTGCAGTACACGACCATTCGAACTCTTGAGTCCGCATACGAATATGACTACATCGTGTCGTGCTGCAAACGTGCGAATGTTGGGCAGGCGGTTGGCTACTTGACGACAGATGGTGTCGAAGTAGCGAAACATCGTTTCACTTTCGATATGTTGTGTGATATAGTCAACGATTTGACGAAAGCCCTCTAACGGCTTCGTTGTTTGCGAAAACAAGGCAATAGGACGTGTAAAGTCCAACTGTTCAGCCTCATTTACCCCTTCTATTACAATGGCTTCACCATTCGTTTGCCCGACAAGTCCTAACACTTCGGCATGGCCACGCTTGCCATAGATGACGATTTGTGGTCGCGGATTTTCACTATATACTTTCTTAATGCGGCGCTGCAACTGCAATACCACGGGGCAGGTGGCATCAATAATGCAAATGCCCCTTTCATCAGCCATTTCGTACGTAGCAGGTGGCTCACCATGCGCACGCAGCAACACTTTCGTGCCTTCGGGCAATTGGTTCAGTTCCTCGTGCGTAATCGTTTGCAACCCCGCTTGGCGCAAACGCTCGCACTCGCTACCATTATGTACAATATCGCCCAAGCAGCAGAGTGACCCTGCTTGAGCCAATTCTTCTTCAGCCTTGCGTATGGCAGTAGTCACCCCAAAGCAAAAGCCCGATGATTCGTCTATTTCGATGTGCATGGTACTTTTTAATGTGAGAATGCTTAGTTAATGTGAGAATGTGCAAATGTGAGAATGTGCAAATGTGAGAATGTGCAAATGTGAGAATGTGCAAATGTGCAAATGAAAGAATGCCTGGTTAATGTGAGAATGTGAGAATGTTATAACTCAGCCACCTAAAGCGACCATTTGCACATTTGCACATTCTCACATTTGCACATTAACTAAGCATTTAAAAAAGCGTTAGTTTAACTTAAAGTCAACAGGTATCGTGATGCGCACGTCAGTCGGTTCGCCCTGTTCGTTCGTTCCGGGTTTCCACTTCGGCATACGCTTTAGTGCGTCCATGGCTGTGCGATAAATAGCCGAGTCGAAAGCGTTCTTTACGTCAAAGTCCTTTGCGTAGCCGTCCTTACCAACGATAAAGGTAAGTGTTATAGAACCTTCTTTTTTAGCCGTTATGCAGTTAGACGGATAAACGGTATGTTCGTCCAGCCACTTCATAAAGGCGCGCAAGCCTCCAGGGAAGTCAGGCATTTGCGACACTTGCTCCGTAGGCACCACCTTCTGTTTGGCAATAGGCAGCGTCTCATCATGAATACCCGTTGTATCAACTATCGGTGTCGTGATCACCTTATCCTCAGGGTCGTAGTCTATTGGGCCGTCCGTGCCTATCACTTCAAGTGGGGGCAGTCCGTCTACTATCTTGGGGTGTGCGGCCGACTTCGCCCCCGGTGCCGTACGCACAGTAGGTGCCTGTCGTGCGGTGGCTAAGAACTTTACCTTATAGCCTTCCTTCAGTTCAGACGGTTTCTTTGATAAAGCATCTTCAGCCTCCTTCATATTGCGCGCGGTAATATAGTGCACATACAAAGCCCACCCTCCTTGCACGAGGGCAAAAGCCAACAACGTGCCGAGCAGCAACGTCAACACACACCGATAGCGTGCTCCCGTCTGCTCGCGTAGCTTGTAAGCCCCGTATGCCTTGTTGCGCCCTTCAAATACAAGGTCGCACCATTCTTTTGAATATATGTCTTCTCGCGAACGCACTTCTTTTTTCTTTTTTAGGCTACAAAGTTAGTAGTTTTTTTGCTCTGTTATTCGTTTCGCCACACATATTATACTTCTTTAAAAGGGGACCTATTAGGGGGAGAGGTTCATTTGCAATCCGAGATATTGCTATCAATCCACGTCGAAGTAGATGTTTACACTCTTGTAGACATCGAAGTGTTGGACAATATCGCGAGCAGAGAGCAAGGTTTGACGTACACTGGAAGGGGTGAACTGAGGAGCAATCTTAACCATAATCTTGCGAATATAGAGCAGTTGCACACGTGAGACGACGGGACGGTCAGGGCCTAAGAGGTCGTCCTTAAAGTAAGGACGCAACAAGGCCGCAAGGTGCTGAGCTGCGTGGTCGACTACGTCGTCATTGCGATGTTTGAGGTAGATGGTGATAAGGCGATAGAAGGGCGGGAAGTGGAAGAGTTGGCGCTCCTCCAATTGAGACTGATACATAGCCTCATAGTCATTACGCACGATTTGACCTATAATCGGATTGTCCACTTGGCGCGTTTGTAGTATCACTTTCCCTCGCTTGCCACGACGGCCAGACAGGAAGCACCTTGCCTTTTATCTCGACTTTAGAAAGACCGTGCATCACAGGCTTCGCGACAAGTGACACGACAGCAGCGACAACGATATACACGAGCACACTCTTGAAGTACCACCCGATTACAAAAATCAGTGCGAAAGCAAATCCGTACAGGATATAGCGGGCCAGCTTGTCCACGCTTCTCTCTCTTTCCATATTTTCAGCAATTTTCCTTTAAATAACCTGTCAAAGTTAGTTTTTTAAAGTCGTTTTTCCTATATTCGCACCTCAAAACAAAATAGAAACATTATGTGGCAAAGAATACAGACCCTTTATCTTGCAATATCGACCATACTTATAGCAGTCATGCTGTTCAGCGTAAAAGCGGTTTCCTACGGAGCTGACGGCGTCCAGGTAGAAGAATATAAGTATCTGACTTACATACCGTTCGCGATATTGCTCATCATCATTCTCATCTTGAACATTCTCGCTCTGACCACTTATAAAATCAGAGTTTTCCAGTATAGGACAGCCGTTCTTTCGGCTCTTGTGACTTTAGGCCTTCAGATCTGGATAGCCATCGAGTTCTTCGTGAATCTTCACGCAGCAACCGACGCTCACAGAATCATTTACAAGGTGAATGCAGTATTCCCTCTCGTATCCATAATTCTGGACTTGCTTGCAGCCCGAGGAATCCTCGCTGACCAGCTTCTCGTGGAAAGCACATACCGTCTCCGCACGGACAAGAAAAACCGCAAGCACAGAAAATAAGGTTTATTTTTCCTCAGGCATTTTCAACTGATCGAGCACATTACCGGCGTATGTCTTAGTTATGGCAATCGGCGGGATGGCATCATTATCCAAATCCAGTTCATACCCGTTCATCTCCTTGCGGATAACCTTAACCTTGTCCATATTCACGATATACTTCCTGTGACAACGCACAAGACTGCTGCCCTTGAAACTCTCCTCAATAGTCTTCAGTCTGCACCTTAGAATATATTTCTGCAACACCCCCTTACTGTCCACATACCACACCTTTATATAATTGTCATCCGACTCTATATAGTATAGGTTGGACAGGCTCAATGCGAGTTTCAGCACACCGCTGCTGTCGAAAAGCGTGATTTTCTGCTCCTTACCGGTATTCACCGGCTCATCGGAAACCACATTCGAGAAGTTCATCAGCCGGATCGTATTGTTTTTGTCAATGATGGCGAAATACATTCCTGCTATGATATCCGGAATTATCAACGAGACAAAGCAATACACAGATGCATTCAGGAATATGTCCACAGGCGAATTGTCATCCAGGTGAATAATTCCAAGACTGTCACCCTTTATGGAGAACAACGTATAAAGAAGACATATCACGAAAACCTCGGCTATATTCCACAACACGTACGTCAGATAATTCATAGGTATGTTACGGGTGGCATACATTAATCTCTTGCTGAGGATAATGATGAACAACCCTATCACATAAAAAGCCGCCGTAAAAAGAAACGCCTCCGAAGCTCCGAGTTCAAACCAGACATTATGAGAGAATGGTATGCTGACGAGCATAAATACCAATGAGAAAAAAGCCGTGAAAGTAACAGTCGCTATCAACTGATACTTCTGCCTGAAATAATCCGGTAATCTGTATTTTTCTTTCATAATAATATGCCTTTCAAAAACTGAACGGCATGGCAAAGAAAACAAGAATCGAGGA
>OGKS01000536.1_pt1 | contig 21037 bp, 17 predicted proteins | sample 1572491 | NCBI WGS metagenome assembly OGKS01 (sample SAMEA2582153, study PRJEB24529) | metagenome | biome: Human gut stool | place: China | collected 2011
ATTTCTATTTTTTATCCCAACTGGCTTATAATTCGGAAATTTTATCTAAATTTGTAGCTGCAAATTATTACATAAAACAACATTTCGTATGACACAATTCAACTACTGCAAGGCGACCTTCTGCCGCCATCTCTTGTTTCTGGCCCTGGCTCTTTCATTCGGTTTCACCGCACAGGCCAAGGACAACACCATTACTTTGCCACCGACTTCACCCCACTTCGGTCCATCGCAAATAAATGTCATCTTCGACCACTACACTCCTGGATTCAGGGAACGCGTGCGCATAATTTTATACAACGGAGCGTTTAGTGGCGGTCCCTACGACACCAAACTGCGAAAGAACGCCGATGGCACACAGGGCTTCGCCATCACAGAAAATCTGGTGCTGCCTACCCAGGCAGACCTGAAGATAGGCAAGCGAGCAATCCCCATCATCATGGTTCCAGAAGGAAAGCTGACCATCACTCTCGATTCTACAAATGTGAAATTTGATGGCGACTATGCCGCCCTCTGCACCGAGTTGCAAACCGTCAAAGACAATCTGGAGACGAGTGGTCGAACATTCTTCGATGACATAAGAGGCATGACACCCCTGCAATACAAGCAGTTCATCGTCGATACTTATCAAGCCAACAAGAAGGTCATCGACAAGGCTGCGGTGAGCAAAGCCTGCAAAACTTATGCCCGTGTGCAACTCGACATCAACTACATAGGCCACCTCTTGAGCTACAAGACATACCTTAGCATGAGCAATATGATAAGCAAAGACAGCACAGCCCAAAAGAACTTAGAAACACCCATCGACTCGGCGTCCTATTTTAAGGGACTGTCCAAAATGTCCATCCTTCGCTCAGTCAATCAGCGTTACTATCCCTATTACTGCGAACTGGACAATAAGCCTCTCGGCATACACATTATCAATGACGAGCTGAGCGACAACCTGATCAAGGCCGACAAGTACGGCAAGAAACTTACCAGCAGCAATCCCTTCATGCCAGCCCCCAACACACCGCTCAGCGAGGAAGAACTCCAGACCGCCAAAACCGAGATTACCTGCCAGCCCGTATTACAATTGTTACTGGCCAAGAATGAACAAGTAGCTCAAAAAGCGAAAGCCGATGCCGAAGCCTCGAAGAAGTTGAGGGAAGAAGCTGCCGCCAAGGGCACATTCTCCATCGTCGACATACCCGAGAAGATGGCCGCCGGAAAGATTATCGAAACCCTCATCGCTCCCTACAAGGGCAAGACCATCCTCATCGACTTCTGGAACACATGGTGCATGCCATGCCGTGCTGCCATGAAATCCATCAAGCCTATCAAAGAAGAAAGGAAAGACATAGTTTACATATACATTGCCGATGCCACCTCGCCTATCGACAAGTGGAACGAGATGATACCCGACATTCATGGCATTCACACTCGTATCAGCAATCCCCAAAGCACCGAGTTGGGCAAGCAGTACAATTTTGATGCCATTCCTACCTACGTAATTATCGACAAGCAGGGGCACAAAATCTACCAGCACACAGGCTTCCCAGGTATAGAAGCCTTGAAGGAAGCACTAACCAATGCTAATAAATAAAATATGAGAAAAATATGAGAAAAACATTATTAATAACATACATTCTCGTTCTGGCCCTCACAATGCAGGGCAAGAACGAGCATCCTGTACGTTCAGCACTCGTGAGCCAGGGCGACAGTTGCATGGCCGAGCACGACTCTCAGCATGCCATCGGGTTTTATCAACAACATCTCAACACACATCCTGGCGACTTGCCTGTATTACGCAAGTTGGCTTCTTGCTACCGAATGCGCGGCGACAACAAGAAAGCCATCGCCTGTATGGACAGCATACCCAAAGACAGCCTCAACCACGAGGACATGAGAATGCTCTTCTTTACTAATCTGAACCTTGGCAACAAATCCGCAATAGATAACTGGGGACTTCGCATCAGGCTAATGTATCCCAACGACAGCGAGGTGTTTACCACACTCCTTTCACACTGGAACAACTCCAACGAGCCCGAAAACGTTTCGGCCTTCGCCTTATCGTATGTAGAGAAACAGGATTCCACCAACATCCTCATCAATAAAGAGCTTGCCTACTCGCTGTTTCTGCAATTCAGATACAAACAGGCTATACCCTATTACAAGAAGCTTATAGCCGATGGATTCGACAATTATGAATCAAATTTCGTGTTAGGACTTTGCTACTACAACACAGAGAAATACCAACTGGCACTACCTTATCTGAAAAGAGCTGTAGACCTAAAAGACGACCCAACCATGAACAGCCTATACTTCTTGGGAATGGACTACAAAAAGCTGGCTGACGCCTGCAAGGCTGATCAGGAAGCAAAAAAGGAAGAATATCGGGAGTTAGCCATTCAGAATCTGAACCGTTCTATAGAAGTTGCCTACCCACGAGAACGTGCGCTATACATCAACCAGCAACTGGCAGAGCTCTACTACGATAAAGGAAAGTTCGGAAATGCAGGACATGCTTTTGCCCAATGCATCGAATACGACGATAGCGACAACCCACTCAACTACTACAATGCCGCACAAATGTATATAGCCGATGGTGACGATCTGAAGGCACGCCTGTACCTTCGAATTTTCCTGCAGAAAGCACCGAAAATGAAAGAGGGAAAGGAAAAAGCACGGCTGACGAGCAAAGCCAAGGAACAAATCAAGGCAATGTAGGTGTGCGCAAGATATATCCCTTCTTGATGACCGCCTCGATACTCACTGAGGCATCCGAGCTGAGGGCTCGGCGCAGATAGGTTATCTGCACATTCAGAGCCAAGGAATTGGAATAAGAGTCATCGCCCCATACCTCGTTGAGGATGCTTTCTCGCTCCACCAGTTGGTTAGGATGCGTGGCCAACATCCTTAATATTTCGGCTTGTCGAGAGGTGACTATGACACGTTCGTGGGCACAACGCAGTTCGTTTTGGGTATAATAAAAAGCGATGGAGCCGATAGATATTGCGGATTCATCGCTATTTTTATTGTTCGAAGGCTGTTTCATCTCATAAATCATGTTTTTGAGGAAAGCATGGCGAATGGCATCAATACGCTTCTGCACCACGATGGTCTTGACGAGATAATAAAGGCATCCCACCAATATCACAAAGAGCAGCAAACTACCTATCAACTGCCAGAGCATGGATCTCAGAACTGGCACAGGCGACATCATCACCTCGAAAGCAATGCCTTGTCGAAACATAGGATTGGTCTGATAACGAACTGTTACGGTTCTCGTCCATTGTCCCGTCACCTCAAAATGGCTATCAAGAAATACGTCTGGATACTTTACTTGCCTAAAGCCCTCTATCTTGCCATACCCTTTTTTATCCAGGTATGGCTGATAAGTTGCGGCTGTGAGCTTATGCTCCCTAAAGGCGGCATAGCGCGAGTATAGCTCATAGGCATCATCAGAGGTAATGCCTATTTTCTGCACCTTGCCTAAATATTTTTTGTTATCCCAAAAGCTGAGCGTAGTAACAGCCTTCTGCACCTTCTTCGTATCAAACTTGGTTTCTATCTTGGTTTTGAACGTGTGCTTTTTATGTCCTTTGTCGGCCTGCAACTTATATGTCTTGAACACATCCCTAAACATCTTGTCGCAGTCTTCCTTGAACTGGTCCACCGTCTTGTCTAAACTATACTGATACTGGTTATAAAGCCAGTATGCCTGTGTGCAGAAAAGCAGCAGGATGGCCACTCCGCACAACGCCCACACGATTTTGAGATTTATGTTCTTGTTCATGGTTGCAAAGGTACGGATAAAATCGCTAAAAGCCAAGGAACGTAATAAGATAATAATAGAACCAGACACACCATCATAACATCTCAGTAACATTATTATGCGGCTTCATCAGTTAAATACCTTACCTTTGTATTCAGAATACAGACAAACAGCAAAGAACATTATAAAACATCATGACAATGAAAAAAGCATTATTCATCGCTTGGTTGGCATTGGTCCATGCCTGTATGCTCCAAGCCCAAGGCGTTAATGTGTTCGACGAATCGTCCATCGGTATGGGCGATTCCATCGACCAAGAGAAGTATCAAGTCATTTACGACCTCAGCTATGTATACGGCAACCATCATAATAAGCAAGGCACCAACACTAACCGCATTACAGAGCAAATGTTGCTGCAAATAGGCAACCTCTATTCGGCCTTCTACAGCTACCCCATCTTCCAAAGAGACTCGCTCATCTACAGCAACATGAAGAAAGGTATAGAAAGCAACTTCTCGGGTAATTCTGGTACCATCAACTGGAAACTATACAAGAACTATCCCCAGCAAGGCAAGACAGCCTATCTCGACTTTTTTGCTGCCGACCGATACCTGTGCGTAGAGCCTATCGAAAACATCGATTGGCAACCCACCGACAGTACCGACACCATCTGTGGTTATCCCTGCAATCAGGCCGTGGCCGCTTTCAAGGGCAGAACATGGACAGCATGGTATGCAGAAGACATTCCCCTGGACAATGGGCCATGGAAGTTGGGAGGTCTGCCCGGTCTGATTCTCAAGGCTTACGACAAGGACGGCGACTATAGCTTTACCGCCATAGCCATGAAGAAGGGCAATGCTACCACACCTATATATTATAAAGGCAAGACTTTCGAACCCATCGACCGCAAGCAGCTCACCACCATATACAAGAAATATTGCGCCGACCCCATTGGCTACCTCCTGCAAGACAGCAAATATGCCAACATCACCATCAAAGATGGCAAGGGCAACCGCCTGTTGCACTCGAAGCAAGCCGAGCCGTTCAATCCGATAGAGCGATAAAGGGGCTGAGCAGCTATCCTCGATATGCTATCTGGAAATAATCGAGCGGTAGCTTTTAAGCTTTCCTTCCCTGTCTTATCACGTCTGTCAAATAGATGTTAAAACGCATGTTTTTTTTGCAGAGCGACTTTTTTTATTACTTTTGCATACAGATTAACATAAAAGAATATAATTATGAAGAAAATAATCTTAGCTATTGCAGCAATACTCTTCATGGGAGAACTAACAGCAACAGCCCAAACAAGAACTACCGTAACCATTAACGGAATTAAGGGCAGTGACTTCGAGAGCATTGACAGTACCAAGTATCGCATCACCTACGAGGGGAAATGGGTAAACAATCCATCCATCAAGCCATACATCTATACGGAAAGCGAGATGCGACTCGACATTGGTAATAAGGTAACCTACTTTTATGACAGAACGAAACAACTGAAAGACTCGCTGATGAGAGTGAGAACCAAGACAGGCAACTTCGACTTCTCCGACCTTCCAAAGGGAGGACGCTTTCCTTTCTCCTATTACAAGAACTATCCTGCCACCGGGCAATCCACCCACATAGAATCCGTGGGCATGGAAAACTATAAGTGCACGGAAAACATAGAGATACCCAACTGGCAACTCGTTGCCGACAGCACAGCCGACATCATAGGATACCACTGCTTGTTGACCAAAACAAAATTCAAGGGCAGAACTTGGTACGCATGGTATGCCGAAGACATCCCGATGCAAGAAGGTCCTTGGAAACTTTGCGGACTGCCAGGTCTGATACTGAAGGCATACGATGAAAACCGCGAATATGAATTTACAGCCATAGGCATGAGTACTGTCAAAACTGCAGAACCGATAACCATTGGCAAGGGAAAAAGAGAAGAAATCAGCCAAGAGGGACTTAGAAAAGCCAAGGAGAAGTTTACGCCAGGCATGATGTTGGAAGGTCTTTCCACCAAGATCGTAGCAATGAAAGACGAACACGGAAATGATGTGGACATAAAGAAGTTCATGAATAAGAAAAACGTCTTCAACCCTATAGAACTATAGTAAGACCTGTTTTTAATAAAGTAATAATACCCTAAAATGGCGGCGATAATATCTCAGAAATATCATTTTTTTGCTATAACCAAAGAAGACGATACCTTTGCCATTGCTAAACAGAAAAACAATAGATAGAGTATGAAGAGAATTGTTGCTGCTTTCATCACAATGTTATGGATGCTTGCGGTACCAACGGTGCTGCAAGCACAAACCGAAATAAGCGGTTATGTGGAAGATTCACTTTCGCACAACCGCTTGCCTAACGTTTCCATCACATTGCTACGCAATGGAAAACCCATCAAGTTTTCCCGAAGCAAGGCTGATGGTTCTTTTGTTCTATCTGTCGACGAAAGGCACGTGGGCGATATGCTGCAAGCTACCTGCATGGGCTACAAAAAGACAAAAACATCGATTTTTTCGAACAAAGAAGCCATTATCAAAATGCCTTCCACCGCATTCGTGCTCAAAGAGGTGCAGGTGAAAGGCTCACGCATCACAGGCCGCGACACCGTATCGTTCGATCTAACACGATTTGCCGACGCACGAGACAACTCACTCAAAGATGTGCTAAAGAAACTGCCCGGTGTGGATGTGGCCAAGAATGGGCAGATCAACTATAATGGCAAGCCCATCAACCGATTCACCGTGGAAGGTCTCGACCTAACGGGAGGCAAGTACAACCAACTGGAGGAGAACATCAAGGCCAAAGATGTAAAAAAGGCCGAAGTCATCGAGCATGACCAGCCTATCAAGGCATTGCAGGACAAGACCTATACCGACAACGTGGCCATGAATATTGCCCTCAAGGACAGTGCTCGCGACCAGCTCATGCCTACCATCAAGCCATACCTATTAGTAGGTAACCACACCTATGTGGGTGGCGAGGTCAACCTAATGCAGATAGGTAAGAAAAGACAAATGATGTACGATGCCGCTTACGATCGCACTGGCAAAGACCTAAGCGGAAGCCTCGATGAATTAGCCTCGTACAGCAACCGGTTATCCTCTACCACACTCCCCGCATGGCTCTCAGCTCCAACCCTTGAAGCCCCTATCGACGAGGAGCGATTGCGCTTCAATACCTCTCAAAAATATTCAATCAATCACATCTCCAAGAACAAGCAGGATGCCGAAACCCGACTCGAGGCCAACTATGTGCGCTCGCTCATCAAACAAAACCGAGAAAACACCTCCATCTACGACCTTGGAGGCAAAGAGCCTGTGATGACCTCAGAACAAACACGCAAGACCATGAAGAACGACATACTGAACATAGAATGGGAAAACAAGCTCAACCAAGCCACCCACTATGGCAATGAGCACTTCAGCCTGAATGCCCAACAAACCGACGGTCTATCCGCCATCAACCAAGCGCTCACCCAGCGCATACGCATACCACAACTCAACATCGAAGGCAGCCTCTATCGCCTCTTCGTATGGAAGAAGAGCCAACTGTCATGGCGCTCGATAGCCGACTACCATCATGGCGTGGCCGACCTGTATGTGAACGACGACCGCAGCCGCCTACGCACCAACCTATGGCATACTGCCCATTCCGTGGAGTGGCAGAAGAGCAGATTTCACTGGAACCAACGATATCAAGCCAGCATCGACTTCAAGGACATCATCGTGGGCGACCAAACCTCCAACGCAAAGAAGAACCACAACATTGACATCTGCGCAAAGCTGACTCCCTTCTGGCAGTACAAGACTGGCGACTTGAGGATGTACTTCTCGCCCACCTTCACCTGGGAACGATTCACCAGACAGCAGAAGACCCTCCTCACCGCATCGCCCTTTGTGTATCTCAACCAGAAAATAGACTTCCGCAGGGAGCTTACTTTCTACACGGGCTACAACACCTCGACAGGCAGCCCCACCACCTATGCCATAGACCAATATCGCCGAAGTTATCGCTCCTGGTATACCTCGGCTGACATCGTTCCCATCAACCGTTCGCTATATGGCAAGCTGAGCTACGACTACAAGCGCCCCATCACAGAGGCCTTTTTCAGTGTCTCGATCAACGCCAGCCGATACTGGCAGAACACCGCCTCCGACCTTCACATCGTAGACGGCAACTATTACACCGCCATTTATAAGCAGAACAGTAAGAGCGACAACCTTGGTGCCTCGCTCTATGTATCGAAGGGCTTCTACGACTGGCACCTAAAGACTCGACTCAAGGCAGACTACAACTATAGCAAAGGCACACAGTATGCCAGCCATCAGACCATCGACTACACCAACCAGACCTATACGTTGACCCCATCCATCGACTTCTCGCCCTCATGGTGTCAGCTTAGCTACGAAGGAGAGTTCACAAAACTTAACACAAAACGAGCAAAATCGGCGAATTCATCGCTATTCAATTGGCGGCAAGAGCTCTCTGCCACCGCTACCATCCATAACGTCGACCTTACTTTCTCGCTCGTGCATTATCGCAACGAACTGCAAGAAGGCGACAATATAAACTGCCTATTGGGGGATGCCACGGCCGTTTGGCGCATCAAAAAGCTCCGCCTTTCGGCAGAGCTTCGTAACATATTCAACAAAAAGAGTTACGCCGAAACTACATACAGCGGCGTTAGCACCCTGACCAATAGTTATGAGTTGCGTCCCCGCGAGCTAATGCTTACCGCACAGTATGCCTTCTAACGGCATTCATACAGTATTATAACTGCATACTAATAACATCCGCCCCCTTTCCGCTCTTAGTAGCGACGAAGCCTTGCCCCTAATAGCAACGAGCGTTGGTCGCTATAGGGCCACCTTCAGAGAGAGAGAGAGAGAGAAAAAAGCTATATGGATTTTATGCCTACTCGGCATGCTCGTTTTACTCCGCCTGAATACCGAAATACTCGTTGAGTTCGGCGATAGCGGCACCATCCGTATTCTGCAAGTCCTTTATGAGCTTACCTTTCTCTAACAAAAGGATGCGGGAAGAGATATCAGCCACAAAGTTGAGGTTATGGCTGGAGATGATGACCGTAGTGCCATGCTCCTTGCACACCTGATGAATCAGTCGGGCAATGTTCATCTGCGAAGAAGGGTCGAGATAGTTGAAAGGCTCGTCGAGCAAGAGAACCTTGGGGTTAATGATCATTGCGCCAATGATACCTATCTTCTGGCGGTTGCCCTGCGAGAAATCACGCAGATACTTCTTGGTTCCCATGATTTCATCGTGCATAAACGTCTCAAAAGGAGCCAGACGTTCCTTCATCGTCTCTTCGTCAATACCATAGACATCACCTATAAACGAGAAATACTCCTCCGGGGTAAGGAAGTCAACCAAGAAGCGTCCGTCAATATAGCTGCCCGTATAGGTTTTCCAGTCTTCCGACTCGTTGACCTTCTTTCCGTCGCTCTCCACAAAACCGTCGTCAGCCTTTATCAGGTCGAGGACAAGACGCAGCAAGGTGGTCTTTCCTGCTCCGTTGTTACCTACCAATCCCACCAACTCTCCCTGGGCAATATCGAGGCTTTCTATATCCAGCACGGTTGTGCCATTATATATTTTCTTGAGATTCTGTATCTTAATCATTTTGCTGTACATTTTAATTCGTTGAACATAAAACTTAATTTTCCATATATTTCTCCATGCGCTCATAGCGTCTGCGATCGTATATAGCAGCCACACGTGCTATTACCTTGCGATGAATCAACAAGCACACGACAGCCATAGTTACGCTGACGATGCACCACACCTCAGCTCCCCACAGATAATAGACACCTGCCAAAAGACCTGAAGGCACCAAGAAGACAATACCATAGAGATTGATCTTCATGTTGGCTCCCTGCATGTTGAACATCGAGTTGGAGAAGATTTCCAACCGTGACGAAAAGAGACAGGTAGGCAGATTGGAAAGGTTGACAAACACAGCCATACCCATGGCGCCCAACAAGGTGAATACCGTTATTTCGGGAGAAAGGAAGACGAAGACCAAACTGATAACCGTCATCACACCGCTGATACTCAGATAGAAGTAGAAGCAGTTGCGCAACAGTTGTTCCACCTTGACAGGTTTTGTCATCAATCCCTGAAAGAAGTTGGCCTCTATACCAAAAGTCCACTGCGACAAGACTACCGAAGGCAGCAATACATCTCCCACCACATACATGATCAAGGAAACCTGATTGCCAGGATCACTATCGGGCAGGAACACCATCAACAGGGCATCGAGGAAGAAGATGATCACCATGACAAGCACCATGTTGCGCACACGTTTGGCACGAAGCAGTCCGATGTACTGTAGCTTGTAAAGCGTTGTCTTGCCAAAACTTCTGAAACGGGACGTCTTCTGCTTGTGCTCATTATAAATCTTCAGGTTATAGAGATAGAAAAGCAAGCCGGTGATGATAAGCACAGCCCATACAGCCATACCGATGTTGATCAAGAATCCCGGCATCCAGGCGAAACATACAAGATAAGCAGTAAGGATGGCTCCCATACCTATCCAGCCCAACAGCAAGGGCCAGCGCAGCATCCAGTCGGTAGTTTTATAATAGCAAGTGACATAAATGCCATTGATGAAAGAGAAAGCCTGCATCAGCAGATAGCCCACAATGGCCTGAAGCACGCTGAGCATCCAGAAAAGCATGGGGAGCATGAGCACAGGCATGACGTAATTCCAGAAATTGGCAAGATTGGTGAGCAGCAGGAAACGGTTCCAAACCTTCTCGGGCACAGGTCGCGACTTGAGATAATCGTCCATGGCCGTGCTGTCGTGCTTCATCACCACCTTCAGGATGATATCGGGCACCAGCATTGTCAACACCAAAATGGCACAAAGAGCATCAGGAGTTCCGTCCTCGAAGAGTTCCTCGCCATCGAGGGTAGCTCCAAAGTAGAAGCCCAAGCCCACCATCACATAAACGAAGATGAGATAACCACCCACAACGGCATCCTTCCAGGTGAAGGAGCGACGTTGCTGAAGCCACCATAGTCTAAACAATAATCGTAACATAAATCTGTTTTATTAATGGTTTATGGGCACAAAGATAAGCAAAAAGTGCCAAAAGTCATTTCTTTTTGACAGGAATAACCTAAAAATAACCATCAAAAGATTGTGATAACATCAATGCCCACCCTTGGTACAGTAAGTAACCATAGGTGGGCATTATAGGTATTGCCGAGCGCAGCTAAGCTTATGTGAAAAGCACTATTTAATTATGCTTGATAATAAATAGCATTTTCTGCAACTGTCGGTTTGTAAATACCAGCATCTGCAAACAGGCCTTCAAAACATAAATCTTCATCCAGTTCAGGCCAATGAATACCATATCTACTCAATACGAAAGCCTTACGCTGGGCAGGAGTGGCGTTAGCAAGACGGTTCCAACGACTGAAAGGATAGTTAGCCTTCCAGCCATTTTGGGTTTCTGCCCAAATATGGGCATCGTCAACCCAAACGCGATTTACTCTATATTGCTCCATAATATCTTATTTTTGATTAAAATACTCTTTCCATCTATCTATAATGACCGCCTCATTCTCAGAAATAATAGATTCTATCAAGGCAATATCATGCTTTTTGAATCCATGATTATAAATCTGGGTTAGAGGAGATACATTGTATTTTGTTTCATTTCCATCCTTGATAACATGGACATGAATTGGTTCATGATCATTAGAATAAAACATGAATCTGAATCCGAAAAATATAAATATTGTTGGCATCGTTTCTTTTTTTTGCAAAGATACGCTTTTCTTCTGAAAGCTGCAAAAAAATGACAGGAAAACTTTATGATGGAGAAAGGAGAAAAGAAAAAAGGTGTATCCTGAATGCTCGATGAGGAGCAAGAAGAATACGCCTTTATTAATATATGTGATTTAAAAACTTTTCCTTTGGATAAAATTACTCTTCCCTATTGTCTTTGACATCCCACCATACTCTGGTATCTGGGCTGTCTGCACCTTGAATTTTATCAGCAGCTTCGTACTGTGCAGGAGTTGCACTACGGTCCGAAGAACCGTAAGGCATACGATAAGGAACATGATTGATGTTAAGTTCTTTGGAATAAGAACCGGTTACAATAACAGGGAAGTCAAGACGACGCCAATCAGACCAAGCCTCTACACCATCTTCGAAATAGCCGTTGATCCAACGCTGTTTAGCAATCAGCATAATTTTGTTTTCGTCTGTACCCTGGAATTTAACACCATCTTGTGCCAAGTAGTTCTGAAGAACATCGTCAGTGTAAGTAAGACCTTTGGCTGTAAATGAAGCAGCAACAGCCTTTTCATATAAATTCTTTGCATCAGCACTAATCCAACCTCTTACAGCAGCTTCTGCCTCGACTAAAAGAACTCGCGCTGCAGAATACATAGTCAATGGCGCATCCTGTGCCTGCATGGCAGGAGCAAAGTCTGAATTGTCCTTGTTGTAATTAGAGACATCTGCCTGTTTGATTCCTAAAGGAATTCCTTTGTATTCACCATTGGCATTTTTTGTGAAATATACCGCACGACGTGGGTCATTTACAACATTCAAAGAATCAACAAAAGCCTTATTTGGAGCAAAGTCTTTACGAGCACCTGTGACAATGTTTGTATATAATGGATTTTCATTGTCGGTATTGGCATAATACTTATATACAAAATTGTCCGCGTTATCTTCGATGGCACCATCATTATAAGCCTCAACAAACCATTGCTTACCATTTGTAGGATCAACATCCGACAACTTGATGGCTGCAAGCATACGAACTGTAGCGTTCATTTTCTTCCACTTTGCAATATTTCCACCATAAATCTTATCGTATGTAGCGTTCAGATTACTTGAGGCATCCATCTGGTCGTATGCTTCTTTCATATCTGCAATTACGCCTTTGTAGATTTCCTCTTGTGTATCCAACTTAGGTGTCAAGTTAGCCTCACCTTGCAATGCCTCTGAATATGGAATCATACCAAATATATCTGTCATGTGGAGATAGAAATACCCCATCAAGGTACGAGCTACTCCAATCTGATTGGCATTGCTACCAAAAGAAGATACGCAAACTTCATTCTTTGTGGCATCATTGGTGTTCATATCAATGATGTTCTTTAAATTTTTCAATACGTAACGGTACGTGTCCATTGTACTACCTGTAAAGAGGTTCATTGTACCATACTGAACATTCTGACGCTCTGCAATATATTGTGGATAAATCAGATATACTGGGTTGTAATAGGTATCACTTCTATTACTAGAATAGCGCTCGTCATTCCAAATATATGGAGTATGACGGGTTACATTAGAAAATAAATAACTTGTATATGCAGATGTTGGCTTATTAGGATTATCATTGATATCTCCAAAGTCGCCACAACTTACTAATGAAGCTCCAGCAACAAAAGCAAGAGCAGTCTTTAATATAATTGATTTCATATATTTATCCTTTATACGATTAGAAAGTTAAGTTTACAGTGAAGCCCCATGAACGAGTAGAAACAGCCTGACCTTGTTCAAACAAAGTACCATCTGTTTCAGATGGATCTACGTTCTTCACTTTGCTATAAAGCAAGAATGGATCTGTAGCAACAAATGCGATACTTGCGGATTGCAAACCGATATGTAATTGGTTCAAAAGAGTCTTAGGCATATTATATGTCAAAGACAATTCACGCATTTTAATATAACTACCATCATATACGTATGGCTCCCAAAGAGTTGACTTCAATCCCTGGAAGTAAGTGTTGGCTTCTACGTATGTGGTTGCAGGGCTATATGTACCATCTTCATTGGCAACAACACCATCAACTCTTACACCACCATTCTCAGAGATGTCACCACGAATCTCACCACCACGATCATTGGTACCAGCTGTTGCAGAACCGAGACCAGAACCTTCCAACCACATGTTGGTGACAGAAGCGAACTTACCACCTACACGGAAATCGCAAGATGCACGCAATGTAAAGTCATATACACGTACGGCAGTAGAGAAACCACCAGTAAGCTTAGGCTGCATATTGCCAATATACTTCTCTGTAGTTTTATCTATCTGAGGCATCAAGTTGCCTGCTTTATTCTTCTTCAAGATAATATCGCCATTCTCATTGGTCTGCCAGCTACGTGTTACATAGAGAGCACCCATTGGTTTGCCAACCTCTGCATAGCTATACAGATAAGAGAAGAAAGACATACCATCGAGAGTGTATCTTGTCATACCAGGAGCCAATTCTACCAATTTGTTCTCATTATGAGCAATGTTGGCCTCAATAGTCCATTCATAATTTTTAGTCTTGATAGGCTTACCACCCAGAGATATTTCATAACCACGGTTGCGAATCAAACCTGCATTCATCAATCGAGAAGAATAACCAGAAGCAGGACCTACTGTAGTACTGATAATCTGGTTTTTGGTGTCACGGCTATAGTAGTTGATATCACCCCACAAGCGGTTACCCAAGACGCTGAATTCCGTACCAATCTCATAAGATGTTGTGATGGTTGGCTTGATATTTTTATCAATCAACTGTGGATTACCATACATTGAAGCTGTAGAACCATAACGATATCCAAAGTTGTAAACTGTAGACAAACGATATGGTGTCAAAGCAGAACCTACTTGAGCAAATGATGCACGAAGTTTCCAGTAGTCAAGCCATTTTGCCTGCTTAAACCAGTTGCTGGCTACAGCTGCAACAGAAAGGCCACCATAAAGATAGCTATTGTTATCTGTAGGAAGTGTTGAGTTCCAATCGTTACGAAGAGATGCATCTACAAAGTAAGTGTCATCCCAACCCAAAGTTACAGTACCGAAGAGGCTCTGTGCCTTTTCTCGTCTTGTATAAGCCTTGTCATAATCGCCAACTTCATTGGTTGTTGCATCAGTAGAAGCATCATCACCACCAGACAGACCATATGAATTAGTTGTACGGAATAAACCTGGTAACAACAAGCCGTCACGAGTGAATACATCCATACCCTCATAGTGGTAGTTGCGGTTTTCGATGAAGATGGCAGCCTGAGCAGACAAACGATCATTGACAAACTTGTCATCCCAAGTGATGCGCCCCTGATTATAAACATCGTATGACTTGCGCTGCCACTGCTTATGAATATCAGTTTGTCCTGTCAAACCAGCACGATTATAGAGCTGATAGAAATTATAAAGGTTGGCTGTCGTCTTGAAACCTACTTTGATGTTGTATGGCAAAGAATACTCGATATCACCAGCAAGTACATGGAATTCCCTTGTGTTCGTGTTGTTTATTTCATTGTACACTGCATACGGACTATCGTGGAATGCTGGAGTAAAATCATTATAATCTTTTATATTCCAAGTACGGAAAGTGCCGTCTGGACGAGTATAATTCTTATACTGCTTCAAGTTTACATTGGTTTGTCCCCACTGAAGAAGGTCTGAGTATGGGTTGTTACTTTCGGTACCATAACCTTCAGTTGCAGCATTATGATTCTTCTTATAAGTATATTTATAATCGAAAGAAACACGTAAGTTCTTCAATGGTGTGAAAGCAGTCTTGATATTGGCATATCTACGAATAGCACCACTGTTAGGATTTACGCCTTTTATGTTCATGTTAGACAACGAAATGCGTGAAGAGAAGTCTTTACCAGAACGTTCAAAAGATACATTGGTGTTGTCTGCAACACCAGTCTGGAACAAATCATTCATATCAAGATGACTTGTCCAAGTATCTTCCTGACCAAAATATGGACTTGTTTCATCCCATGCAATAGCAGGCAGATACTTGATATTAGAATCAAAACGAGGTCCCCAAGAGCAGTCATCTGCGTAGTCGTAATACTTCTTACCATCAAGTTGTTTGTAGGATTCCGGATCACCTTCTTTCCAATGATAGACATCCAATTCACCATCAGCTCCATATGCACCACCACCATATTCTTTCTGCAATTTTGCGTGGTTGTAAGCTGTAGTCCAAGTCAGAGTATTACTGATATTAATTTGCTGATGAGCCTCACCTTCCTTAGCGTTATTGGTTGTAATGATAACAGCGCCATTGCCACCACGTACACCATACAACGCAGTAGCAGCAGGACCTTTCAGCACATTGACACTGGCAACATCATTCATGTTGACAGCGGCAGCCTCTGTGATAACGCCATCTACTACATAAATAGGACTTGAACCTGCTGCAGCTCCAGCAGATGTTCCATTGTCTGATGACAGAGAGGTTGTACCACGGAGCACAATTTTTCCTTCGTCGAATTTTGCACCAGAGCCACCAACGAAACGGGCACCAGCAACTTTACCAGCCAAGGCGTTGTTGAGTCCTTGCTGACCAACAGAAGTTAAATCAGAAGATTTAATTTCCTGAGTGGCGTAACCCAAAGAACGTTTCTGACGCTTCAATCCCTGTGCGGTAACAACTACATCATCAAGATTTTTTGAATCTGAAAGCAAAACAACTTTCATACCATTTACTGCCTTTACAGTAACGGTCTTCATACCAAGATAGCTAATAACCAAACTGCTGTTCTTGTTAGGAACAATCAAGGAGAAGTTACCGTTAATGTCGGTAACAGTACCAGTCTTTGTACCATCAATTCGGATAGAAGCACCGATAATTGGTTCTTCATCATCGTTTGAGACAACGGTACCCGAGATGGAAGTTTGCGCAAACGCCATGCTCGTACTAACGGCTATGGCTGCAGCTACTGTCATGAGTCTTTTTTCCATAAATCTCTCTCTCTTTAAAAAAAATTAATATATAATGTTATTTCTTTCTCTACATGTCACGAGGTGCTCCCCATTGAGGGAGATACCTAAGAATGCTTTCTCTACCTCTTGTCCCGAGGTGGAAGAGTTATACCTTATTATATATACGCCTGTCTCAAATCCCTTTATCCAAGAGTTTAAAACTCTCTCCTTATGGTAAGAGAACTTAGCAAAATTTTAAAAATATTTTTAATCGGTTGCAAAATTACATAATATTTAGCTTTTCTCCAAATATTTTTTGTAAAAAGTTGCATTTTACTTGCATTTTGTTACAAAAAGACTATTTTTGTGTCTTATTTTCTTGCTTTTATAAGTAAAAGATTACTTTTTAAAGGAAATTACTGTTTGTTCAACCAATCCCTTTATGAGATTCACATTTATCAAATTTGCCTTAGGATGCCGTTTTTTATCTTAAAAGGGCAGTTTATTGCCTTTACTGACGCACTTCTTTCCATAATCCATTCTTTTTTTTCTTAAAAATTAATAATCAGCGGATTACAAAAATGAAATCACATTTCCTAAGGAGTTTCTCCCTTCTTGTAGCAGCTCCCCAAAGTGGAACACGAAAAATCCAGAGTATGGTACACTTGGTGAAGGGAGAAATCGAGTATAGGCTCTGCTTTTTATATTCCTATATCTTGCATCAATGATTGGTTGGCAGAAGCCAGATTGGAATCAAAAAGACTTTTTATATAAACGAAGGTGGTGGAAGTCTTGGTATGTCCTAATGCCTTTCCGATTAATCCAATATCCATGTTATGCTGATAGGCGATACTCGCCCACGAGTGTCGAACCACATAAGAGGAAAGAGGGATAGATGAAGAAATCTTTTTGGAAAGAACATGCAACGAGTAGTTGTATTGGCGCAACCGACGAAGATATTCACGATGAAGCAAGTCAGGGGATTGAGTCGTTAACAATGGGAAAACATAGATGGAGTCAGAAGAACTATATCGTGAGATAATAGCTTGCATAGCTGGGACGAGGGCAATACTGATAGGCTGACCAGTCTTATGTCGAGCATATCGGATGACGTTATCTTTCATCTGGCTTTTCTTTAAGTAAGCAATATCAACAAAAGGCATCCCCATTGCATAAAAACTAAAAATAAAGATATCTCGAGACATCGCCAAGGTAGAACCCTCTTCCAAGTCCAAATCATGGAGTTTGCGGATTTCACTTTCGGTAATACTTCGTTTGGCAGTCTTCGTTCTTCCTGTGAAAGCTTTTGTAAAAGGACACACATCATCATTCGAAGAATATTCCTCTGCCCACCGATTGTACATTGCTCGTAAGGATCGAAGATAAGCTGAAATCGTATTGAGGCAAATACCCTTGTCACTTAGCCATCGCTGATAAAGCTCTACCTCTTGACTATCCATCTCAGAGAAAGTCCAGTCTTCACGTTGCAAGAACTTTGTCCAAGAGCGAGCCGCAGTCAAATAATTACTCGCAGTCTTGAACTTCTCCTCTTTCTTCAGCATTTCCACTTGGGAATGTACTATTTTCCATCCTAATACTTTTTTCTCCTTTTTCGTTGCAGCTTGTTTCTTGCCCTTACCAAGACTAAATTCAAATTTGAAATACACCATAATCTTTTATTTTTTATTATTAGACATACGGGGTTATACCCGATTAGTACATAAATACTATAAATATTTGGGACGTTATAGACGGAATCATCCAAAAACGCTCCAATTTCACCACCTCGGGACAAGAGGTAGAGAAAGCATTCTTTGGTATTCCCTCAATGGGGAGCACCTCGTGACATGTAGAGAAAGAAATAACATTATATATTAATTTTTTAAAAGAGAGAGAGAGATTTATGGAAAAAAGACTCATGACAGTAGCCGCAGCCATAGCCGTTAGTACGAGCATGGCATTTGCGCAAAGTCAAATCTCTGGTAAGGTTACCTCTTCTGATGATGGTCAACCTGTTGTTGGCGCATCCATCAAAATTGTAGGTACCAATACCGGTACTATTACCGACATTGATGGTAATTTCTCATTGAACGCTCCTGCTGGTGCCAAGCTGGAAGTAACCTACCTCGGTATGTTGCCTCAGACAGTAAAGGCTGGTCAGAAGATGAAGATTGTATTGGAAGCGGATAACAAGACTCTTGATGAGGTCGTAGTTACCGCAATGGGTATTTCTCGTGATAAGAAAGCCCTCGGTTATGCTTCACAGAAATTAGGCTCTGAAGATCTGAACATTGCTGGTACTAGCTCTTTGGCAAGTGCTATGCAGGGTAAGTTGACCGGTGTTGACATTCGTCAGTCTTCTGGTGCTCCTGGTGCATCTTCTCAGATTGTAATCCGTGGTGCCCGTTCATTCTCAGGCGATAACACTCCTCTTTATGTTGTAGATGGTATGCCTATTGCTTCTTCCACAGATTTTGATATGGATGCGCTTAATGGTGGTCCTGATGTAATCAAATGGACAAGCCGTGTTCTGGTTACAGCCTTACTTTTTGTAGGTGTTGTCGTTGTTGTATTATGCTTTACAGCAGTTCCTATGTCAGACATACTTGCAATTACACCTGATATAAGTGATTTTGGTGGCAATAAGCTTCTTGCTTTCATGACATCAGCAGAGGGTAATGTAGCATTTGCATTCTCATGGTCAACACAGGCACTTGTTATGCCAAGGCTTTGTAAAGATGAGAGAAAAGGATACTGGGGAACAAGTTTATCATATGGAATTGTTGCTCCATTCTTCGTAGCAGCAGGTGGTGTAATGGCACTTGCAATGTTTGTTAAATGTGGTTACTACGAAAGTGATCCTACAGTAATGCTTGCAACACTTGGTGGACCAGTATTTTCATTACTCAGTCTTCTTATGGTTGCATTTGCTAATATTGGTACACAAGGAAGTGGTTCATATGTTAACTGTATGATAGTTAAGAGCGGACTCCCTAAAGTAAGTTATAAGCTTCTGGTATGGATTTCGTTTGTATATGTAAGTATCCTTACTGTATGGGGCTGGGTGATGGATCATTTTGCAACATTTATCTCACTTGCAGCATATTTGCAGGGACCGATTATCGGTATGATAGTTGTGGATTATCTCATTGTAAAGAAGAGAAAATTATCGCTTAAGTCAGCTTACTTCATGAAAGGTCATGATGCATATAAATTCACACATGGCTTTAATCTTGTAGGTATAGGCGTTATTGTTATATCATTTACAGTAAGTATGCTGTTTGTTTATAACCCAATGACAGGAGTTGTACATAGTCCGATATTCCTTGCAACAACAGGAAGTGGATTCACAGCAATCTTCGGTGGATTGTTATACTGGATGGCAAGTCTTACACCACTTAAGAAATACATGTTAAAAGACCGTGATGACCTTGAAATAGTCTAATACATTTTGGGGAAATTCATAAAGAGTTTCTAAAGGTGCTGCTAAAATACAATAAGCAGCACCTTTTTATTGATTTGTTATTGATAAAAGTATAAAATAGTGTGGCATTATATTAATAAAAACAGTGAGGTAATTATGAGTAACAATACAGATAATAATATGCAGGAAACTAAGCCGGATATATTTGATAAGATTATGCATTTGCCTGGTCTGAGGGTGTTTGAACCATTGTATAAGAAGTATAAGGAAGTGCTTTTATATCTTTTCTTTGGAGTACTTACAACAGTAGTAAGTATTGGTTCATATGCGTTCTTTAATGTTGCAATGGGAATTAATGAGCTTATTGCAAATGTTATATCATGGGTTCTTGCAGTACTTTTTGCATTCTTTACTAACAGGATATGGGTGTTTGCAGCACCAACTAAGACTGTGGAGGAATTTATGAAACAGTTAGTTTCATTTGCAGGTGGAAGAGTATTAACTCTTGTAATTGAGGAGATAATTCTTCTTGTATTCATTACAATGCTGCATTTCAACAGTATGTTAATAAAGTTTATTGCGCAGGTAGTTGTAATTATACTTAATTATGTTATAAGCAAGCTGCTTGTATTCAGAAAAGATAAGAGTAAGAAGTAAAAGGAGAAGGTAATGGAAAAGAATGTATTAGAGTTTCTTGAAAACTCACAGAGAATGTATGGGGAAAAGATAGCGTGTGCAGACATGAATAATGAACTTACATATACACAGCTTATGAATCAGGCAAAGTTCATAGGAAGCTGTCTCTCACTTAAGATTAAGCCTACACAGGGAGTTCCTGTGTATATGGATAAGACATGTAATACATTATCTTTATTTATGGGAATTGTGTATGCAGGCGGGTATTACTGCATGCTTGATACAACTCACCCAGTGGAGAGAATTAATCTTATATTAGATACGATTCAGGCAGATATTCTTGTTGCAGATAATAAGTCAGCCAAGAAAGCAGAAAAGCTCGGATTCCAGGGCGAGATTATTAATCTTGACGAATTACTTGAAGAATACGATGGACAGGCTGTGGATTCAGAGGCTCAGGAAAGACTGGGAAAGATAAGAGAACAGGCACTTGATATAGACCCTCTGTAA
>OGKS01000540.1_pt1 | contig 20976 bp, 19 predicted proteins | sample 1572491 | NCBI WGS metagenome assembly OGKS01 (sample SAMEA2582153, study PRJEB24529) | metagenome | biome: Human gut stool | place: China | collected 2011
TTGTAAAATCATAAAATAGAAGGAGGTCCCCGTCTGCTATAGCCTGCCGCCAGTTTCTCAGCAAGAGGAGAAGCAGCCACATGCTGCCATCTCACTGAAATGAGTGAGAGGCGAGGGAGGGTTAAAAGGGAAGAACAAGACAAGACCACAAACTGATGGTTCTCATCTACCAGCAACTTGCGGATATTCTTCACCACCTTAGAATTGACTACAAACTGATGCATTTGACGAACGCTACAGTTCTCACGATCACCTTCGCTCTCCTGATCATGATGCTCAGTATGCTCATCATTGATATTGCCGTCCTGCTCACATTGTTCTTCTACCATACAGATACGCCCTTTGTGGTGATGATGTATCATCACCGTAGATAGCATGATACTCATGGTGGCTATCCAAAGACAGAATATGTACAGTATTCTTTTCTGCATACTTAATTTTTCCGCAAAATTACAGAAAAAAAGGTTAACCACCAAGAATAACAGATGTTTTTATAGCATTTTTTCTTAAAAAAATAAAAAGACCTATACCCGAATCAAAATTATAGGCGCATTTATAAGTATTATTTCGTAACTTTGCAATCAAAATTAGTACAAATATAGAAATGAAGAAAATTTTTGCAGTTTTACAATTACTCCTAGTAGTAATGTTGGCGCAGGCGCAGATGGTGAACCCAGTCAAGTTCTCTACTTCGCTCAAGACCAATGGTACCGCAATAGCGGAAATCGTATTTAATGGTAAAATCCAATCGGGATGGCATGTCTATTCTACAGGATTGGGAGCAGACGGACCTATCTCAGCTACTTTCAATGTCAACAAGATGGACGGTGTAGAGCTGGTTGGCAAACTTCAAGCTCGTGGTAACGAGATTAGTAAGTTTGACCCACTCTTCGAGATGAAGCTACGTTATTTTGAAGGCAGCGTTACCTTCGTTCAGAAAGTGAAGTTCGTCAAGCCAAACTACCATATCGATGCATACGTTGAATACGGTGCGTGCAGCGACCAGAATTGCCTTCCTCCTAGCGAGGCAAGTTTCAAGAAGAGTGGAAAATCTCCAGCAGTAGATGGCAAGGCTGAGACTGACAGTAAGGAAGCTACCAAGGCTAACGGTCCTGAAGTCATTGATGCCGTCAAGGCCAACACCGACTCTTCTTCACTTCAGGGAGTAGCTGAAAAGATGGACAGTACAGCCAATATCGATGCTGCATTCTCTGTAGATAGTGATGACGCAAAGGCCTGGTGGGCTCCGGTAGTAAAAGAGCTTCAGACTTTCGGAGGCAATAACGACATTGCAAACCACTCACTCTTCTATATCTTTATCATTGGCTTTGTAGGCGGACTTCTAGCACTTGTCATGCCATGTATCTGGCCTATCATCCCTATGACTGTAAGCTTCTTCCTCAAACGAGCTAAGAACGATAAGAAAAAGGGTATTCGCGATGCTTGTACATACGGATTGAGCATTGTTGTCATCTATTTGGTTCTCGGTCTTGCCGTTACAGCCATTGCAGGTCCTAGCACCTTGAATGCACTCAGCACCAGTGCCGTATTCAATATCATCCTCTTCCTGCTCTTGGCAGTTTTCGCCTTCTCATTCTTCGGATGGTTTGAAATCAAATTGCCAGACAGTTGGGGAAATGCCGTAGACAGCAAGGCTTCCAGCACTACAGGTATGATCAGCATCTTCCTGATGGCTTTCACACTCGTGCTCGTAAGTTTCTCTTGTACCGCTCCTATCATCGGATTGCTTTTAGTACAGACTGTTACTTCTGGCGATTGGCTGGCTCCTACCATCGGTATGTTTGGTTTTGCCCTTGCTTTGGCACTTCCATTTACCCTCTTCGCCTTGTTCCCATCATGGTTGAAATCTGCTCCTAAGTCAGGCTCTTGGATGGAAACCGTAAAGATTGTACTGGGCTTTATCGAGTTGGCATTCTCATTGAAGTTCCTTTCTGTTGCAGATTTGGCATACGGCTGGCACATCCTCGACCGTGAGGTATTCCTCTCTCTCTGGATTGTCATCTTCGGTCTCTTGGGCCTGTATCTCATCGGCAAGTTGAAATTCCAGGTGGATGCCATTGGTGGCGACATCCAGAAGCCTATGCCTGTACCTTGCATCATGCTCGGTCTCTGCTCTTTGGCTTTCTCTGTATATATGATTCCTGGACTTTGGGGTGCACCTTGCAAAGCTGTCAGCGCTTTCGCTCCACCTATCAATACACAGGATTTCAATCTCAATTCCAAGACTGTAGAACCTGCTTACAAGGACTACGAAACCGGTATGGCAGCAGCTAAGGCAGCAGGTAAGCCAGTACTTATAGACTTCACAGGTTTTGGCTGTGTAAACTGCCGTAAAATGGAAGCATCAGTATGGACAGATCCTACTGTAGCAGACATTTTGACAAAGGATTACGTCCTCATCTCTCTTTATGTAGATGACAAGACTCCGTTGCCTCAGCCTATGGAAGTAGAATTCAATGGAGAGAAGCGCACACTCCGTACCATAGGAGACAAGTGGAGCTATCTGCAGGCAAGTAAATTTGGTGCCAATGCCCAGCCTTTCTACGTACCAGTAGACAACGATGGCAAGCCATTGAATGCAGCATTCAGCTTCAAGGAGGACGTCAGTGCCTATCTCGATTTCCTGCACAAGGGACTTGAGAATTACAGAAAATAATTTGGAATTATAGATTACCAGCAAATAATCTATAAATATATATATTGAATTTAATTGATTACAATGATGAACAACAAGGAAGTTCCGGTACTCCTACTCACAGGTTACCTTGGCAGTGGTAAGACCACACTGCTAAACAAAATTTTGGCAAATAAGAAAGGTATCAAATTCGCAGTTATTGTGAATGACATTGGTGAGGTCAACATTGATGCAGCACTCATAGAGAAAGGTGGCGTAGTGGATCAGAAAGATGACTCGCTCGTTTCATTGCAGAACGGTTGCATCTGCTGCACGCTCAAAATGGACTTGGTTGAACAGTTGAAGGAAATCGTAGACATGAAGCGCTTTGACTATATTGTAATCGAAGCTAGCGGCATCTGCGAGCCAGCTCCTATTGCCCAGACCATCTGCTCTATCCCATCATTGGGACCTCAGTATATCAAGAATGGCATCTTGCGTCTCGACAGCATTGTAACTGTCGTAGATGCTCTCCGCATGAAGGATGAGTTTGCAAACGGTTCTGATTTGATGAAGTCAAATCTTGACGAGGAAGATCTTGCATCGCTTGTTATCCAGCAGATAGAGTTCTGTAATATCATCCTCTTGAACAAGGCTGCAGAGGTAGAGCCTAAGGAGCTGGAACATCTCAAGCAGATTATCCGTGCCATACAGCCTAAGGCAGAGATCTTTGAATGCAACTATGGTGATATTGATCTCGATTTAATCGTGAATACCCATAAGTTTGATTGGGAGACTGTAGCTACATCTGCTGGTTGGATTCAGGAGATAGAGGCTGAAAGAAATGGCGAGGAAGATGAACATGAGGAGCATGAACATCATCACGAACATGAGGAACATGAACATCATCATCACGATGATGAACATGAGCACCATCATCACGATGACCATGACCACGATCATGACCATTGCCACCACCACCACGATCACGACCATGACCATGAAGGTGGTGAGGTAGAAGAATACGGAATCGGAACCTTTGTATATTATAGACGTAAGGCATTCGATCTATCTCTCTTTGATGAATTCGTAGCCAGAAAATGGCCTCGTGACGTAGTACGTGCCAAGGGTATCTGCTATTTTGCTGACGAACCTGACATGTGCTATGTATTCGAACAGGCAGGACAGCAGAAAACTGTAAAGCAGGCAGGACAATGGCTCGCAACGATGCCAGCTGACCAATTGGCTGAGCTTCGCAGAAACAACCCTCAACTGGAGAAGGAATGGGATAACAAGTATGGTGACCGAATGATAAAAATCGTATTTATCGGCCAGCACATCAAAGAGCAGAAGGATGCCATCATCAAGGAGCTCGATAAATGTTTGAGCTTGTAGCAACATGCTAGGGGCATCTTTGAAGACTATAGTTTCAGAATTTGAAGCTATAATAGCCTCAAAATAGAGAAAAAAGGAGAAAAATCGACACATTGGTGTAGTTTTTTCTCCTTTTTCGCTTTTATTTCGTTTTTTTTTGTTAAATTTGCAGCGGATTTAATATAATAGCAGCGTAGTTAATATAATAAAGGAAAAGATAATATGAAGACTGACTTCAGACCTGCATACAAAAAAGATTTTGAAGCTTGCTGGAATGTCATAGACCAGGCAAGAAAACTCATGATTGCTTCTGGAAGACACCAGTGGACTAACGATTATCCGTCTGTTAAAGACATTCAAAACGACATAGACAATGGTAATGCTTTTGTCATCACGGTTGATGACCAAGTAGCTGTCTATGGTGCCGTCATGCTGAACGGAGAACCACAATATGACTTCCTTAAAGGAGAATGGCTAACGAATGGAGATTACTATGTAATTCATCGTTTCGCTACTTTGCCGATGTTCCAGAGAGAAGGATTGGCTCGAATCTTTATCGATAAGGTTAACAGCCTTTGCGAAGTAGAAAAAGTACCAAGTATCAAGGTTGATACCAATCATGACAACTTACCTATGATAAATCTTCTCTCTTCAATGGGATTCTGCATCTGCGGACAAGTAAACTACGGAACGAGAGGTATGAGATTTGCATTTGAAAAAACGACTATGGAAATTGAAAAATAATGAACGATAAAATATCACTTATGAGAAGCTTGGTTGAACGACTCAATCAAGCTTCTCTTGCTTATTATAATGGTGAAGGCGAACGGATGACCGACTACGAGTGGGACGCCATGTTCGACCAACTGAAAAAACTGGAAGAGGAAACTGGTGAAATACTACCCGACTCCCCTACCAATAAAGTTTCTGAAGACCAGATTGCCGGTCAGAAAGAAGAGCATGAATTTGCAGCACTATCCCTTGCAAAGACAAAAAAGGTGAGCGATCTCGTCAAGTGGGCTGAAGACCGCCCGATATGGATTTCCTGGAAGCTGGACGGTCTGACTTTGGTGGTAACTTACGATAACGGTAGTCTCAGCAAGGTGGTAACACGTGGTAATGGACATATCGGCACCAACATCACCCACCTGGCTCCAGCTATCAGTGGTATTCCAGCAACAATCAAGGAGAAGGGTCATCTTGTTGTACGTGGTGAGGCAGTCATCTCCTATGCCGATTTCGAACAGTTCATCATTGAGAGTGAAGGCGACTATGCCAATCCTAGAAACCTGGCATCAGGCTCCCTCTCACTGAAAGATGTAGAAGTGGTTAAGCAGCGCCATATACAATGGATTCCATTTACACTGGTATATACCGAACATGAAATCACATCGTGGGGAAAACGTATGCAGTTACTGGAAGACCTGGGACTACATCCTGTGGAACGACAGTTGATAGAGCATCCTACGGAAGACCACATCCTACAGGAAATTGATGTCTTTACCAAAAAGGTAACCAACAAGAAAAATCCATTTCCTGTCGATGGTCTGGTTATCTGCTACGATGATACCGTGTATGGTGCTACAGGTTCTGTTACGGGCCATCATGCAACCAGAGCTGGCTTTGCCTTTAAATGGCAAGACGAGCATGCAGATACAGAATTAGACCATATCGAATGGTCGTGTGCTGCAAATACCATCACGCCTGTTGCCGTTTTCAAGCCAGTAGAGTTGGAAGGAACCACTGTGCAACGTGCATCTCTCTGCAATGTAAGCGAATGTGAGCGCTTGGGTATCGGTGGTAAGGGGACGAAATTGCAGGTGATTAAAGCAAATAAGATTATTCCTAAAGTGATTCATGTCACTGAAGCTATAGGAACTTTCGAAATACCTGAGTTCTGTCCGGTTTGCCATGCTGAAGCCAAAGTACAGGAAAGCGAGAGCGGTACAAAAACCCTACATTGTACAAACCCACATTGTGCAGCAAAGCAACTGAAGAAATTTGCCAGATTCGTCAGCAAAGAAGGTCTCAATATCGAAGGGATTTCAGAGCAGACTATCTGGAAATTCGTAAACGAAGGATTAATAAGCGAATATGCTGATTTCTATAAACTCAGAGAACCTGAGAAAGTCTTTAAAATTTCTAACTTTGAAGGCTTTGGCAAGAAAAGCGTCAGCAATTTACTGAACAGTGTAGAAAAAAGCCGTCATACCGATGGTCGTCATCTTCTCTATGCGCTCAACATTCCCCTTTGCGGTGGCGATGTTGCCAAGAAATTGATAGAGCGCTACCCGTTAGAGGAATTGATAGATATAGCCCAAAACAGCACCAGCTTGTTTGGTGATGACTTTGCTGACATTGATGGCATTGGACCGGAAAAAAGTGCTAAGTTCATCAACTGGTTCCATGATGCAGACAATAGAGCTCATGTAGCGCACCTCCTTCCACATCTCGTCATCGAGAAGCAGGAGCCTATAGAAAAAGGTACGAAGTGTGATGGTTTGACATTCGTAGTTACGGGAGATGTACATCATTATAAAAATCGCAATGAACTGAAAGCATACATCGAGAGCCAAGGTGGTAAAGTGACTGGCAGTGTGAGCAAGAGCACACATTATCTCATCAACAATGATGCAGAATCACAAAGTTCAAAGAATAAGAAAGCGCATGAATTGAATATTCCTATCATAACCGAAGAGCAATTCATTGCACAATTTGGAGAAGAATAAGAAAAGAGCATCTCGTGAAAACGGGTATTCCCTTATTGTTATCAAGACGCCCTGTAAGGACAAAAGCATGAAAATGAAAGCCTTTGCCTTTACAGGGCGTATTATTTCTTCGGATAGTGAATCATACAACTTTCACTCATCCCCCTTCAGCTGGTATAAACACAAATGTTATTTTGCCTTTTTCTTTTTCAATTCCAACTTTGGAATCTTGACCTTCTGTCCACTCTTAATAGTAGAGGTACCATTAAGAGCCTCAATATAACATTCCATGCCAGGACCTAAATATCGCTTGCTGAGTGTAGCCATTGTCTGATGCTCGCCAACAGTTACTACCTGGTCTACACCTACGATACGATAGGCACCAGTACGAACCCTTGGGTCACTGTCATATTTATCTGACACTACCTTTGCATGTTCAGCTGCCTTATCCTGCTTTTTATCTGTTGCAGACTTCTTTTTAAGTTCTGCAGACTTTTCATCAGCTTTCAAGTTCTTTACAGAGATTTCTTTGTCTACAGCAGCCGATTTTAATGAATCTGCTCTTTCTGCAGCCTTAATGGCATCATTTGCCTTTGCCATACGCAAACTGTCCTGTCTTGCTTTTTCCTGAAGAAGTTGCTCTTGACTCTTCACATTAGCAGGCTTCGCTACGACATTCTTATCCGTCTTATATTGCGCCAATTGCATTTCAAGATGATCACGTTGAGCTGCCATCTGCCCGTAATTGAAGGCAAACCATCCCAAGCCTCCTATTAATAATAATAAGGTGAAGCTTGCAATAATCACCACATATTTTGGAATGATGAAATGACGACGACGTATCTCAACTTCATCATCTGCCTCAATTTCAGCATCAGTCTCAGCCTCAATTTTTGCATCGGCCCCAATTTCAGCATCAGTCTCAGCCTCAATTTCTGCGTTAGAATTTTCCTCCCTGCTATCTGCCTGAATATCATCTGATACAGATGAAGAAATCTCCTCCGTTGGTACTTCCTGAGAAACAGTTGTCTGCGGTTCAATCGTCGAGTCTTCACCAACCACCACCACACTACTATCTTCAGATGGATTTTCAGGAACATCCAGAAAATCTATAACTCCACTAGTAGTAGGTTCTGAAGAGGAAACAGTTTCAGCCTGTGTAGTTCCTTCTGAAACAACGTCCGGTAAAGGAGTTTCCGTAGGTTCAACGACCTCTATTATAGGTTTAGGTTTCTCAAGAGATTCCTCTTGCTCCTCATCCTCTAAACAATCCTCATATTTCTTATCTATTGACTCGAAATCAACACCGTCGTTCACAATCACAGTCTCAAACTGAGCAAAAGGCTTATTGACAATTTCCTTGAGAATATTATCAGGAGTAAAGGAAATCTTATCACGTCCCTCTATAACGATACGCTCACCCGTATTCACATCTACACTCTCACGTTCCTTCACGGAAGTAACCTTGAAAGTACCGAGCCAGCGCATCTTGACTATCTTATCAGCAGCAAGCCCCTGATGACAGACATCAAACATTTTACGAATAAAAAGTTCTGCCTCAATCTGGCTCAGCCCACTCTTCTCGGCCAATTTATCAGCCAATCCATTCAGACTATTCTTACTCATACCGCATCCCCTCCATTTTTAAGTTTCTCCTTGACAGCAGCTACCGGACGAAATCCTAATACGAGCTTCGGTGGCACCAACTGGCGCTTTTTGGTAGTAGGATTAACCACCACACGCTCCATACGCTTCTTTACCTCAAACGTACCAAAATTGGGGATAGCGACAACCTCGCCATCCTCAAACTCGGTTATCATAGCATCGATAACCTTACGTACCAACTTCTGAGTGTCATCTTGCGAATAACCAGTTTGCTGAGCCAACTCAGCGACAAATTCCTTATTATTCATAAGCCATTTATTATTTCACCACTTCACCATAGAGGTCAAACTCTTCGCTTGCAGTAATCTTAACATTATAGAAACAACCCACACGCAGACGCTTCTCCGTAGCACGAATCAATACTTCTGGATCTACTTCCGGCGAACAGAATTCTGTACGACCTATATAATAATCACCTTCCTTACGGTCGATGATAACCTTTAAGACCTTGCCTACCTTTTCTGCCTCTATATCAGCACTGATGTCCTGCTGAAGAATCATCAGTTCATCAAGTCGGCGCTGCTTCACATCTGCAGGCACATCATCCTCATAATGAGTAGCACTATAGGTTCCCTCTTCTTCAGAATAAGCAAAGGCTCCCATACGCTCAAAACGCTGCTCACGTACAAAATCCATCAATTCGTCAAAGTCTTCCTTAGTCTCACCAGGGAAACCAACCATCAGTGTAGTACGGATATGAATTCCTGGCACACGCTCACGGATAGCCTTCAAGAGATCTATTGTCTCCTGCTTGGACACATGACGGTGCATACGGGAAAGCATGTGATCACTGATATGCTGCAACGCTATATCAAGATACTTGCAGACATTTGGTTTCTCGCGCATCACATCGAGCAGATCCATAGGGAACTGATTAGGATAAGCATAATGCAATCTAATCCATTTCACGCCTGGAATATCAGCCATTTCGCTGATAAGCTCTGTGATATGATGCTTGCCATCAAGGTCAACACCATAATAGGTTAATTCCTGAGCAATAATCTGAAATTCCTTAACTCCTTCTGCCACTAACTCCCTAACCTCATTCAAAATCTCCTCCTTAGGGCGAGAAACATGTTTTCCTGTAATGATTGGAATGGCACAATAGGCACAATGACGGTTACAGCCCTCTGCTATCTTGACATAAGCATAATGACGAGGAGTAGTAAGATGACGGTGTCCATCGCAGGAAGGAACGTCAGCCTTACCTAATTCCTGAAGTAACTGCTTATAATTGAATTTGCCATAAAACTTATCAACCTCAGGCATTTCTGCTTCCAGTTCCTTCTGATAACGCTGTGAAAGACAACCCATTACATAAAGTTTCTTCAGTTTTCCTTCTTCCTTAGCCTGGATAAACTCCAGAATGGTATCAATACTCTCTTGCTTGGCATCTTCTATAAAACCGCAGGTATTGATAACGGCTATTTCCCCCTGAGGACGCTTTGGGTCATGAGTACAATGATAACCGTTGACCTCAAACTGCTTCATGAGCAATTCGCTGTCAACCAGGTTTTTCGAACAACCCAAAGTTATAATATCTATCTGATTTTTCTTCATCTATTTTTTCACTACTATTTCTTAAAAAGAGAGTCAACGAACTCACGCTTATTGAAAAGCTGGAGATCTTCCATACCCTCACCAAGTCCAATGTACTTAACAGGTACCTTCAACTGATCAGAGATACCGATAACAACACCACCCTTTGCTGTACCATCCAGCTTGGTGATGGCAAGCGAAGTGATATTGGTAACAGCCGAAAATTGCTTAGCCTGTTCAAAGGCATTCTGACCAGTACTGCCATCAAGAACCAGCATTACCTCATCAGGTGCATCAGGAAGCACCTTCTTCATCACTTCCTTAATCTTCTTCAACTCGTTCATCAGGTTCACCTTATTATGAAGACGACCGGCTGTATCAATCAGAACTACGTCAGCACCGTTAGCCTTAGCACTCTGCAGAGCATCAAAAGCCACACTGGCAGGATCGCTACCCATCTGCTGTTTTACAACAGGCACCCCGACACGTTCGCCCCATATACAGATTTGCTCTACAGCAGCTGCGCGGAATGTATCGGCAGCTCCCAGATAAACCTTCTTGCCAGCCTTCTTAAACTGGTAAGCCAATTTGCCAATGGTGGTAGTCTTACCTACACCATTCACGCCAACTACGAGAATAACGTATGGTTTATGATCGCTAGGCAAATCCCAATCATCATTATCATCAGAATGATTCTCAGACAAGAGATTGGCGATTTCGTCACGCAAGATCTGATTGAGCTCTGAAGTAGAAACATATTTATCACGTGCTACACGCTCTTCGATGCGACGAATGATTTTCACGGTAGTCTCTACACCAACATCAGAAGTGATGAGAACTTCCTCCAAATCATCAAGCACATCGTCATCTACGGTCGACTTACCAGCCACCGCACGAGCTAATTTTCCGAAAACACTCTCTTTGGTTTTTTCCAAACCCTTATCGAGAGTTTCTTTTTTCTTATTACTGAAAAATCCGAATAATCCCATTATTTATTTTTTATAGCTATAATTTTCTGCAAAGATACGAAAAAAAATGTATACATCTGCCATTTGAGGCGAAACTTTTCAATTAATTTTTATTTATATTGAAACCTTTAGCCAGTCCACCCTCACTCGTTTCCTTATAAAGAGAAGGCAAATCATGTCCTGTCTGGCGCATCACCTCCACCACTCTATCAAATGAAACACTATGATGACCATCAGAGAAGGAAGCATAGAGATCTGCATCCAAAGCACGGGCTGCAGCAAAGGCATTACGCTCTATACAAGGAATCTGAACCAAACCGCAAACAGGATCGCAGGTCATTCCCAAGTGATGTTCCAAACCCATCTCGGCAGCATATTCTACCTGTGCAGGACTTCCGCCAAAAAGCTGACAGGCTGCAGCCGAAGCCATTGCACAAGCCACACCTACTTCTCCCTGACAGCCAACATCAGCTCCACTGATAGAAGCATTCTGCTTCACGATATTACCCACCAATCCAGCCGTAGCAAGAGCACGAAGGATGCGCTGTTCACTCATGTCATGGGCCGTATGCATATGATAAAGTACCGCTGGCAACACTCCACAAGCGCCGCAAGTTGGAGCAGTAACAATGGTACCACCCGAAGCGTTCTCTTCACTTACTGCCAAAGCATACGAATAAACCAATCCTCTGCTCTGCAAAGAGGCACGATAGCCCCTTGCCTTGATAAAATAAGTAGCAGCCTTGCGCTGAAGCTTGAGAGGACCAGGCAATACGCCTTCATGATCCAATCCATTACGGATGGACTGTTTCATTGTTTGCCAGACAGTACCGAGGAAATCCCAGATATCACTACCCTCACACTTTTCTACATACTCCCAGAATGATCGGCCGTTATCATAACACCATTGCTGAATCTCGTGCATGGTATTCAATTCATATATATCTTTAGCCCCCAACTCATCATGGCCATCTGTGCCATCAGAAAGAGCACCACCACCAATACTGTAAACCGTCCACTCTTCAATAATATCACCATTCAGATCTTTACCCACAAACTTCATCCCGTTTGGGTGGAAAGGCAGGAAGGTCTGTGGCTCCCAAATGATGTGAACTAACTTATGCGGCCTGAAGACCTCCTCAATAGCAACATCAGTCATGTGCCCCTTACCAGTAGCCGCAAGACTTCCATAGAGGGTAACTTCGTAAGTAGAGGCATTTGCACAACGTTCCATAAACAGCTTTGCTGCACGCTGAGGTCCCATGGTATGACTACTGGATGGTCCCTTACCAATTCTGTACAATTCCTTTAAAGATTTCATCGTAATAATGTTTTTTTCAGTTATTTATAGATTTTATTTTACTTGTGTAGCCTTGAGGATTACTACATCCTCTAAAGGTCGGTCGTTATTTTCTTTGTTAGTGGCTACATTCTGAATTTTGTCTACCACATCCAACCCTTCCAGCACCTCTCCAAAGACGGTATAGCCGTTATCGAGATGTGGCACACCTCCATGCTTCATATATCCTTGCTGAATCTGCTCAGAAGGAATGGCATAGTTCTTACCCTCGTTCTTCATTTTGTTGACGGTATACTCCATTTGACGTGGAGAGAAATTGCGACCCCAAGTGATATAAAAATCAGTAGAAGCCGAAGCCTTGGTTGGGTTTTCATCATCTCCTTCACGGGCAGCACAAAGCTGACCGCGTTTGTGATAATATTTAGGATAAATGATTTCTGCTGGCACTGTATAGTCTACATCAAACTTTTCAACCTTTCCTGGAGTCACCTTTCGGGTCGAATAGTCACCACCCTGTATCATAAAGTTCTTGATAACTCGCTGGAAGATACAACCATTGTAAAATCCTGAATTCACAAGTTTCAGAAAGTTATCTCTATGCTTCGGTGTATCATTATATAACGCCACAAGAATATTGCCCATACTGGTTTCTATCATCACCTGATGACAGGTTGGATCATGAGGAGTTTCCCAAGGCAAGAGTTGCATGGTACTATCCAGAGCTGCCTTGTCCATCAAATTTCCTTTTGAACCCATATTTGCATTTTGAGCATGAACGGCTGTTGCAGTCATCATGAACAAAATAGTGAATAAAGAGAATACTTTTTTCATTTTTTCTTCAATTTTTACCCTTATTTATGTTATCGAGTGCAAAGATAACGATTTTATTCTAAAAAGATGAGTGTTTCTCAAACTTTCTTTATAACTTTGCGTCTGAAATACAACTTTACGTCTTATTTCTTGCTTTTCAGTAGAATTACATGACGGTCATGGCATTCTGAATCTGGGATTTCAGGAATCTGAGTAAAGAATTTATAAAAAACAATATACAATGAATAAGAAAAGACTATATATCCTCTTCATGTCGGCCTGTCTGATGATGACCCATGCATACGCCCAACAAATCAGTTTCGGGCCTTTGCATAGTCTTGACAGTCCTCGTGAAGATTGGATTTTGCCAGGCGATACCATTCTACAGGATGGCAAAAAGATGATTTATAGCGGAAAGCCTATGCAGAACTCCTATGTTCCGTTACGACATATCAATGAATCCGCATCTAATGGACTTGCTCCAACGGCAGTATACAGTTCGGCACAAGATAGCCTTCAGACAAGTCTTTGCCTTTCCAATCCTACTCCAACCGATTACGGATATGGATGGGGAGATTACGGTTGGGGACTTCATAAAGGACTCAATATGTCGGTTGATCTTTCTGCCTTTGCCACCTTCGGTAAACATGCGCCTCATCGAGGCGGTTTTACCCAGACGATAGATGCCACCTATCTTACACCACTCAGTAAGGACGATAAGTTATGGATGGCATTGGGTGTTTATCTTACCAATACCAATTATGGTGGCGACAGTTATCATGACGGTGGTCTCTATGGCATTTTAGGATACAAGATCAATAAGAATTGGGAGGCTTACGTATATGGTCAACTGAGCGTTGCCAATAATTACAACTCAATCTATGGCAGATATGCCGGTTACGGTCCATACGGATATGGTGCCTACGGTTACGGTCCTTATGGCTTTGGAATGCATCCAGGTTATTGGAGCCACGGCATTATGCCTGGAGGTTATGGCATGGGAGTACCGGGAGCCAACGTGTTAGGCGGTGGCATCAGATACACCAATGACAAGAAAACATTCTCCATCGGTCTGAATGTAGAAGGTATCTGGTATGACAATAAAACTCCTTCTTATTTCAAGAAATACGATTATCCTACGCCAAATAATACAGCAAAATAAAAAAAGCGCCCTGAAAAAGCAAGAGCATTTTACATCAATGCTTCTGCCTTTTCAGGGCGCTTTACCATGCTATATGAATCCCCTTTCTTCAAAGGATTATTCAGCAAGAATCTGAACGATGCGTTCTGCAGATCTTCCATCCCATCTGTCAGGAATACCTGCCTTTTTCCATTCACCATTCAATATCTTTTCCATCGCATTCTGCAATTTTTCAGGGTCCTCTGCCACCAGTTCATTGGTACCTACAGTCACAGTCTCCATGTGCTCGGTATAACTGTTGAGCGTAATGCAAGGCACACCATTGAAGGTTGCCTCTTCAGCCACATTACCGGAATCTGTAATGACGCCCATCGCATGAGCGGTAAGATATGAGAATTCAAGATAACCCTGTGGTTGTACCACCATAATGCCCGACTGATGATCGGCAACATCCTGATAAGCCTTGAATGCCAGAACGAAACCCAATGCCTTGCCACGCAATGGAGCTACGACCTTGATGCCAGCCTTTCGAGCCACAGAATCAACAACTGTGATAAGACTCTTCATCTCATCAATGTTATTGACTATCGCCTTACGATTTAGGGTCAGCACCATATACTTGCCTTCTTCCAGATGCATCTCATCCATCACCGCAGGACGCTGCATGCGCTGCTGTAGGAATCGGATATTGTCGATAAGCACATTACCTACCATATACACCTTGGAAAGCTCAGCTCCCTCTTTATTGGCAATACTGTTATTGGAAATACCAGCGGTAAAGAGAATGTCAGAAAGCCCATCAATCACAAGACGATTGATTTCCTTTGGCATCGTAATATCAAAACTGCGGGTTCCTGCAGCAATATGAGCCAACTGCACGCCCTGCTTCTTGGTTACGATAGCAACAGCCATGGTAGAAGCCAGGTCATCAACAACGATAACTACATCCGTAGGATGATCCTGAAGATAACGCTCGAATTGCGCCATTACCATACCCGTCAGTTCATTCATATTCTCGCAATCCACCTCAAGGAAAACGTCAGGACTCTGAATATCCAAGTCTGAAAAGAGTGAAGATTCCAGTGTTGGATCATCCTTTCTTCCTGTATAAACCAATTGATATTCTACATCAACGCCCGACTTCTGGGCATTGCGAATGGCTCTGATGACTGGTGCTACCTTAATAAAATTAGGTCTGGCACCAGCTACAATACATATATTCTTACTCATTTTTTATAATAAAGTACCGTTTATTAAAAATCAACCTTTAAACAAATCTTTGATGCCACCAATAGATCCCATCAGATTAGTAGCCTCATAAGGCAGGTAAACCACCTTATTATCCTTACCCTGAGCCACTTCCTGCATCATGGCAATATACTTCTGGGCAAGGAGATAGTTGGCAGGATTTGTACTCTGTCCCACAGCTTCTGTAATCTTCTGAATGGCAATAGCCTCTGCCTCTGCCTTGCGGATACGGGCTGTTGCCTCACCTTCAGCTCTGAGGATAGCCTGCTGTTTGGCAGCCTCTGCCTTGTTGACGATGGCAGCCTTCTCACCCTCAGAAAGCAGACGCTGCTTCTCTTTCTCACCTTCAGAGGTAAGGATGGTGGCACGTTTGTTACGTTCTGCCTGCATCTGCTTCTCCATTGCCTGCAACACACTTTCCGGTGGAGTAATATCCTGCAACTCTACACGGTTCACCTTGATACCCCACTTATTGGTAGCATCATCCAGTACCGCACGAAGTTTGGTATTGATGGTATCACGAGAGGTCAGGGTCTGGTCCAATTCCATCTCACCTATGATATTACGAAGAGTAGTCTGAGTCAACTTCTCGATAGCATTTGGCAAATTGTTGATTTCATATACACTCTTGAATGGGTCTACAATCTGGAAATACAGCAAGGCATTAATCTGCATCTGGATATTATCCTTAGTAATCACATTCTGTCGGTCGAAATCATATACCTGTTCACGGAGATCAATGCTGTTGGTATAAGTATATCTTCCATTTCTCATAGCCACGATTTCCTTGGCGTGATCAATAAAAGGAATGATGATATTGATACCTGGCTTCAAGGTGGCGTAATAACGTCCCAGACGCTCAATGATTTTCGTTTCACTCTGAGGGATGATAACGATGGTTTTCTTAACCACGACAAGTGCGAGCAATACGAGAGCCGCAAGTACATAAATTCCTATGTTCATGATGTTTATGATATTAAGTGAATAATTATTATTTCTACCTTTATAATTAATTCTTTCCAGGAAACAAGAATTAAACTTTTTCTACTTTCAGAATGATTGACTCATGTCCCAGCACCCTTACTCGCTGACCCACCTGCAAGTCTTCAGTACTATCAGGAGCCTGCGCCTTCCAGTCATCGCCATCAAGTTTCACGCGTCCAAAACCGCCAGCCACGATGGTCTCACTCACTTCTCCAATCTGTCCATCCAAAGCATCATAATTGCTTTTTCTGTTATCTGCCCCATGTCTTATTGCCTTTACAAGATGTGGTCTAATCAAGAGAATGCTCAATACCGAGCAAACGGCCCATACCACTACTTGAACCCAGAAGGGAGCATCCATCACGGCCACAGGAATACTGATCAAAGCACCAATGGCAAAGCACGTAACATAGAAGTCACCCGAAGACAACTCCAGGATAAGGCAGATGAACATGATAACTGTCCAGAACAGCCAAAGATTTTGTGAAATATAATCCATCATAGTTGTTAATATTTAGTGAATACTACTTTCTTCTTTTAGTTGTTTTCTTGGTTGACACCTTCCAGGTCTTCACTGTCTTGGAGGTAGAAGTAGCCGGCTTGTAATACTTCAAAGCCTCTGGCATTTCCTTCTGAAGAGCAGCAATACGCTTGGCGTCCGAAGGGTGATCACTGAAGATATCACTCTGGTTGGCGCTCTTACCTTGCGACATGCGCTGCCAGAATGGAATTGCCTGCTGAGGGTCGTAACCTGCCATGGCAGCAAAGATAAGTCCCATGTAATCAGCCTCAGTCTCGTTGTCACGGGAATATTTCAAGTTGCGGAAAGAGAAATACTGTCCGGCTACGGCACTAGCCACATCGCCAACGCCATTACCTACAGCCTGATTCAACACACTACCCATAATGGCAGTACCTACCTGCTGGTTCTGCTGCTTACTCAACTGCTCGGCACTATGCTTAGCCACGGCATGCGCAATTTCATGACCTAACACAATAGCCAGACAAGTCTCATTCTGAGTATAAGGTAACAAACCTTCGAAAACAACGATCTTGCCGCCAGGCATACAAAATGCATTGACGTTTTTATCTTGTACGAGATTAAACTCCCATGCATAATTCTTCACATCATTGGCAAAGCCATTATTCTTCAGGTAAGTTTCTACAGCGTTAGCCAACTTTTTACCTACACGCTGCACCATGGCAGTATTAGCAGCGTTTGTCGACTTTTTAGCCGATGCCATATATTTGGTGTATTCCTGATTAGACAAACTCAAGACCTGCTCATCGGATACCGAGATGCGATGAGTTCTACCAGTAAGAGGCACCTGCTGAGTGGTACCACAAGATGACAGCGCAAGAATTGTGACTGCTGTCAAAGCCATCATTTTAATACTTTTCATTTTTACCTATAACATTTTAAAATATTTACACTGCAAATTTAATATATCTTACTGAAACCACCAAATAATTCAACAAAAAACTAAACAAAAATTCTCATTTATTTCAATAAGGTATGACCTTTTATCCTTCTACCGTTAATATTACCTAAAAATCAACCACCTTTCTTGCTCCTTTCCAAGAATATCATTACTTTTGCGAACGATTATCACGGGGTGCTGAAAATTCGGCTGAGATTATACCCATTGAACCTGACACAGATAATGCTGTCGCAGGGATTTGATATAAGCTTATCATGATAGAGCCCCTATTCCGTGCAACTTCTGCTAGGATTAGGGGCTTTATTCATACCGGACTTTCTCAAGAACAGTTCTCCGTGTTGATTACATATTATTATAGGAGTAAACAACGATGATTATCATTGATGGCGAAAGATAAACATCTTTCTTTTCCCATGATGAATATCATCATAAAAACGAACTGTTATGAAAGTAACTATCAACAACAAAGAGACAGAAACTCAGGCAAAGAACGTAAAGGAACTTGCTCAGGAACTCGACCTTCCTGCTACAGGTTGCGCCGTAGCCATCAGTAATGAAATGGTACCACGTGATGAATGGGAAAACCATCTTATTCAGGAAGGTGCCGACATCGTGATTGTCAAGGCATTCTGCGGAGGATAAGCTATAGTTTATAATTTATAGTTTACAGGACTATGGCAAAAATACCTTTAGACAGTTTTCAACTGCAATTCATCTCTCACCAGAATGAGAAGATGACTTACCTGGATGGCATCCGTGAGGCCTTAGCTGGCGGATGCAAGTGGATTCAGCTCCGCATGAAGGGTGCCACCGATGAAGAGGTGCGCCCTATAGCCCTGAAAGTCAAGGAATGGTGCAAAGAGCAGAATGCAACCTTCCTCATCGATGACCGAGTACAGCTGGTGAAGGAATTGCAGATAGATGGCGTGCATCTGGGCAAGAACGATATGCCGATTGCCGAGGCACGCAAGATTCTGGGCGACGACTTCATCATCGGCGGAACGGCAAACACCTTCGAGGATGTGAAGGCTCACTATGAGGCTGGTGCCGATTACATCGGTTGCGGTCCGTTCCGCTTCACCACTACCAAGGAGAAGCTCTCGCCTATCCTCGGTCTTGAAGGATATCGCGAAATCATCCAGAAGATGAAGGCAGAAAATATCGATATCCCTATCGTTGCCATCGGCGGCATCACCAAGGAGGATATTCCCGACATCATGAAGACGGGAGTTAACGGCATCGCCCTCAGCGGCAGCATCCTCAATGCCAAGGACCCGGCATCAGAAACCCATTACATCATGGGGATCCTGGAGAGATGCAGATAAGAGATTTTTTGATAAAGGAATCAAGATAAGCAACGCTAGGCATCCAGAAAAAATAAAGACCGCTAGGCGTCCAGGAAAAATAAAGACCGCTAGACGTCCCGCCGGATTTGAAATCCGGCGTAAAAAAAGGTCCCAACCTATTTAAGATCTGCGGATTTGAAATCCGCAGCAAACTAGGTTGATAAGGGGATTACAAATCCCCAGGTTTAAGTGGTCGAACATTTTTTAACGACGGATTACAAATCCGTCGGAACGCCTAGCGGATAAAGGACCGTCGGAACGCCTAGCGGATGAAGGACCGTCGGAACGCCTGGCGGATAAAGGGATTCAAATAGCAAACATTTAAAAATAACAATACAAAAAAATGGAAAAATTAGTAATTGCAGGACGAGAGTTCAACTCCCGCCTCTTCCTCGGAACAGGAAAGTTCAACAACAACCAGCTCATGGCTGAAGCCATCAAGGCTTCTGAAACAGAAATGGTAACCGTTGCCATGAAGCGTATCGAACTCGAAGACAAGCAGGACGACTTGCTCTCTCATATCGTGCAGAACCCAAATATCCAGCTCCTTCCTAACACCAGTGGCGTGCGCAACGCTGAGGAGGCTGTCTTCGCAGCACAGATGGCTCGCGAGGCTTTCGGAACCAACTGGCTCAAGCTCGAAATCCACCCAGACCCTCGCTATCTTCTTCCTGACTCTATCGAGACGCTGAAGGCTACCGAGAAACTGGTAAAGCTCGGTTTCGTAGTATTGCCATATTGCCAGGCAGACCCAACCCTCTGCAAGCACCTCGAAGAGGCTGGTGCTGCAACCGTGATGCCACTCGCTGCACCTATCGGCACCAACAAGGGATTGAGAATGAAGGACTTCCTGCAGATCATCATCGAGCAGGCTACTGTTCCTGTGGTAGTAGATGCAGGCATCGGTGCGCCTAGCCACGCAGCCGAGGCTATGGAGATGGGTGCCAGCGCTTGCTTGGTCAACACAGCCATCGCCGTAGCCGGAGACCCTGTAGAGATGGCTAAGGCATTCAAGGAGGCAGTGGTATGCGGTCGCCGTGCTTACGAGGCAGGTCTCGGAGCCATCAGCGATTGTGCCGAGGCAAGTTCTCCACTCACCGCATTCCTCAACGACTAATATAACTGAACTTTCGCATATCAGGAAGTTAAAGGAGTTAAGGAAGTTAAGGAGTTAAGACGTATGTCTTGCTGCTTAAAAAACTACGCCAAAAAGACTATTGTCTTAACTCCTCAGCGACCGTAGGGAGCGATAACTTCTTTAACTTCTTTAACTTCTGAACTTGCGAAACTTGAATAATATAATATAGCATTATGCCAAACGATAAGAAAGCTTACGCCCAGAGAGAAAAGGCGTATATGCAGGGAAAACTCTTCCCACAGATCAAGGTTGGAATGACCAAGGTTAACCTCACTCCTACTGTTGTGAAGGATGAGCGCGGCATTCCTCATACAGAGCCAAACGCTCCGGTTTATATCTACGATACCAGCGGTCCTTACAGTGACCCTAACTATCAGGTAGACTTGAAGAAGGGCTTGCCAAGAATGCGCGAGCAGTGGATTCTCGACCGCAACGATACCGAACAGCTCAAGGAGGTTACCAGCGAGTATGGCAAGCAGCGCCTTGCTGACCATAGCCTCGACCACCTCCGCTTCGAGCACATCCAGTTGCCTCGCCGTGCACAGGCTGGCAAGCACATCACCCAGATGGCTTATGCCAAGGCTGGCATCATCACTCCAGAAATGGAGTATGTGGCTATCCGTGAGAACATGAACTGCCAGGAGTTGGGCATCGATACCCATATCACTCCTGAGTATG